>Ga0207997_1001604_pt1 | contig 11602 bp, 6 predicted proteins | sample AntAceMetag02UKN_FD_184777 | JGI IMG/M metagenome (GOLD analysis project Ga0207997, IMG submission 184777) | Saline lake microbial communities from Ace Lake, Antarctica - Antarctic Ace Lake Metagenome 02UKN (SPAdes) (version 2) | ecosystem: Environmental > Aquatic > Non-marine Saline and Alkaline...
GAAATTTATCCAGGACTAACTGTTTATCAGTCTGCTTTCTTGGGTGCTGCTCAAGGTGGTTCTGATACAGCTTGGTTCTTAGGTTCATCTCACCACTCAATGAAGAGATGGGTCAGACAGGCTGTTCAAACTGATATCGTAGATTACAAGTTCCAAAGAAACAACAATTATATTTACAAAGGTGAATATCGTGAAGTAGTTGCTCCTATTTGTTTCGAAGGTTTAGTCGGAAACACAGGAAGCTAGTTCTAATTAACTAAATAATGCTTTATGGCAAGAATGAAAGTTAAAAAGAACAACTACGGAATTTACATTGCGATTAGTGTTGTTGCAATTCTAACAGTAGCTGGTGTTGTTGGTGCTTATACTGGAACATCACAACAGGTTATTGAAAATGTAGAAAATCTAGTTATCAATAATTCTAGTGATGATTCTATGTTAGGGGTTAGACAATCTGATATAGCTTCAGGATTCTGGGATGTTTATGTTGAAAATGATTTAACAGTTGATGGTGATACAGTTCTTTCAACAATGGTTGTTGATTTAATTAGAACTGGTGATGATTCATACAATTCTACTACCACTGATGATGCTACTTATACATTTGTAGAAGATGATTTACTACTTTATAGCTATCTTGATTTAGATTTCACTGCTGGTGCAGCAATTACTTATACTATGCCTGCTACAAGCACTATGATGACTCTATTACCTTCAATCGGAAGTACAAGAACATGGACTATTCATAATGCTAGTACAACTGGTGCTGTAACATTGGCTGCAGGTGCAGGTATGAACCTATTAGGTATAGATACTAACGTTGATACTATTGCTGCTGACGGATGGGCTACTTTAGAATGTATGCAGACTGTTTATGCTTCAGCAACCAACGAAAACATTGCATGTCTAATGGCAGAATATCTAGTCGCTGATTAGTTGTTTTTATACTCTGGGGGTTAAGCCCCTAGAGATGTAAAAATAAATAACATAAAATATGGACAAAAAAATCATTACGGTACTAGCAATAGTTGGAGTTATAGCGATAATCTCCCTTGCTCTTATCGGTTTTGCATCTCTAAACAATCCTGTTAGTGATGTAATAGAAAAACTTGGTGGTGGTGGACAAACAACTGTTTATCAAACACTAGCTGGAACAGCTACTCAATTTATTGCTATGCCAGAATCTGAGGTAAATGCTAAAAGTACCACTACAGATGCTTTAGCTTGGGATCCAAGTACAGCTGGAACAATAATTCAAGAATTAGATGTATCTGGTATTACTAGAATATCTCTAATAGTAGAGGCAGAAGGTGGTACAGCTACTTCAACTCTTAGTGTAAAACCTTTCATTTCGTATGATGGAACTACATTTTCAGAGATATATGCTTCAAGTTCACCCTTAATGAATACAACTTCATCAATACCAACATTGGCAAAAGTTGATACATTTGACCCTGGTGTAACAACTAGCACAAAGGCTTGGCAGATTGATATTCCAACTGCTAATAAAGTTAGATTAGTTTGGATGGGTGAAGATTTATCTACTGACCCAACAGACGGTGTTAAAGCACATATTCAAATAGGATTAGAAGCTGGATATTAATAAAAAACTATGTCATACAACATAAGTAAACTAAAAAATGACCTTACAGGAATACTAAAAGGCACTACTCTTGATAAGATTACAAATCTTAATGAGGTGTTTAATCGTTCTGCTCGTGAATGTCTCAAAGACAATGATTTTGCAGAAACTCGTAGAACACAACAAATTACTAATGCTATTTATGACAGTGTCTATGATTACACTCTACCCTCTGATTTAAAGGGTAACAAGATTATAGATGTTATCAAACAGGTTAATCGTTCTCGTAAGTTTCAATCAACTGGGATAGAAAGTTTCGGTTTTAACACCGCAAATTCTACTTTTAACATCAAGCATAATAGTGGCATTAAAAGTCTTAAATTGTCAGCTTCTCTAAGTGCAGGACTTACTCTACACCCTTGTAACACTCTAACAGGAGATGGTACTTGGTCTGCAACCTCTGATGCTACCAATCTAACTCTAGATACCCAGAATTATGTATCTGGTGGAGGTTCTCTTAATTTTGATACAGATGGTTCTACTACTACAGGATATATAGAGAACTCTGACTTCACAGCAATAGATGCTTCTGACCACGAAGACAAGTCTGGTATCTTCCTATGGTTATATATACCTGATAGCTCAGCTTTTACTTCTGTAAACCTTAGATGGGGTTCTTCTTCATCTGCTTATTGGAATGTAACTGCCACCTCAGCTCAAGATGGAGCATTTCAGACTGGTTGGAATCTAGTAAGATTTGATTGGAATGGAGCTACTGAAACTGGTACTGGAGATGCTTCAGCTATTAACTATCTAAGAGTAACCATAACTTACAATGGAACTGCTGATACAGATTACAGGGTAGATTCTATTGTCTCAAGAATCGGAGATATCTTCTCGCTAGACTACTACTCTAAATACTTATTCAGAACTTCAGGTGGTACTTGGCAGGAAGAAACATCTGCTGATAGTGACGTAATCAATCTAGATACAGATAGTTATAATGTCTACTTATTCAAAGTGGCTCATTTCGCATTTGACCAGCTTAGTAACAAAAAGACAGATGCCAAAGATTATAGTGATAAATACGAACAAGCATCGCTTGATTATAGACGAATATATAAATCAGAATCAAAAAAGACCAAGGAAACTTACTACACTTTGTTTCGGAGATAAGACACTACAAGAACCACAACTAGAAGAATATAAATAAACCATCAATAAATGTGGAAAATTACTGATAAAATCGGGTCGTACCATAATAAGCGGGATAAAAGTAAACTCCCAGCTGGTGTTCTTGTTGATGGCTCAAAGAATGTAGTATCTACTGATGGAGATTTAATAACTGTAAGAAAAGGATATACAATTTTAGGAGCTTCTTCTTCTGCTACTACCAGAATAGAGGGTAGTTTTGAGTGGGATACTTCCAGTGGCACACAGAGAGCCTTACGAAGCTATGATGACGAACTAGAAGTCTTAATTGGTACTACTTGGACAAGGATTTTAGATGGTTGGACAGCTGTTGATTTTCAATTCGCTGTTTATTGGGATACTAATGAAGCTGAAGACATACTTTTATTTGTTAATGGTGACAATAATATATACTCTTGGTCTGGTGGACTAGCGGTTATTTCATCTGTTGGAGCTACTATCGCAACTGATACTATTGCTTTTGTTGATAGCAACCCAGATACTATAACAGATTCAGGAGATGGTTTTGTTACTGCAGGATTTATGGCTGGTGATGTAATAACAATAACTGGTTCAACTAGTAATAATGGTACATATACTATTGCTACTGTTGTAGCTGGAACAATAACATTAATTGGTGGTGATTCATTAACTGGAGAAATTGCTGGAGATGATGTTGTAATTTCAGTTCATACTATCACTAAGACAGGAACTGCAACTTGGGCTGAAGCACGATTTATTGCAGATGGTAGTGATTATGACAAAATAGTAACTATTAACGGAACTGATTATACTTATACAGGTGGTGAGAGTACAACAACCTTAACTGGCATAACTCCAGATCCAACAGGGGAAGCAGTAGCATCTAATGTAATCCAAAAACCAACTACTACCTCTAATAAACCAGCTTCATCTGACTTTCAAAATGACAGTATCGCTGTTTTAAACAATCAAGTATGGGTAGGTTCTACTAAACACTCTACTGTTTATTCATCTAAAGTGAATAATTTTGATGATTTTTCTTACAGCTCACCTCGTTTAGTAGGTGAAGGAATTGAATTTAACTTAGATGCACCATTTGTAGGATTCCAGGTTCAAGAGAATGTAATGTATATTTCAGCTGGAAAAAGTCAATGGTATCAAATAGCCAAAGAGTTAAGTTCTGATAATACCGCTGAGGAAGTAGTAGTCAAACGATTAAAAAGTGGAACTGATCAAGGAGCTTTATCACAAAGTGCTATTGGTACTATCAAAAACTCTATTGTATTCCTATCAAATGAGACTACTCTAGATACATTAGGTAGAGTTGAGAGTATAGATACTCCTGAAGTTAAACCTATCTCAGACCCAATTAAAGTAGATTTTGACTATTATACTTGGACTAATGCTCATCTTAAATATTACAAGAATAATTTATATATATGTGTTCCAGCTAATGATGTGCTACTCGTCTATAATATAGAGAAAAGATTTTGGGAAGCACCTTGGACTCTACCAGCTGGAAGACTAGCGATTATTAACGATGAATTATGTCTACATTCTGATGCTTCTCCTGAAACTTACAAACTATTTGATGGCTACAAAGACAATGGTAATCCAGTGAACTGTATAGCACGTTTCTCTTATCAGAATTTCGGAATACGCCCATCAGAAAAGAGCTTTAACGAATGGTACAACGAAGGATATATCCAGACAAACACTACTCTAACAAGAACACTTTATTATGATTACAGGGGAGTTGAGGGAGTTAAATATGCTACCTTAGAAGGAACTGATAGTAAAGTTCTTTCTCAACCAGGACCAGGTGGAATTGGTAAAAGTGGACTAGGTAAAGATAACTTTGCTGGTGGAAGTGACCAAGATGACCTTAGAAAGTTTAGATGGATAAATGAAGAATCAGAACTACCTTTTTATGAGATGTTAGTAGAGTATTCAACTAATGAAGCTGACTACAGATGGAGCATTCTAGCATTCGGACCAGACGTAAACTATTCAGATACTGATAATGGAAATATTAAATCTTAAATAAACATATGAAGAAAAACTTACATTTTATAGCAGGAATAATACTAGGAGCTTTAATCGTCTGTGTACCAACTTCTGCCTATATAGTACAAGATGGCGATACTCTGTTTAAAATCGCTGAGAAGTCAAATATGAGCCTCTCAGAGGTCATTGAACTCAATGATATAGACAATCCAGAACTTATTTTACCTGGCCAAGAGATACTAACTAATCAGGCATATAATCTAGATTTACCTTTCTTCCAGAAACTGTCTGCTACTAGTGAAGGACTACTTGGTGGAAATGATATTAACTTCGTTCAGGTTCAGAATCTTTATCTTTCTGGTTCTGGTATTTCATCAACAGTTTCATCTATCGGACTTACTGATTTTAAATATCCAGTTAATAACTTAAATGTAGTGATGACCGACTTTGGAGATATCGGATATGCTGTTATTGAACCTGATAGCAGTCGTGAAGAAAATATCTCTTTCAGTGGAATTACACAGAACGCTGATGGTTCTGCAACTATAACTGGAGTTGTTAGAGGATTAGGACTATCTTATCCTTACACTGCTTCAACTACTTTGGCTTCTTCTCATTCTGGTTCATCACTTCTTCGTATATCAAATACAGCTCCTTTCTATAACGAGTTTAATATAAAAGGAAAAGACGAGACTATTACTGGTAAATGGACTTTCAATGTTTATCCAGAATATAAAGACAGTGTAACAGCAACAACATCAGAACAATTCATTACTAAAAGATATGCTGATAATCTAGTTAATCAGGGTGCTGCTACATCTACTGAAGTAGTAGCTGGTATTAGTGAACTTGCTACTTATCAAGAAAATGCCTCATCTACTGTTTGGGGAATACTTGTACCTCACGTTCAGCAATCTCAACATTCAAGTTCAACTCCTAGTGCTAATGTCGCTACTACCAATAATGGTATCTGGGATATATGGTCTGATAACACAGGTAAACTAAGTCAACTTTGGTTAGACCTTACTGAAAACTTTGCTTTCTCTGGTGATAACACTTTTTCAGGAGAAAATAGTTTTAGTGCTACAACTACTATGGCAACTACTACTATTGCTAACTTAAATTTACCATATAGATATGGTGACGGAAGTGATGGAGCAACAACAACTCCTTTATTTTATGAAGATAAGGTTTGGAATTTTACTAGCTTAACAATTCCAGCAGGTGAAACATCTATTACTACTCTATCTGATACTCCTATTTATGTAAGGGTTCAAGGTGATTGTAATATAGAAGGAACATTAGATGTAAGTGGTTCTGGTGCTTCTGGTGGTGCATTAGAAACTGGTGGAGCAACAACTACTCACGCCTATTTTTTACAAAAAACTAATTTATCAGGTAGTGGGGGATTAAATGCTAATCCCCCCCCATCTGGAGCAAGTGGATATAATATAGTAGGCAGTAAAGACATATATAATATATCAACATCAACTAACGATATTCTATTTGGTGGTGGATTTGTAGCAATACCAGGTTCTGGTGGTGGTGGAGGTGGATCGGTAGGTTCTTCTGTCGGTGGCACTGGCGGAGCAGGTGGAGGCTCAATAGTTATATACTGCGGTGGTGATATTAACTTTTCAGGAACAATAACTGCTGATGGTGTTGACGGTCAGGATGCTACTTGTAATGCCTCTGATGATGCTACTGGCGGTGGAGGAGGAGCTGGTGGATTTGCTGGATTATTTGGAAATTTCTTTTTAGATAATAGTGGAACAATAACTGCCAATGGTGGAACTGCTGGTACAAAATGTGATTCTGGTAGTGCTTCAACTGATGGTGCTGATGGAATAGCAATAAGTGGTTCAATCCAATACTAATACTTTTTGACACTTCCTAACACTTGTTGGGGAGTGAACTAAGAGAATTAATAACAAATTTGTATATACATAAATAAATAATATGGCTAACGGACAATTCTTTACATCATCAGGGCAGGCGGAAGAGGCTGGGATAAATGTCACACAACCATCTGGTTTTGATGAATCACAAAAAACAATATTTAATCCTCTCGGTTCTTCGCTGAATCAGGCTGCTCAAGCTGCTGGTCTTGATAGTTATACTGCTGGTCTAGAGCAAGGATATAATTTTGTTGATACACACCAACCAGGTGTTATTAAAACTGACCAAGCAAAAGATGACATTCAAACAGATGTTGAAAATCTACAAGGACTTCAAAACGAAGAAGCACCAGTAAAAGAAGAAAAAGACACATCTGCTCAAGACGCTCTAGATGCTTTAAATGATGGAGAATTAACACCAGAACAAGAAGAACTGCAAGGAATAAATGAACAGATTAGTACCGAAATAGATACACAATCTAATTTAATTGACCAAGCAAGAACTGGTTTAAGTCAAGACTTACAGAACCAATTATCTGGTATCCAAGAAAGTTATGGTCGTAGGAAACGACAGATGGAGATATTCAACAAGAATCAGATTAAAGGAAAGGCATTAAGAGGTGCTAGAACTGGTCGTCAACGTTTCGCTGCTGACTTACAAATGGATATTATGAGTGCTGAAGAGTCTGCTGGAGTGCAAAGAATTTCTGATATAGACTCTGCTATGAGACAAGAAATGAACGCAGCTGAAAGTGCATTTAGACAAAATGACTTATCACTACTGCGTGAGAAATCTCTAAGTATTCAATCTTTACTTGAACAGAAGAGACAAGCTGTATTAGATCAAGCAAATCTATCTAACCAACAAGAACAGAGATTAATGGATAGGATTAAGTTCAATCAAGAGCAACAAGTATTTGAACAAGGACAAGCTGAATATACTGCTGAAATAGAAGCAATCAATAAAGTAGAGATTGATGAAAATGGAAACATAACAAGTCCAACTGATGAAGAAATAAATAGTATAGCTGAGATGGAGGGAATAGACCCTGACATATTAAGGGCTACTATAAAATCAAGAATAGCAGAACTTGAAAAAGCTCAAGTAGAAGCTAGAGATGATGAGTTAGACAGGATTAAAAAAGAAATAGCTATAGAACAAGCTGAACTTAATTTAGAACAGGATAAAGCTGGTGGAAGTGGTGGAGGTGGTGGAGGAGGAATTACACCAGGAGATACTACTGTAGCTAGTGATATATTTACTCCAACTACAGGAGAAAAAAGAGAACTTGATAGAATGAGTAGTGCTTTAGGATTCAATTTAAACCAATTCTCTGGTAAGTTTATGAATACTGTATTTTCATTCTTAACACCAGCTGTAAGGGAAGATTTCTTTAGAGACTTAATTAAAGAAATAAATAGTGGTCAATCTAGTCCAGACCCATCAGAATTTTTAGTAGATTGGGTTGAGAAAAAGGAAGGTAAAGATGAAGAAACAGAATCAATCGAAGATTTCTTACAAAGATTAGACGGATATGCAACAGGAATAACACAATAAAATGTCATTACTAGATAGCATAAAACAATCACTAGGGAGAACATCTAGTCTGTCTTCTCAAATAAAGACATCTCTTGGTAGTAATAATCGTACTATACCAAGTCAATTAACTCCATTTGCTTTGCAAAATAAGGATTTCAAGTTATCAAATCCACTGGAGTATTTTAGATCTGGTGTTAGACAGGCAAAATCATCAAGAAAACAAGAAATAGTGCGATCATTATTCCCAGATTTAACACCTAGAGTTATAGATGATAAACCAGAAGAAGAAGAATTCAAATTTGAAGTAGGTAAATTTGAAAAAGACCAACCACTAACCAATCAAGAAATTGTTGATTTTGGACTGTTGAGATATGATCAAAAATTGATAGAAAAAATGACACCAGAAATACGAAGACTACAATCTGAGGAAACTGTAAAAAAGGATGTCAAACAAATAGGAACACCAATCAAATTCCCATTTATTAAAGCTGGAGTTATAAAACCAGAAACTAGTATTGATGCAATAGTAAAGGGATTGATAGAATTACCAGAGAAGATAATAAAATCAGTATACTATACTCCTAAGTCAGGAATAACAGGTAAGGCTCCTGAAAGAAAAGAAAGCCTAACTCCATATGATGTAACAACATACCAAGAGGATATGGATGAGATTGCTAAAGCAGTAGTAGATGGAGATGCTAGTTTAGCTGATGCTTTTTTTGTTCCAGTAAGTGCTGGTGCAGATTTATTATTTGTCGGAAGTCTATTAAACAGTGGAGTAAAGAAAATAGCACTTGGAGAAACAGTGACTAAAGCAGAAACAGTATCGGCTAGAAAAGCACTAGGGCTTGGAGATGACTATACTGAGTCATCACTTAGTAAAAAATATAGAGAACTATCACATAAAAATCACCCTGATCTAGGTGGTAATGATCTAGCCCAAGCAGCAATAAATAAAGCCAACGCCATCCTAAAAGCTGACTTAGCAGCCAAAACAGGAAACAATACACTGATCAACAAGATAAGGAGAATGGCAGATGAACTGACAAAGCCAGTATCATTTAAGCCAGGAGTACCAACTCCAACATTTACCCCAGAACCAAAACTTATAGGCGAAGGGAAGATAGATTTCAAGAAGATGGTAGCACCTGATGCTACCACAAAGGCAGTTGTAAGCCCAAAACCGGCTCCTAGTACAGTTAGAAAACCAGTACCAATCACTCCAGAAAAAGTATCAATGCCCGATCTTAGACCTAATGATCCCCTAACCCAAGAAGCAAGGAAGTTTAATAACTTTCAAGATATTCTACCAACAAAAAGTAAGCCAAAGTCAGTTAAAGATATAATTGATAATGGAGGAACTCCAATTTTTCACGACACAAGTAGTAGTGGAATAAAAGGAATATTAGAAAGTGAAAAAATAGAAATATCACAATCATTTGGTGACGCTGGTCTTGGAGATTTAACAAAAAGAATTAGCTTTACAAGAAATTTTGATAATTTTTCAAGATATGGAAAAGCTCCATACAGGATAGTGGTTAATAAAAATAAATTACAACAAAAAGGAATACCAAAAAATAAAGCAGAATTTGAAACAATATTCTTAAAAGATATTCCAATTAAAAACATAGATGCAATTTCTATTGACATAACAAATCCAGCACTATTAGATGATATTAAATTTGGAAATCTTGATGATATTATAAAATTAGCTAAAGAAAAGGGAATTAAAATAGAAACATTTGAGGGTAAAATATTACCAGATGAGTTTTCAAATAAAGAAATACAACAATTAACCAAATCCCAACTAACAGACATATTCAATAAAGCTAAACAAGACCCAACAAAGTTTGATGTTAAAGCAGCACAAGCATTTGAACTTGGTGCTACATTTGAACCAACCGCTAAATCAAAGGTTGCTTTTAGAACTCAAGAAGCTAAAGCTAAAATTAAAAGACAGAATAAAGAAACTATTAAAAGAACTAAGGAGATATTTGATAAACAAGTTTCTGATATAAAAGGTAAAAGTAAAGATGATTTAGAATCTCTTAAAGTTAGAGAACAGAATAGAATAAGTTTAATTAAAGAAGAAAATAAGAGAGCATCAGAACTTAAACAACTAAAACAAAGGATACTTGATAGAGAAAAGATTAACAAAATAAACACTGCTAAAGATATTTTAAATAGAAGACGCTCTTTCATAAAAGCAGTTCAAAAACAGTTTAATCTATCTGATAACGATCTAAAAACTATTACTCGAAAGGACATAAGACTAATGTCTAATATTGAGTTTAAAAAGTTTCTAGATGATATAAGAGTTAAATCAGAATTACTTGCTGAACAACAACTAGCTAAGAATCAACTTATTCAACAGATTAAAACTAAAGAACTTGATGTAGAACCACTTAGAAAGTCAATGAAACTTCCTTCTATTAAGAATATGACAACTCAACAACTCAAGGAGTTCGATGAATCGCTTACTCCATTTGATAAAGGAGATGTATTCCTATCACAGAGAAAACTTGAAACCATAGAAAGAACTGAATTAAGTGGAGTCCAGACATACCAACAAGCAACAAAAAGACTACAGAAAAAACTTGGACTTACCGATGAACAAATGTCTAGAGTAGGAAAGATTAGTGAGTTTGATAGACTTAGAAGTGATACTGCTCTAGCTGAGAAAGATCCATATTTCAGAATGATGGTCGAAGAAACTGCTAAACTAAAAATGATTAGAGATGCTGAGTTCCTTGCTATAGAAGAGAAGACACTTAAACTAGCAAAGAAGTTAGATGGTATGAGTTTAACTGGTAAAGCAATAAACTTTTTAATCCCTCAACAGAAGAATATAGTTAAATGGTTTGAAGCTAAGGATAAGTCTAAAGTTGATTTAACTAAAACTGAATCTGACCTTGTAAAACTAATGCAAGAAGAGTGGTCTAAAGCACTTGACTACTTAATCAAGATAGAAGCTGCAAATAAGGGGATAAATGCTCAAAACTATTTCACCCATATTAGACGAGGTATTCTAGAAGCAGTAAAAGAAGATGGTGTAGTTCAAGCTGCCAAAGAAATATTCAATCAATATAGATTAGACGAACAAGCATTTAATATACTAGATGGAGAAACAGGCGAGGTTCTTGCACTAGATAAGTTTTTCAGATTTTCACTTAAACGAACTGGTGAGTTAAAACCAACTGACAATGTAATAAGGGCATTTCTGACTTATATGCGTACCTTTAAAAAGAAACAGGCACTTGATGAGATAGTACCTCTAATAGACATTTACTCACACGCTCTTACTCCTAAAGGTGTTACTAAAGAAGGGATACTTTTACATGGAAACCTGAAGAAGTTTACTAAGGAATGGCTCAATACTAAGAAAGGTAGAAGAGTATCTTT
>Ga0207997_1001606_pt1 | contig 11600 bp, 19 predicted proteins | sample AntAceMetag02UKN_FD_184777 | JGI IMG/M metagenome (GOLD analysis project Ga0207997, IMG submission 184777) | Saline lake microbial communities from Ace Lake, Antarctica - Antarctic Ace Lake Metagenome 02UKN (SPAdes) (version 2) | ecosystem: Environmental > Aquatic > Non-marine Saline and...
TATTCCAACCACAAACAACTAAACAATAAGGAAAAGACTATGAAAGTAAAACTAAAACAAGATTATCAACATACGGATCGACTAGAAATAGTGCATATAATTCCAATTGATGAAATCTTAGAAGAAAAAGATGGTCGCTGGTGTTATTATTCAGAAAAATTAAATAAAATATTTCGTATCTCAGCTAAAAAAGTAGAATCAAACCCTGATTATTTCCAGCTTATAGAAGAAAAGCCGGAAAAGGATTGTGTATTGTGCGCAAAAGAAAAACCATGTACAGGTTGCATTATGAAACTTAAAGGATTGCCGCTTGCATATACTAATTTCACCCCCCGCACCTGTGCTAATTGCGGTACAATGCCTTGCAAAAAAAGGCAACCACAAGGAAGCTATTATCCAGATTGTAAACATTGGCAATCCATCCAAGACGAATACAGACCTTGGACTTATGAGGATAGGGATAAGACAAGAGGATTGTGGCTAAAATGCAAGTTATCAGAAGATGAAGTCGCTATCAATGACATACGAAAGGATGGAATATATGTACATAATCAATATTTTTATTATAATGAAATAGATAAATATTACACCCTCTTAAACGGTGAAAGATGCGGAGTTAAGCTATGAAAGACAGAATAATTAAATTACTTAAGAGATACGAATCAGAAATGGTAACAGCAAACAAAGATCAAATTCTTTTTAAAGAATCAATGGATAACGATCGTAAAGGTAATTATTTATATTATAGAGATAGAAAAATAGAAACAGAACATAAAATATCAAATATGTCACTTGTTATTAATGATATTAAAGAACTATTGAAAGAAACAGATGGAAAACAACAAAATAGTTAAACATACTGATGTATCTAAAGCTCTAGTCGTATTAGACAATAACGATCAAACTGATGCTTTAGCTATAATCGATAACTTATTAATTGATTGTTCACCAGAACAACGAAATAAGGTAATTAAAGCTCTAGGTAAAGAAATTGTCTATTCTAATCCTACAGCGTCAAATCAGGATGCCTATAGCTTAGCCATAAAGGAGGGTAGAGTCAATCCTAAGGAAGATTTCAGTCTGAAGCATGAGTCTCCTATGTTAAACGCTTCTGAGGGCATTATAAAAGGTGGAGGAGGTATTTCTCCTAACTACAAAGCTAGAGTTACCAGGTTAGCTAATTTTAATCATTGGAGAGCTTTTTGGGTGGCTATGGAAAATGTAAAAGAAGGAGATATGCCATTATTCGATTTCCATATGAATTATGTAAGTAAATATGCATTTGATATATTGAACCCTGAAAGTGGTTATAAATATCTATTGTTCGTTAGACATCAATTGTTAACGCTAATAGATGATGATCCTTTAGATGATGATTTTACTAAAGCATCTAAGAAGAAGAAGTCTAAAGTAGCTAATAAGAAACTGAAAGGTTATATAGAATCATTAAAAGATATAATAGAAATTATTCACCAAGATAAGGCATTAAAATGAAAATTATTAAAATAAAATTCAATAAGGAATTTACTTCTATCAAATATGAGAATGAAAAGAATGAAGTAATCCTATTGAAGTCACCTGATTTACCAGTAGATGAATTTACATTAAGTCTGCAAGATTTAACATCAGATATTTGCATGATTAGCAATTTAAATAAAGAAATAGCTAAGTCTCTGATTGTAACTGGAGTAACTTTTAAGCATAGTGATCCTATTAGTTATAAAGTTACTTTCTCATGTAAGAGAAACGTTGATTTATCTAATAGTACTTTGAACATAAATACTCCGTTATTGTTCCTTGGAGAATTAAATGTAGATGAAGAACACTATGAATTTAAATCAGAGCTAAAAGCTAAACTAAGAAAAGTAGTTGTTTATGCTACAGAATTCTTAAATGGTAATCGGATTAAAGGAACTGAAGACGAAATACCGGGATTAGAGGAGTAATATGAAAATTCTTAATTTATATGCCGGCATCGGTGGCAATAGAAAGTTATGGGGAAACAAACACGAAATAACAGCAATAGAAAATAATGAAGATATAGCTAAGATTTATCAAGACTTTTTTGAAGAAGATACTGTTATTGTCGCTGATGCACACGATTATTTATTAAAATATCATATGAACTTTGATTTTATTTGGAGTTCTCCACCGTGTCCAACGCACTCAAGAATGAATCTTGTCAATATAAGTCGGTTCCACCATGCATCACGTTATGCAGATATGAATTTATATCAAGAAATTATATTATTAAAACAATTTTTTGAAGGCAAATTTTGTATTGAAAATGTTATTAGCTACTATGAACCACTTATAAAACCTCAAATTATTGGTACTCATTATTTCTGGGCAAATTTTACTATTCCAAAGATTAAGATCCGGGATACAAAAATAACTGCTTTTAATAAAAAAAATATAACAGCTCCAGAAAGGACAAAAAGAATTGATATGGAAGTTAAGGATTGGTACAATTTTCCTGTTAAAAGAAAAGATACTGTTATAAATAATTGTATACATCCTAAATTAGGATTACATATTTTAGAATGTTCACAAATAAAGGAAATGCTATGAAATATTTAATTGTAATATTGATGTTATTATCCAGTTGTGTAAAAGAAGAAGCTCATGATATAAAAAAGGCAATAAAGAATAATGTAGAAATGAACAAAGTAGAAGCAGCAATGTCTGAGGCTAAAGAAGCTTATTATAAAATAGTCTATTATCCAACTGCTGGAAATTACTTTGCAATATTCTATAAGAATGGTAATACCGGATGGTATTTAGAAAGAAATGATATTACTGGTATAGTCAAAGCCGAAGATGGAGTCTTGAATCATATCGATTGTACTCATCCTTTGAAAAGTCGTTATGAAGCTTTAAAAATGATTAAAGCACATAAAGAACAACGAATAGAAAATTTAAGAAAGGTAGAAATAATAAGATGAAATGTTTAATTGTTAGAAAAGATTATACTCCATATGCTATACCGAAATATATACAAAAAGAATGCCTTAATATTATGAGAAAATAAAATAATATTTTGTTAATTCAGATATTATTTGTATTCTTGTATATGATTGAATTAAGATTTAATATAACAACAGAAAAAAGCTTAATGGAACTCATTGTGAGTCCTTCCTTATCATTGTCATATAATCTGGATAAATTCAATCATAACAATGAGTTCCTATTTTACCAGTATGCTGAAACAATAATTAATTATGGGCTTGGTCGCTTCATGAAAGAGTATTTGTGTGCATACTGGTATTCATTTTATACAGGTCGGGCAAGTAACAGCAGCTGTATAATCTTACGCTCTACTGTGGGACATGTACGCAGAGCAACGGTACTACAAAGAAAGAAGCCGGTACATTGGGGTGCAGTCGCCTTATAACTTGATTTCAGCCTTAACCACGCTGTGTTGAGTTAAGGCATACGATAGGAGCTAACCGCATTTCGTTGCGATAGAAACCTAAAGTAGGAGTACATCTTAAGCCGTTAGGCTTGGGACTAATCCTACTGTGCATATTCCAGAAACTTCCGCTTTCGTTACTGTTATTCTTTACTATTAAGATGTTATTATAGAGTATATAAGGCGGTTTTTTGTTTAATTTTATCAGAGAGGTTAACATGTGAAGAATAGATTGCACGATGTAGATGAGTTAGCTGAAGCCCATATTATGCAAAAGATAATATTTCAAGAAGACTTTTATATTCACTTCGGCAGAAAACCTCATGATCGAAAAGAGTTCCTTAAATTTTGTTATAGAGTAGAAGAAGCAGTAGAAGCTGTAGTTAATTTCCACTTATTATATAAAGTAATTACTGAAGAAATGAAAGAAAAACATAATGACAATGATACCAAAAGAGAAACTGGAAATAGTAATCCAGTTAAAAAACAAGAAAAGTCTATATTTGACTTCTAATGGAATAGCTTTTATCTTACATGACGGATATAAAATGGATAAGTTTATGAAAAAAATGATGCCAATAAATTCACGCTATTATAGTGATCTAAAATCTTGTATAGATGGTATAATCACTCATGGACTATTAATGTCAACAGCTACTACATTAAATGAACTAAGTCAAGACTTGCATACAATAAAGAAACAAACAGATGAATTATATTAAAGGAAGACAATGGATGAAGAACTAAATTTAGCTGAATTACTAACTAGATATGAACCAATAAGTAATTATGGAGAAGATATATATATATTGTGTCCTCTTATAGAAAACTTAAGACCAGATAATATGGGTAAAAACAATAAAGGACCTAATTACTATTGTTATTATTTATCAACTATAATAAAGTACTATTACAATAAAGAAACAAACAGATGAATTATATTAAAGGAGTCTTATGAGAGAAATAAAATTTAGAGCTTTGGATTTAGAGAATTGCGAAATAGATGAAGTAGAAAGTATAATTTGGAAGGACGGTAAAGTTGACGCAATAATAATGAAAAATTTAACAAGAGAAATTATTGAAGATGAAAGTTACGACCCACCATATCAAATAACTAAAGAATCAACTTATTTTGAAGATAATTTTATTTTAATGCAATTCACAGGCTTAAAAGACAGCACTAAATTTAGTGATCTGACAGCCGAAGAACAAAAAGAATGGTTAAAGCATCATAAAGAGAGTGAATGGAACGGCAAAGATATTTATGAGGGTGATATTGTAAGAGATGTAACAGATGGGCAAGAATACATTCAGCAAATTATATTTGATGAAGAAGAATGCCATATGGTCCCACAATTAATAAATAATGTATCTGAATGTGACAATATCTGTATGTCAGATATAAAAGATGATAAAGAAGCATATGAAATCATTGGCAATATCCACGAAAACCCAGAATTATTAAATGGAGAAGAAAATGAATGAAGAAACTGATGTAACTGTTCTTGATCCTAATCTGCAGAAGTTTGCAGCTATGTCAAAGCGGTTAAAAGAACAGAGAGCTACTTCTACACCCAAAGATTTTATTAAAGAACGCAAAGGAGCTGGAGGTAAAACATTTCAGCATGTAGATTGGGTAAGTTGTACTAGATGGTTAGATGAACATTACCCAGGTTGGAGTTTTGATATTATTCCGGAAGGAATGGAAAGAACAGAATTCTATTATTCAGTATTAGGTAAATTATCTATATTCGAACGAGAAGGAGTACCAAGAACATTTACTTGTTATGGATCTGCTGAAATGAAATTCAAAAGAGAAGGTGGAGAAATGTTCAGTCAAGATTATTTAAAGAATGCAGAAACAGATTCGATTAAAAGATGCTGTGCTAAGATAGGAGCTTTTAATGATCTATATACTGATGCAGACTTAGGAGCCGATACTAGACCAGATATAGATTGGTTTTTTGAAACTATATATCCTGTAATAAACATGAAAAATATCAAAGAAGAAATGAGATGGAATATAATGATCAATATAACTAAAGGATATTTAAATGGGATATCGACTAAAGAACAGTTAATTAATAAATTTATAAAAGGAGAATAATATGGGATTGATGGACCACAAATCTTCAGGAGAAGATAAAGTCACTTATCCAGATAATGGTAGTGTAGATAACGGAGAATTAGTAGAGTTTATAATTTTAAAGGTAGGATTACCTAGATGGCATATCAAGGATATTAAAAAGATCAACTTAACCGAAAAGGAAAATGCTGAATCTATGGGAGAAGAACCTAAGATTCATTCTGCTAATTATAAAGCCGGAGGATTAAATGTAGAGATCGCGGTCTTAAAGAGACATGTAGAATTGGCTAATGGACTAGTAGATGATTATGAAAAGATATGGCATGAGAATGAAGGAGAATTAAAGGGTCCTGAATATATTGTTACTACTAATTTCTCTCAGTTGATACCGGAAGATATATTTAATGCTACATCAAAGGCTGGTATGAAATATGGCAATATGTATCGTAAAGGAGGAGACACAATAGGAATCAATGGTAAACCTAATATAATAGGGACATTCGCAGATAGTCCAGGATTACTTCCATCAGCAGAAGCATTAAAAGATGATGATAGAAATATAGAATGGAAGTACAGAGTTTCTGCTGATAACATACCTCAAGGACAAGAAGGAGCATTTATTTTATTAATAGAAAGAGACAACAAACGATTAACTGAATGGGAAGAATATATTAACGAATGGAATGAAGAGTTAAGTGAAGAAGATAGAAAGAGCTGGTTAGAAACACAAATTGCTAGGAGAATGTTATTGTGTCATGAAAATAAAGATACACCTAATGAATTTGATTATATAAAACCACAAAAAGGATTAAGAGGCTTTGCTTCTATTTATAAGAAAGAAGATTCATTCTATTTCAATCTGAATGCATTCGGTTTTTATGATAAAGCGATAAAAGCTATTCCTATCTATTCCACTTGTGATGTACATGATCCATCTGATGTAGATATAAAGATGGCGAGTATGATAAGTAAATCATTAGATATAGCCCGTAAAGAATTTAATAAAAAGAAGAAAGAAGAAAACAAAGAAACTGATAAAGATGGATTACCATTTTAATTGTTATTTGGAGTAGAGAGTAGCTGAGAAATCAGAGTATGCGGTGATGAGAGTACAGAAGTCCGTGTTATATGGTTGCAAATGTATAACAAACTACTAAAAGGTGTGTGTTTTTAAAAGTAATATTGCTTTTCTAACAGTAGTCTCTCTCTATTTCTATATTAATTAAGGAAAACAATGAAAAAGTTAAAAAGTGAAATAAGTAAGTACAAACCAACAGCTAAAACAGATCCTATGGAAATGTTAGGTAACACTATTCCTCCGCATTCAGGCAATGCGGAGGTTGCTGTATTAGGTAGCATTATTAATTCTTCTTCTTCTTTATTAAAGATTATTGATTTTATTAAGCCGGAAGTGTTCTATAACAAAGATCATATTATAATCTATAGAACAATGTTAGAGCTACATAGACAGAATATAGATATAGAACTGATTACTTTAACTGAAGAAATGCAGAAAGATCAAACCTTAAATAAAGTAGGAGGAAGTTATTACCTGTCTGTTTTAAGTGCCAAGATACCAACTTCAGCTAATATTATGAATTATGCTATGTATGTATATGAAAGATACATTAAAAGATGTTTAATCGCTTATGCAGGTAAGTTGATAATAGATAGTTATGATACTAAGATAGATGTATTAGACCAATTGATTAATGCAGAAATAGATTTAAATGGTATAATTAATCTAAGAAATATTGATTATATGCAGAACCACGAAGTAGAAAGTATAACAGCCGATAAAGATTTTAAAGAAGAATATGATTTTTAAATAAATCAGTTACAAGTTCGAATCTTGTCTCTTTCGGAAAACAAAGTACACATAACCGGCTCCATTAGTAGTTGAGTTTTCACTGTACTTTGTTTTTTTATTTGTTTTATTAAGAAATAATATTTAACTTAATAGGTAAGTATTGTATAACTAAAGAAATTATATGAAAAATAATACTAATAAAACAGACGAAGAAAAAAGACTAGAGAGCTTATTCTGGACAGCTACTCAGGCTAAGAATGCTCTCAAAAGTCGTAAATACAGAAAATTATGTGAAGAGTTTTATTATAATGATGTCGATTCTACATTAAGTCAATTCGACGAGAAACAAATAGATGCCGAAAAAGCCACTTATAACATCCCCGTTTCAACTAAATTCACTTATGCCATAGTTGAACAACTATTAGCTTTTTTAACGGCTACAAAACCTGTCCCTAGATTAATATCTGCTGAAGAATCAACTGAAGATTTCGTGGAAGCTTATCAGAAAGCTTATCATGCAGTATTTTATGAATCTCAAGGATCAAAACAAATAGAGAATGTAATAAGAGATTCACTCAATACCGGTAATGGTATCATTTATGTAAGACAATCTTCTTATGAAAATGAAGCTACTACTAGAGTCGTAATGGAGTATTTAAATTGGAAGCATGTAATAGTGGATCCGGAAAGTAGAAAGTGGGATTGGTCTGATGCAGACTATGTAATATTAGCTGATGTTAAAAGAATAAAAAAAGTAGAAGAAGAATTAGATGTAAAAGTAAGAGATACGGATAGTGTAGATAGTATAGGTATCCCTAATGCTATTAATCTAGCAAATGACTTTACTGGATTATCAGTATCAGAAGATAAGAAACAGAAGTATGTATGGGTAAGAAAATTCTTTGAACTAGTAGATAAAAATGTATATATAGGAAATGATATAACTACTGGAGAAGCTATAGTATCTTTAAAAAGACCTGATTCTATAGATATACCTAATCCGGCTAAAGAAGAACTAAATGGCATTATTATACAAAAAGGACAAGAATTAGCAGAACTAGAAGCTCAAATGAGTAATGCTATTGCTAATCAAGAAGTCCAAGGTCAATCAATAGATCCTGTTAATCCTGAAACATATGAAGCACAAGGAGGACAGAACGTAGCTCAGTCTCAAGAGATACAAGAACTTACCCCTGTTATTCAGCAAATGAGAGAAGAAATAAGAGCAATGCAGATTCAATTAGGACAAATGGAAGATATTGTACCTGCATTCGAAATGGAATTAGAAAGTTTAGTAAACAAAAGACAAAAATTAAAAGCAGTATCTTTAAAGATATATAGAAATAGAAGAAAAAGAGTTAAATATACTTTAATGGTAGGATCAAAGCGAATAGAGAAGAAATTTTTGCCAATAGACAAATATCCTATAATCAGTTTTCCATTCAGCAATTTCAATAGCCCTAATAAAACCTTTGGGATTATACATTTTATAATCGATATAGTAAAAGCTATGAATAAGTACTTATCTCAGATAATGTATGATATAGCTGTTAACGGACATCGTAAAGGATTTATATGGGAAGGAACTATATTAGATCCTGATACTATAGAAACTGATTGGTCACAACCTGGGAAACTAATAAAGTTAAAATTTAATCCGGCTATACCTGATGGCGGAAAACCAATGATGGTAGAACCAGGTGGAATGAATCAGTCTATTCAATATATGATAGAATACTTCAAGACTCTAATAGAATACATAACAGGTATCTATGGAGTTATGCAAGGTGATACAAGTCAAGCACCGAATACATTAGGAGCTACACAGTCAATACAGAACTTTGGTACACAGAGAGTAAAATTATATAGTAGAAACTTAGAACATTCATTTGAAAACTTAGCTTATGTAATTGTTCATTATTTACAAGCTTATGCACCTAGAGATAAAATCATGAAGTATTTCGACACTAATGGCGATGGTCAAGAAGTACAAATAATGAATTCTAATGAAGATACGAAATTTAAGGTAAGAGTGGATATCGTAAGTTCTCTTCCTACAACTAAACAAATGACAGTAGAAAAATTAGCTTTCATCACTCAAACAATGAAAGATGATAGATTAAAAGCTCTAATGACTGAAGAAATGTTGAAGATGGAAGATGTACCTGAAGCTAAAGAGATAGCAGAAAAGATTGACATAATCCAACAAATGCAACAAGAACTAGAACAAGCTACTCAACAAGTACAAGAATTAGAAGGCAAAGTAAAAGCAGCAGAAAACAATATGGCTCAAAAAGATATAGCTATGAATGTAGAAAAAGCAACTGCATCAGCTAAACAGAGTATTGCTGTAGCAGAGACGAAAGCAAAAGGAGAAGTAGAAGCTGCTTATACAGAGAATGAAATACCAGAAGAATTGTTAAATACATCATTACCAATTGGAGGAGAAGAAAATGGCGGATAAAAAAGTAGGATTAACACCTAAAAAAGTTAGAATAGGTAGAGGAAGAGCAAACAAAGCTCCTATAAATGCAGGCGATCAAAAACCATTAAAAAAGAAAAAATTAGTAAGAAAGAAAGCCTCGGCTAAAGGGACCAAGAGTGACTCTTTGGATGCTCAGATAAGAGGTATGGGTCATGATCCAAACTCAGCATTTGGTAAATTCTTGAAAGAAAGTGGTATATAATGGCAGATTTCTTATCATTTTTAGGTAAACGGACTAAAAGTCTATTAGCTATTAAAGACATAGTTAGTAGTAAAAAGAAAAAAACTAAACCTAAAAAAATATCTGTAAAGGTAAGAGCCCCAAAGAAAAAAGTAAAGAAGAAAATAAAATCCATAAAGAAAAAGAGTGTAAAAAATGATTAATCCTAATCCTGATGAAGAAGAAGAAACAATCGAATCTGAAGAAAATGAATCGTCAGAAGAAATAGAAGACCTAAACGAAGACGGGTATGATGATAGTATAGAAGATGAAAATGAAGATACAGAATCTAATGAATATGAATCAGACGAATATGATGAATTCGATGTTCCTTCATACATACCAGATGATTTAATACCACCAGAAAAATTTGATACAATCGAATCTGAAGCTGATTGGTATAAAAATGCTTATATAGGATTAGTAGAAAATAATGAAAGCGAAGAATTCCTGAATCATGTACAATCTACTTACAAAGACAATCTTATATCTCAGGACAAAAGGTTCAATGAACTAAAAGCAATTGATTCTATGGTATCTAATGGAGATCCTACAGCCTATCTAAAGATATATGCACCGGATTATGTCATGGATAATGGAGGTAATGCTTCGTTCAATGAAGATGAAAGAAATATGATGATAGATAATCAACTCTCTACAGAATTTGGAAATAACTATAGAGATAAATTTGTACAAGAAGAAGTATCTGTACCGGGTACTTATTCTCATAACGTGATACAAAGACAAACACAATTAGTAGAAGCTTATTCACAGCACAACGAGATGGTTGCCAATCGGATGCAAGGTGAATCGATGACTGACGAAGAAAGAACTGAAATTATTGAAACTCAGTATCAAGAAGATTTTGAAGCAAATGGATATACCAAAGAAGAATACAATGAATTTGTAACAGAAGCTACTGAATTTGCTCAAGAAGATAATATTACTTTTGCTGATATGCATAAGATTATGAATTTTGATGATTATCTATTTGATGCATTTGAAGCTGGAAGAAAATCAGGAAGAAATGGTATAACCGAAGAAGTAAAACACTTAGATAATTCAGAATTACGACACAGACCGACAATAAACAAACAAGATAATAATAAAACTGAATTTAATAAATTTGGTAGTTTTGGAAACAATAGTCTAATCGACGCAGTAAAGAGAGGAAGATAAGATGGCAACACAACCGAGATCAAAACAATTAGACGTCGTCTATGAAGGCATCTTAGCAGGGGGTAATTACCCTGAAGACCTAAGAGGTGACGGATCAGATCGTTCGGCTAAAATGGTCTATTTGGATCGAGATATAGCAGCATTCACGCATATGATCCATAAGAATCATCCGTTCACGACTAAAAAGTCAGTATCGGATAGGAGTTTTAATGTTCGAGAAATCGATGAACTAGAAAGATTTTATACTGTTGTAAAAGGATCAGGTAGCGGAAACGCTGCTACAACTGATACCTTCGATCAATGGGTAACTGTAACTAACGCAGAAGCAGCAGAAATGCATGTTAATGACATTCTGTTTACTAAAAATTTATATGCTGAACCAATCGTATCCAAAATGGTAGGTGGACA
>Ga0207997_1001607_pt1 | contig 11600 bp, 17 predicted proteins | sample AntAceMetag02UKN_FD_184777 | JGI IMG/M metagenome (GOLD analysis project Ga0207997, IMG submission 184777) | Saline lake microbial communities from Ace Lake, Antarctica - Antarctic Ace Lake Metagenome 02UKN (SPAdes) (version 2) | ecosystem: Environmental > Aquatic > Non-marine Saline and...
GGAGGACACCATGAGCGAGAAGAACCACAAAGGCAAAGACATAGACGCAGCTGCCTTCCTCGAAACAGTCAGGGAACTACATACGCCAGACGAGGAGAGTGAAATGAGCGAGCAGAATGGAGGGTGGGTTAAAAAATATCTTGATGAATTTGATGAAGGTGAACGCATGGAGCAGGCATTTGGGCTTATAAGTTCTCTGGCGGTAGGGTACGATGGGTACTCAGAAGAAAAGGGATTGAGGAGCTTAATCGACGAAATGGCCGAAGTAGCACGATTCGGCATAAAGATGCTCGCCGAGCGAGATAAGGAGGGGAGGGATGTTTTCTAAAAAAGAATTAGAAGTCACCAGAGCAACAGCGGAAATGAAAATAAACGATATTTCAAATGATGATTCTGACAAATATTCTGATGTTGAATATATCAGGAATCTACAGACGCTCCATAAATTAAAAGATGCAGTTGATAAGGAGGGGAGGGATGAAGGAAGCAACTGATATTATTGTAGAAACCGGGAATCCGGCTATGCTCGATCAAACCGTTCAACAGTTTGGTGCAGTCGTTATCCAGACTGATTTTAATAAACCAACGTATATGCAACGTGATGGAGGATACGTTGTACGCTGTTTCGGCGATCCCGGTTTCTTGAAATTTGCTATTGAGAAACAAGGATATGGTAAAATTATCAAGACACTCGATGAGTTGGTTTAATGAAAAACCAACAGACTTACTGGCACGATGGAGGTGAAGGGTGATAAGGCAGATGACAGTAGGTTTTATGGTCATATTTTTAATAATATTGGGAACGGCAGCATTCTGGCTTGGAAAACAGTTGGCCTCCGAGTATGCCTATGAAAATCCTCAAGAGAGGCATATAGATGATGTGGCTTGCATAGTAGAAAATGAATATGGGATTGCTCTCTGGATTAAGGATAATCGTCCCGACAAAACCGAACCATTGCGTTGGTTTACGCAAAGCCAACCATCCTTGGCACTCCACTCCGCAGATGTTATAATAACGTTTAATGAGCACGAGAGAGAATTCACATTACAGGAATTTGTTGATCTGATTTTTCCGGAGGGGAAGGGTGAGTGAGGAATACGAATCAAGGATAAGAACTGAACTCGGAGAGATGGAGGCCGAAGAACTTACGGAAAAGGTTATACATTATCGCGAACAATGGCATATAGCAGTCAAACAAGCTGACCTCCACCGAAGACGGTGGGAAAGCGTTAAAGAGTTCGCCGATAATCTGGAACCGTTTAATAAGGATCTTCATGAACTCCTGAAGAGCAGACTCGAAAAAATCGAGGAGCAAATCAAATGAGAAAGCGTATCAGATTTACTAAACATAAAATGTTTGTAGATGGCGTCTGTGTTAAGGAATATAGCAAATACGAGGATCAAATGACAACATACCGCTGTGATAGGTGTGGGTATATTATAACCCTCCCACGCAGGAAATGGGCACCTGATTGTTCTAAATGTCAGACCCCTATGCGAGTGAAACATGACGAAAGACCCCCACAAAGAATCAGTAGTAAGCCAGCGACCATCTGACCAGAGGTGGTATGTATCCGGCTATAGGTGGGTAGAAGGGCAAGATGACCCAATTATCGAAGATCACCCCGACCATCGAACACGCGTTCATGGAGAGGAAGAGATGGATGCCTGAACCTAAAAAAAATTTCCGCCAACTATTCAAGATCGGAGTCGCGATGCTGATGCGTCGCGGGCATTGTCGGCAGGAAGCGGAAGATATATGTCAGGAAGCATTGATAAGATCGAATCGAGGATATGACCCGAAGAAGGGAAAGTATAGTACATATTTCATTGTCTGGCTGTTGGGGCTTGGGTGTAATGTATATAATAAGCGAATAAAACGAACCGAGCAAGCTGTAGATTATAATATCCACTGTAAATCGAATGCTCAACAGGCTTCGTGCCACAAAGAAGTAATAACCCATAAGGACGAATATACGTATTTGATACGGGGTTTGAGTGCCCGTGAGAAGGACATTCTACGAAAAGTCGCGGAAGGTTGTAATTACCAGGAAATAGCCAATGTTTATAGTTTTACCCGCCAGCATATTCGCCAGATAGCATTATCGGCCCTGGACAAGATCCGTGATAAGAAACATGTACGCAAAAGATTAGAAACTAATTAACCCGTAACAGCGGTAAATGTGGGGTAAATAGATAGGAGGATATGCTATGAGTAAACATGCCTATAAGGACCATGTAGTAGAGAGAGAAGGTGAAGTTGACCTTGAAACCGGCGAAACTGACATCGTAGAGATGGGTCTGAAATGCCCTAAGTGCGAGGCGATACTGGCGGCCTTGAACGATGGCGGAGTAGCTAAATGTTTCACCTGCGATATTTACTGGAAACGGGAAGGGGATGAACTGATTGAGGTTGACTGAAGAACTAAAAGATTATTTCGGGGGTATAGACCCTGGGAGCCGTACCGGGATATGCGTCGTAGACCTCGACTGTAATATAATCGAGATCAGAACGGTAGAATTTGACGAATATCCGGTAGAAATGCTGCATTTACACGAGCGTGGCTTGACCAATATCGCAATAGAACATTCTGCCTCAACCCACATCTACAAACGCCCTGACACCACTGCCGCGGTCATGCTTCGTATAGCTCAAAATGTAGAAAAGAACCGGGGTATGGCCCGTGAGATATACGCCTTCTGTAATGGTCTGGGTATGAGAACGGAATATACTAAACCAGCCAAAACCAAAGTATTATCCCACCTTTTCAAGAGCATAACCGGCTGGGCCGGGAGAACTTCGAGCCATGCCAGGGACGCTTATTTTGTAGCGTGCTGGTTGGCAAACCTTATTAAAATGGAGAAAATGGTAAAATGAAAAAGAAATTTGATTGTAGAGCAAAGGTCATAACCGTGGAGGGCGTATTGAAGGATACGCTACAGAACGGTTCCGCGTTAGGTCATGCCGTAATCACCGGCGACTTCAATGACCCGGCAAACAAGAAATTCATCGTTGAGGGTGAGTTGACCCATGCCGTTGTTAAGGGTATGGATGTTATGCCACTCTTCGATAAGTTCAAGCCATTGACTTTCCAGGGTGAAGTAGTGATCGGGGACGACCTGACATTCTCCCGGATGATACGGCATAAGAACGCGGAAGTGATGATTGCCGGTTCCTACGACCCCGCTACCGATACCCTCTCCGGGTCAGCTTCGGGTAAAGCACTCGGTGATTATGCCAGCCTCGTGACAAAGGCCGTGGCCGAGTTCGAGGGGGAGCGTGTTGAGACCGCAGACCAGATAGATACCGAATGGTTTCACCAGTACGGGATACGCCTTTACGAGTGGGAATCTGACCAGAAGAAATATTACGATGCTATCAACTCTGCCGCTCTTGAGTATTTCGTTACCGGCAATGAGGATGCGATTGAACACGCGTTCGAAGAGTTTGTTGAGGCTGATATGTTCAGGAAAGATAATTGTGGCCGGTACTCGGACGATATACTCAAGATATTCCTATACTTCAAGCTCTTCAGCCCGCTGAATAAAGCATTGCAAGATGTATTCGTCGCCCAGGCCATCAAGCATGGGAACAGGCTTGTAGCCGACCAGAAGCAGTCCGGTAAGCAGATGCACGGCCCTTCGTTCTGGGCGTACCTGTACCAATTGACCGGGGACGGTTACTGGAAAAGAATGGTCACGGAGTACATCAATACCGCTCATACCGCTACATCCGTCGAGTCAAGTTCGAGCCATTACGGGCCGATGGGGACATTGAGGCTCCACCGAGCTTCAGCCGTGACCCGTGCTGTCCTGAATGATATCGGAGAGATAAGCGAGGATGTATTACGTCAGGACGCTGAAAAACTCGCTAAATACTTGATCTCGTCAGCGGTGCCCGGCTTACCGTATGCTTCGGGTCGTGAGTGGTGGCCCCTTGACGCTGAAGGACCGTCCCCCGGATATGGCTGTAACTGGCTACTTAACTGCTACGTGTACTGCATGGGGATGGTAGATAACCAGATCCTTGCCGGGAAGATGAAGTGGTTAGCCCTCAGAATGGTCGAGGAGTACGAGAAACGCCACTTCCCGATTTACCTTAACGCGGTCGATCTCATCGAAAGCAAGTGGGACGCGGTGCCTGAAATCCAGCCGGAGAAGGGGTCGGGCGTTGTCATTGCGCACGCCTTTACCGAACGAAGCAAACCCCACCTGGCATTCCTAAGAAGCGAATGGCGGAATTGCCCGCCCCGTAACCTATTTTACGTACTGAGAGAAGGATGGGGACCGGAAGACTTCAGCATCGTCACTACCCCGGCCCTGTTATGCAATAAGGGGGACCGTTGCTACTCCGGTGAGATACTGGCGATCAACCTCGGTAGCACACCACTGATTAACGGTGCGTGTGGTCATGGCTTTATTGACAATGACATCGCGGCAGACCATTCGGTAGCACTGGATGGTGGGCATTACAATGGGTCGTTACAGTTCCTCGACCCCGGCGTTGTCTTGATTTACTCCGAAAACTGGACCCGGAAGATAGAACTGTTGGACGGTAAAATCGTTATCACGGATGACGTGTCACGAGCCGGCGATGTGGTCTGGCACTTCTTAGAGTACGCGGAGTTTGGCGTTGGAGAGAACAAACTAATCACAGGGCCGTTTGCCATTGAGTTTAATATCCCTGCCGAGGTCAGGCATCTTGCAACTGCGCGAGGCTACATATCACGAGATGAGTTGTTTGTGCGTATCCCCGGCGACCAGATAATCACAACCATCAGCAAAAGGTAATATGCGAAAGCTGAAAGACATAGAGCGGGTTAATCAGGTCGCATTCAATATGGCCGACCACGGGTTCAGTAAGCTGAGGTCACGCCACCACGTCCCGTACATCAATAGCGTGATCATGATCGAAGGTATGCTCAAGACCGCGACCGAGATTGCGAGTGGTGATGATAAGGGTGAGTGGTCGGAAGACATGACTCCGTTTCACCGCGTCGTGTTCGTCCAGGCATATCTCGAACTCGTGATTGGCTATATTGACTATGCGTTAGACGATAAGGATTGCGCGGATAGGATTAACGTGCCGAAGTAAGGGGGTTTATAATGGATAAAGTTTTTGATCTATTGCCATCTCAAAGGGAGTTCGTATGCTCAACTGCGAAATTTCGCCACGCTATCGGGGGTATCAGTAGTGGGAGGACAACCGCAGTAGTGTACTTGACCGCACTGATAGCACAATCATTCAGTAATAATTGTATATTGATTGGACGATTCAGGTGGGGCGACCTGATGGCGACCACAAAGATATCATTCATTGATATGCTCGATACTCTTGGGTTCGACTATGAATTCAAGGTTTCGGAACAAACCCTGACTATGGGAAATGGCACGAAGGTACTTTTTCGGGAATTGGGTGAAGATAGTATTCATGGATTAATGGGTTTATCTCTTGGGGCATTTGTCATAGAGCAACTTGAAGAAGTTCCAGAAAGGAATTATTGGCGATTACGATCAAAACTCTTTCGCCAAGATCTTATTCTGTCAAGATGGGGGGAGGAAAATCCTGAGATAGTAAGATTATTTTATAAAAACTGGCAACGCATATCAATCACAACATCGTATGGAGTACCCCCTGATTGGATACGCGATCTATGGAAAGATCCTGCTGAGTCTCGTTACGAAGCAATATACTTCGATACAAGGGATAATGTTCCCAATTTACCAAAAGGATATATTGATGATTTAGTTGAGAGCAAAATCCTAAAAAACTATCTTGAAGGATCGTGGGATGGGGGGTCGAATGAAAACAGCGATTTATATTGAGGATGGAACCGTACAGCTTGTGCTAACCCCAGAAAACGACTTTGAGAAGTCTACAATAAAGATGCTCGGTGAAGGTGACGTGAAAGCGAAGATGTTTCAGGGGTCGTTCTACGATTGTCGTGGGGGATGGGTCAGGCAAAGTGACTATAGAGGTTCGATGTTTTCCCCCTATGTTTTATCTGATGATGGTGATTGGTCTTTAATCTTGAGGGTTCCAGGTGGCGGAGAAAAAGTAAAATGAAATACAAAGTTCACATACGAAATAATGAAACGGGAGAAATAGTGACCCGCCCGTCTGATGATGACTGGGATGAACGGTTTACCAGCTTTTATTATTCTAATGGTAATATGTCGTGTGATTGTAACCGTTACCTTGAATTTATGAGGGGGAAAACTGATAATGAGTCCTTCTGTGGGGATACCAAGTGCGGGGATAATTTATACTCGATTGATAAAATAGTTTTAGATGACGGGACAGTTGTTTATAGTGAAACACCCTGAACAGGCATGTCTCAAGTGCAATAAAATCCTCAACAAATCCTCCGGCTTCGCCATAATGCTCGGCTACCAAGTTCCTCCCGGAAAGTATTGCAATAGCTGCGCCGCGGACATATCGAAGGAGTTCTATAGCAAGCCGAAACCTCGCCTCAAATAATATAATTTATTCCCATTTCGCGTAGTAACGGTTATTATGTTACTAAACGGGATGGGATTTTTTTATGCCAAATATTCTAAAGATAGATAAAAAACTCAATACTAAAACATTTGTGCCCAATCCCAAGCAGTCAGAATTTATTTATAACACAGCTAAACACGTGTTATTCGCTGGAGGGGTTCGGGCTGGTAAAACCCTCGCTGCTTGTTTCAAGGTTGCCCTTCTTGCCCGTATGTATCCCAACAATCTTATTCTCGTCGGTCGCCAGCAATTGCCTCAGCTCCGGGAAACGACTATGCGGACGATGACGGATTTACTTATCGAGCTTGGTTGGCGTTATGAACCAAAGGTTGCCCAGAATTTAATTGTATTCCCGAATAAATCTACGATCATGTTTGCATACCTCGAATCATTTGAGGCGAGGATGGGGTTAGACCTCGGCGCGATTTTTATTGATCAGATCGAGGACATCAAGGAAGAAGTCTATAATGCTCTACTTACACGACTATCAAGGGATCTTACTCCGACCGACGAACCTCAGTTCCAAACCTTAGTTGCGACCTATGGCAAGGCGTGGCAAAGGATCACAATTCAGACCACGAATATGACCCCCGAAGATCATTGGGTGTTCAAAAGATGGAAGACAAATCATACCCGCTGGGAGATCGGTCATCCTGAACATAACCCTCGCTACTATCTCGTAGAATGCGCCACCGATGTTAATGCTGAAAATCTTCCCCCGGACTATTTTGACACACTGAAAGATATGCCAAAAGATATGGTGGATCGTTACCGTTGGGGCCTCTGGGGAGGCCGCTCCGGCAAGATATACGCCGACGAATGGAATGACGAACTCAGCATTATTTCGGAGAACACGCCATTCCCGGAAGAAGCAGAGTTTTATCGGTCATACGATCATGGTGGCATGGCGGATGCCGGAGCTTGCGTATTCGGCTACTTATCCCCGAACCCTTATGACGGCGAGTTGGAATGGATAATCTTTGACCTGTATTGGGGAGAGAAGCAGACAATTGCCCAGCACGCTCGTAACATCCTCAAGTTATGGAATGATCTTGACTTCCAGATGACATTAGCCGACCCCCAAGTAAAGCACCGGACCCAGCAATCATCGGTACGTGAAGAGGCTATTTCGATGATTGACGTTTACCGGGATAACGGATTGTTCCTCATCCCCGCGTTCAGACCGGTCAAGGCCGGGGTGGAGAAGGCTCGGAGATGGATGCACGTCTGTCCTGCCCGCCCCCACCGTTTCCTTAAAGACCCAAAAGGCAGACCGATTAAAGGTGCCCCGCACCTGTATGTCCATAAGCACCTATGGAGACTGATTGAGCAGATCAAGTCGGCACATTGGTCGGAAGCTAAGCCGGACACTATGGCGCAGACCGTGGATGATGCACGGACAGCAATGAGGTTCCTACTTGCCAGCCCGGTAACGTTTCGGGGTGGAACTGTGGTAGATAAAAAAACGTATGCCGGTCCGTTAGAGGAAGCGATTGACCGGGAGTTTGAGCAGATCGAGGCTGGCGAAGTAGCAGGTGAGCACCCGGAAGATCCGTACTATCTCGATACCGATTAACTTTTTTTCTTACCAACGATATTAACTGGTGTTATATATTAGCAATGGAGAATATTATGTATATTGAATATGCCGTTTGTGCCGTGATATTCATGGCACTCCTATTAGTCGCGCACGTGGTTATCCGTAATGGCCGTCAGATGTCAGACCGTATCAGGTGGCTGAACGCCTTGATTGATACCCAGCGTGCCGACATAAAAGACCTTCAGGACCGGCTGATGGCAAGGTCCCTCGACCAGTATAAAGCATGGAAAACTGCCGAAGCTGTACCACCTCCTATTCCCCCGGAAATATCGGAAGGGACTGAGCATGAGGAACCGCTTGACGAATCAATGGTCGGTCAAATATCCCGCCAGGAGCAGATTGTAGATGCCTGAAAAACCCGAAAAGCCCACACCTAATCTAGTCCAGCCACAGAACGAAAAAGCTCTCATCCATAAATACGAGGAAACTTTCACGAGTCGCCTCAACGCTATGCGTGAGCATTACCGGCAGTGGCAGTTGAACCTCGCGTTTGTCCGTGGCCGCCAGTGGTGTACCTATGACCGGCTATATGGAAAAATTACCGACCTCCGGCCCAGGGGGGCGAATAGATCGAAGGTAGTATTCAACCTCATTGGTCCGTTTGTCCGTAGTACCCTCAGTATGCTTTCCCAGTCACACCCTACGATGGATGTCATTCCCGCCAGCTATTCGTCTAAAGATGAGCATGCCGCGAAGTCCGCCCAGGTACATCTTGACCGGATAGATATTATCAATAAAAAGACAGTAAATGACATCTTGTTACGCAAACTCGTCCTTGACTACGGCACTGGTTTCAAGCTGGAGTATTGGGATAGTGTACCTAATATGGAGGATATGAACGAAAGCCCACCGGGGTCCTACGAAGAACTGGTTCAGATGGGCAAGCCTCCGGAGAAGATACCTTTAACGGATGAGACGGAAGAGCAAAGGCAAGAGCGTCTTGACCGTGGCGAATGCGCTGAAATCATCTGTAGCCCGTTTGAAGTCCTGCTTGACTATCCCCTGGTAAAGAAAGACTCAGATATCCGTGATTTTATCCGTTACCGGGTAGTTTCCTTGGATTATATCAGAACCTCGTATAAGCGGGGTATATATGTACAGGCCGAGGACGTGAGCCATTACGGGGTCCTCAACGAGATAGTCAATACAGGATTCGATCTGATCCAGGGAGTTTCAGGCAAATCAAGCGACCGAGTAGTTCTGAAAGAATACTACTTCGCCCCGCATAAAGGATACCCACAGGGCCGTAACGTCCACTGGGCTGCGGGGATAATGCTGCATGACGGGGTACTGTCACACCCGAAAGGCAAGCTCGGCCTGGTATCATACCACTGGTCAATCGACCCGAACGATTTCTACGGAGAGTCGTATGTCCAGCCGTTAATCGAGCCACAGGTAATAATTAACCGGATATTCAGTAAACTCACCGATTGGTTGGGCAAAAGTGTCCGGTTCAGGGTTGCCGTGCCTAAAAACGCCCAGTTTTCTAAAGTCAAATTCCAGTCTGCTAATGACGGTGATGTGTTCGAGTATAATGGTGCCGGGGGTTTGGGGGCAATAAACCTTCCCGTAGCCCAGATTCCTCCCGGTATCTTCGACTTTCTCAACGCTACCATCCAAAACTTCAGGGATCTCGCGTCCCGTCATGAGGTTAGTAAGGGCGAAGTTCCAGGCCGTGTAGAGTCAAGCAAAGCAATACGTTCGCTACAGGAAGCTGACAGTCAGTACCTCATCCCGGCAATGATCGTGTGGGAGGAGCGTGAACGTGAGTGTGCCCTATTCAAGCTCGACCTTATGCGTGAGTATTATAAGGCTCCCCGTGAAGTCAGAATCCTCGGAGAAATGCGGAAGGTGGAACTATATAAATTATCCAATGTCGATCTGTCCGCTGGAATAGATATCAATGTTGTCCGTGGAAGTGCCATGCCGAAGTCGAGAGTGGCACAGACAGACTTCATTATCGGACTGTATCAGTTTGGTCTACTCGGCGACCCGGAGGACCCGGCTCTCAAGAAGCGTGTAATGAGATGGATAGATGTTGGGGGTATACAGGGAATGTACGGTGCGGTAGAGATTGGGGCGAACCTGCAACAGATGGAATTTATCAAGATGCGGCGTGGTGAGTACGTTGAAGCCCAGTCGTTCCACGACCACTACACCCATAACGAAGAGTGTTTAAAAGAGCTTAACAGTCCTGACTTTATTGACCGACCACAAGAGTATCAAGATATGGTTATTCGTCACTGGCAACAGCATCGAGGGTTCATCGCTGAGATGAATGTCGGTCTTATGCCGGGAATGGATGAACAACCGACCTCATCCCCGATGCCGGGGGCAGGTGGTAAACTAGGCTTGCCGGAAGGAGTAAATCCGGCAGGATAACCAACCCGAAAGGAGATAAAGATGAGAAATGGCACATGGTTTGGACGTAATCCTAATAATAGGCGGCAATATGGTTTTATGATAAATGAAATGGGAAAATATTTTTGTTGCTGTATTAGAAATTCACCTGTATCATATATACAAATATATTTTTCAATATGTTGGAAAGGAAAATTGTGGAGGTTTTCTGAGTTCATAAAAATATAATTTAACCCGAAAGGAGAGAAAAAATGACAGCGACTAAAAAAAGTCCGACAGCGGACATGGATGAAATGATAGTAGGAGCACCGGCGGGTGACGAAATTCCAACCCCGACCCCGGAGCCAACACCGTTCCCCCCGGCACCTACTCCCGAACCCGAACCTAAACCACTTCCACCCCCTGAGCCTCCTGACCCGTTGGACATTAGAGTTGCGGCTGGGGTAGCCACGGTACCTATGTTCCAGTCGAATAACCAAGACGTTGTCACGCCAAGCACGGCTAAGTACATTTATGCCATGCTTGATCTCGCGGATAAGCGTGTGCTTATGATACTCACTATGAGCCATACACAAGAGTATGTGAAGCCGGTCAAGGTGGTGGATGTTGAGAGGATGGCCGAACTGCTGGGAGATGATGACGAAGTTGCCGTAGCCCAGAGACTTAACCGGTTACGGCGTATCGGCGCAATAGTCGAGCATTTCGGTGCTGAAATCGCCAATGAGAAGGTCGCGGCGCGGGTAAGCACAAGAGTATAAACCTATGACACCGTGGGTAGAAGAACTCGAAACTAAACTTAACGCACTTTCAGAAAGAGATTATAATAAGTTAAAAGGACTGAAAGAAGAAAAGTTTCAGGGACAGCTCAGAATCAACTTCGTTAATGGTGTCCCAAAGAGTTTTAACCTGTATGACACAGTTCGATTATAGGTAAATCATTCTTTGATAATTTAGTTTAGAACAACTAACCCGAAAGGAATGTTGTCAGTCGATGGGCTGGTGGCATTTCTTTTTTTGTGGGAAAGTGAACACCGTGTTCACACCCACTATAGCAAAACCGGGGCAAGGTATTTTACCACCCCACGTAGTAAAAGGAGGATCGTCTAATGACGAAAACCTTAAAAGAGTCCATGAAA
>Ga0207997_1001610_pt1 | contig 11592 bp, 25 predicted proteins | sample AntAceMetag02UKN_FD_184777 | JGI IMG/M metagenome (GOLD analysis project Ga0207997, IMG submission 184777) | Saline lake microbial communities from Ace Lake, Antarctica - Antarctic Ace Lake Metagenome 02UKN (SPAdes) (version 2) | ecosystem: Environmental > Aquatic > Non-marine Saline and...
CTTTTGTTAGTGCCTTGTGTTCTTTCACAATAACAGGAGCTTCTCTCATATTTTTAGTGGCAAAGTTATAACCACATTCGCAGAGCAATCTTCTTGCTCCTGTTTCCTTATCACAATTCGGACAGGTTTTTCTTCCTTTTGCCATTTTAATCTCCAATTTTTCTTATTAGAGCAAGACTTTTATTTTCCTGTGAAAATAAAATCTTGCCAGCTGATTTCTAATCCAGTCCGGAACTGGACACCAAAACTGACAAGATTATCTGTTTGTCTCCTTAACAGGAAAACTCTATTCTGCTACCCAATCGAGCAGCTTTTTACATTGGCGGTTCTTGACGACCTTGTTGTTTTTAATTATAAAACTAAATTTTTATTTTCCTGTGAAAGGATTTTTCTTTGATAAAATTCTCTTAATTATTTCAGCATCTTCTTTTCCCGACTTAACTTTAAGCACTGTACTCCCTCCAAAGACATTAACTTTAATCTCATCATTATCAGAAATCACTTCAAAAAACCCTGCTGATAATATAGCATCATCTCGAGCAATATACTGATGGTCTTGAAGATTAGAAAATAATATAGGAACTTTACACCCCAAATGTGCAATAATAATATATTTTCCAAAATCCATTTTATTTCTCCAATTTTCATTATTACAACAAAAAAGTTTTTTCCTGTGAAAGAAAAAACTTTTTTGTTTATAATTACTTACAATTTTTTTGCAGCAAGTTCAGCTTGTTCTTCTATAAATTTTGTAAAAAGATAGTCACACTGCCACTTAATTTTCCCATCAAGACCTACTAATTCCGGATGAATTTTCATAAATTTGTTTTTTTGTCGATCAATAAATGCAAAAAAATCTGCTTTCTTTGGATTTTTCGTAACTTTCTCATAAGCCAAATATCGTTTTGTAGGGTAACTCCAGAATTCTTTTTTTTGTTCTGCCATTTTTTTCTCTAATCTGTTTTTCCCATAACCAAATTCACCTATTCGTTCTCTACCATCGAAGATCTCATTTGCAAATTCTTTTCTGAAATCTTCCGAAAGTTCCTGATGTTCTGCAATACAAAACCAGTCAAGTATCTTTGTATGTTTTCTTATAAATTTTTCTGAAAGTTTTTGATGAGATGAAATGTAATACAAAACAACTTCAGATAAAAACTCTTCTATAAAATCTTCCGAAAGAGTTTGAAATTGTGAAATATAAACCCATTCAAGTTTGTTCGAGTACTCTCTGATAAGATCTTCTGAAAGTTTTTGCTCGCGAGAAAGCTGATCCCAATTAACTTTATCTTGAAATTTTTCAATAGAACAACTAAGATCTAATTTTTTAATTAGCTCTTCTACTTCTTTTTTTACTTTATCAATCATAATCAGTCATAACCCTTCTTTTTTCCTCTTATGTAAAAATTTTTATTTTCCTGTGAAAATAAAATTTTTTCTAAATATAAATGACTAGAACAAAGGAGCTTTCAACCTATCTGCATTAGTTTCACTCTAATTAGCAACAATTAACAACAGTATCATAATGATTAAGAAAACTCACCACATACATAATCTCCAATTAAAGTTAATCCAATAAATCGAAGTAACTCTTCATCTCGCTTAGAACAAGGACTAGCAGACTCACCATCATACTCAAGATACTTACGAATTTTCTGTCCTTGCTTCGCAAAAAAAGAGTCACCCCACACAACATCCCAATCCTCATTTTTAATGTTTTCAGCCAAATTTTCATAAAAAATAAGTTCCATAGTTTCTACTTCTCTTTCTTTTTATTAATTTCATCTAAACTTTTTTCTTTAATGCTATCAGTCGTTTCTATTGTTCCTTGATTTCTACCAATCAAATAAGCAAGTCTAATTACTCCTTTAATCAGGGCATCAAAATTCGTGTCTCTCATTAAGGACTTGAATATATCCTCTGCTTCTTTTTCAAGTTTTACTCTATGTTCTTTTTTTTCTTTTTCATTCATTTTCTTTGTTTCCTTCTTATCTTACAATAAAATTTTTGTTTTTCACTCAAAAACTGGCAGACAAGGTTCGATACTGATAAACGTCTTGTGGACTTATAATGCGTGTTCCGGAGCCATAGCTCAACGTACTTATTTTACCGCAAACAGTTTTCCCAACTTTCGCCCTGCCAGTTTTTCTTCTTTTGGCGATTCTAAACAGTCTCGTTGTTTTTAATAACAAAATTAAATTTTTTATTTCCTGTGAATTATTTTTTTGCCGAAAAAAAAAATCAATGTTTATCTTTATCTCTCCGAATTAGTCCTTAAACATTCTATTACTTCTTTTGCTTCATCAGTGTCCCAAATAAATTCTGGATCAGTGTCTTCATCTATATCAACGATATTAGATAAAATATAAAGACACTGTACTCTAACTCCTTCTTTCCCGTACTCCTGTTCTGCTAATTCTATATTCTCAGCATAACTGACCGCATAAGGATTAGGACATTTCTCAATAACTGTTTTAATGGCTTTATCTAAATCCATATTACTTCCTTTTTTATATTCGTCAATTACTTTTTTCTTATAATAACAAATTTTTCTTTTCCTGTGAAAAGAAAAATTATGCTTCTAACTTTTCTCCAGCGCCTCTTTCGCCCACGGCTCGGACTTGTATTCTTCGAGAACTTCGCGGGGGACGGGCTTGCCTTGCTCAACAGCTTCTTGGGTTATTTTCCTGTGCTGAAAAAGGACATTCTTTTTTACGTCCTCATCTCTAATATCAAAACCTGCTTTTTTTATATCTTTAGATGTTCTCTCAAATACTTCTTGTTTTGTTTCCTCCCACACCTCTTTCACGGCAGGCTTGGCCTCTGCTGCAGGGCGGGCTTGAACTTTAACAGCATCATATACTTCTTTTGGTATCGGTCTTAATTCTTTCCAGTCTTCTTTTACAACATAGCTTTTTGTTGTTTCACCTAACGGCCTTAATGGGTCTATTGGAGTTTCTTTAATATCAACAGACAAACCCCTGTCTTTAGATATGACATCAACCATTTCCCGATAAGTAATTCTATTCGATGTAACAAAATCGCCTTTCACGTCTTTAAGAAATGCACGTATATTGCCATAATGACGAGAAATTGTTTTATCTAATACTGACGGCTTAACTTCAGGAATAATCGCCTCTGCTGCGGGGGGAGCTTCTATATGCCAACTCTTATCAACATTATTATAATGAACATAAGTATCGCCTTTGACGAGATAGTTCTTGTTTTTGGCAGGAATATAACCTTGCTCGGTAAAATATCTTTGCCCCTTTGCCTTGCTTATTTTTATGTATTTAACTGGTTCACCAGTAATAGTTTCTGCCGTCTTTACTTCCACCTTCCCCTTTGTAACTACCTCTGGCTCAATGGCTTTTGTGGACTTGGCTAATTTTAATGCTTTCTTATCAAAAACAACATAAGTATCTCCCGTTTCTGTTGCACCCTTTCCCTCAAAAACATTCTTAATAACAACTCCAATATAACCTTTCTTCTTGGCCCATTCAGCAATACTGTCAGTATCAATCGTGTTCATACTTTCAATAACATCGCTGCGCATTTCGGCAGGAATAGGTATATCTAAAAAGCTCTCGCCTTTTGCATCCACCTGATAGAAATTTTTTGTATCTACAGTGAACTCAGTTATTTTTTCACTGCCTTTTGATATATCAGTTCCCAATGCTTTTTTTGTGTAGTAGTCTCCTGCATCAAAAGCATTTATCACTGCTACGTTTCTTGATGTTGATAACCAAAGACCTTGTTTTGGTATTATTAAACTTTCTAATGACTTGATCCCTTGTCTGGCTCCGTGATACACTACTTTCCTCTTTGCAACCTTTTTTCCCACTTGGGAAATATGCTCTGTAATCGCCTCTGCGGAGGGAGCTTCTTTAGCTATACCTTGTTTCAAAAAATTTCTCTTTTTCATATTGTTTTTTTAATTTTTAGTATCACATAAAATACTAACAAAGTAATTCCCCATCCAACTAAATACCCGCCAAAAAGCCAAACTACTGAGTAACCTGTAACCATTTTAATTTCCTTTCTTTTTCCTTATTACAACAAAATTTTTATTTTCCTGTGAAGATAAAAATTACAAACTTTTTATCATTTTCCGGAACAGTGTAGTGCAACTGCTTCCCCACCGATTTCTATTCCATTCGGTGCAGGAGAGTCATCCACTACTACTTTCATACCACATATTTTACATTTGCTACATGAAATTTCAACAAGATTTCTATGATAACGATTAGAAAATCTTCTCATTGTGTGTCCACGAAACTTACAGGCTTTTAATGCTTCCTTTTTCAGACGTTCAATTTTTCTCATTGTTCTATTCCTTTATTAAAAAGTCTATCATTCATAATCTTACAATAACAAATTTTTCTTTTCCTGTGAAGATAAAAATTATGCTTCTAACTTTTCGCCAAAGCCTCTTTCGTCCACTTCTGCTCTTTGTATTCCTCGAGGACTTCGCGAGGGACGGGCTTGCCTTGTTTGACGGCTTGCTTAATCGCGGATTTGTGCTCTTTCGCAACCAGCGACTCTTTATTTATTCGCTCTATTGCGCTATCAATAGCCTCGTGGACGACATTTGGCTCATCATGTCGCTTTTCCCATCTCCTGACATCCCTATCTCTGGCGAGTTGTGATCTCTCAATGTTGACTTGATTAGCGTACCCAAAATCGTCCTTATCCATCTCCCACGGCTCTTTCTCGGAGGGCTTGGCCTCTGTAACTACCTCTGGTGCAATAGCTTTTGTGGACTTGGCTAATTTCGATGCTTCTTTTTTCAGACATTCAATTTTTCTCATTGTTCTATTCCTTTATTAAAAAGTCTATCATTCATAATCTTACAATAACAAATTTTTCTTTTCCTGTCTTTTAGCATTTAGTAATTTTCCACATTTACTAATTTACTCCCAAACTATTTTTCCTTCTCTTTCTATACATTGTCCTTTTGTAAATACCCATCTCCAATTGTCACCATCTTCTCCATTCATTTGAATATAACTACCTTCTCTTACAAATGGAGCAATTGCATCGAATAGAAATTTCTCATCCCCAACTTTCTCTCCATCAAAACGAAGATAATCTATATCTCCCTCTTCGTTAGTTTCAATATCCCATCCCCAAGTCTTTATTGCTTCCTGCAGTGTTTGAGCATTTTTATATTCTTTTGTACAAACCTGCATAAAAGAACTATCTGGTACTGTTTCCTCTTTCTCTGGATCCAATGCCTTAATTGCTTCCAAACACTCTTGATGTTTCTCTTTAGGAATAAAAAAATCAATATCTGTTAATCTCATACAATATCCCATTTTTAATCTCCTTTTTCAACTACAAAATTAAATTTTTATTTTCCTGTGAAATAATTTTTTGCCGAGCAAAAAATTATATCCCTCTTTTGACATTTAGTAATTCTTCATATTTAGTAATTTCTTCTACTTCAATCCATTTTTTATATCCATATTCATACTTTTCAAATATAGTCACTGTTGCTGATTTTATGCCCTCACAACCAAACTCTCCATCATTTATTCCAGCAAGCATTTTCTGTCTATCAAATTCTCCCTTAAATTCCCAGGGAGACATTGTAACCTCTCCTTGACCTCCACCCCAAAGATTAATAGTAGCAACTCCCCTAAAATAATAACCAATTTGCTTCAGTGTAATAGTTTTCATTTTTGTTCCCTTTTTCAAATACAAAACTAGATTTTTATTTCCTGTGAAATAATTTTTTGCCGAGCAAAAAATAATCATAATAACACTTCTATTAACTTATACATCCCTTTTTGTTCTCCCTAATGTGTATAGTCGATTATCAATACTTTCTTCAAACATATCCGTTCTTTCTATTTTCAACTTAACCTGTCCAGTACTATTTAGTATTTCTTCTGCTCCCTCTATCTGCCATCTATTATTATAAATACAATAGATACCATCTTTTGCCTTTTTAAGATCTCTTGCTCTTAAATACTGTTGACATTCGTCTACTAAATGTCCATCTTTGTGCATCCTTTTTTTAATAAAATCATATCCCATTGTATTTAATAGTTTCTTAATATGATAAAGCAAAAGAGACTCTCCCTTTGCATTTTGCACTCCGTAAAAACGAGGGTCTCCCGCTTCCCACTTTAGAGTTGTCACGGATTTTATCGGTTGCAGAAAGGTTTTTGGGTTTGAATTGGCTTTGAATTGGCTTTGTTTTCGCGGCGTAGATGTATTTTTTCGCTGATCTGCATAAGGCGGTGATGTTACAACAAGGTCAACGGAGTTTTCTGAAAGCAGTTTTAGCTCCTTCTTGCTGTCCCCAACATGTATGTCTGTAATTATTTCCATTTTATGCTCACCGTTTTAAAAATCTTCTTCTAAAAAAGCAACAGCTCCACTTCCAAATTGAATATCAACTATATCCCCTTTGTCGTCAAGTATATCTACTTCTTCTATTTGTCCTTTCTCTGTCATTTCAAAATCTTCATTAGTTTCCTCAGTAATCTCATTATACCGATAAATAACAGTTAATTCAACATCATCTAACCATTTAATTTTTATCTTTTATACATCCTTTACTTTTACTGGGTCTATCTATTTTTCCCCTTTTTGAGGACAATTTTTCTTTAACCATTCAATTAAATCAAGATTATCATCTATATTTTCTTCTTTTTCATTTTTTATAACATATCCACAATACTCACATTGAAATCTAGTAACAATAGCATCGTGAATACAAGGCTCTCCATATTCAAAGTCTCCATCTTCGTCAATCACAATGATTTGTGAAGATACGAAAGCATTATCTTCACAAGATTCCAATATAATTCCAGTACATTTCGGACATTTGAATTTAAGTTCCATTTTGTTCCTTTCTTCTTTTGTTTATTTTTCTCTTATAAAATTAAATTTTTATTTTCCTGTGAAAGAAAAAATTTCCTATTCTGGATCATTTCCATAGAATTCAATAGATTCTTCTCCAGCTTGCTCTAGCCTTTCAAGGATAATTTTAGCATGTCGGATAGCATTTATTTGTAAAATATCAAGTTCGCCATCAGTGGTCATTACCACATCCCAAGCATCTCCAAGCTGTTTAATAGTCTCAATTATATTAACCTTTTCCATTATCTACCTTCATATAATTCTTACTGTTTTCAATTGGAGCTTCAATCTCAAAATCTGTCTTTTTAGCAGCTTTTTTTAATCCGCTGAACATTGTTTGTATCATTGTAGTATACTCGTTTATATTGTCGGCAAGTTTTGATAAGTCCCTTGTCTCCCAATATTCCCCTTCATCATTGACTTTAGCAGCAAAACCTTGTTCCACAAATAAATCAAGAACTCTTATTACAAGTAAATGACATTTTACAAACTCTTCGGCATATTGAGTTTTTGTAAAACTACTGCATACCCACTTCTTTCCTCTTTTCTCAAAGCTAAAATCAGTTGATTCACATCCTTCTCCCGCCCAGACTCCAAAAGAGACAACAGTGGTCGGTTCTTGTTCTCTCCATACTCTATTATCTTCTTGGTGAAACTCTCCGAACTGTATCATTTGCCAGGTTGAAGTGCCAAGTGCCTCCAATGTTTTATCTCTTATTTCAAGATACTCATTATGTTTTAGATTCCGAGGGTCATTTAGAATATTTTCAAATAAATTGAAAATTTCTAAATGAACAGAACTGATATGTTCAGGACACTGTGTGTTTTCCTCTTTGACTTTTTTCAGTTCTTCATAAGAAGTGTTAAGCATTTTAAGAATTTTATTAAACTGTTTGATATACTTTTGTGGTTCCCGTCTTATCAAGAATTCGTCTCTGTCCATTCCGAGTGCTTGTAGCCACTCAAAAGCATCAATTATCTTTTGAGTAATTCTTACCTTTTTGATTTCTGATACAGTTTCAAAAGGTAAATCAAGACAGGATTGTCGTATCTTCTCGAGCTTTTTCTGAAGTTGTTTTGTAGTTCCGTCAAACTCAACATCATAATGAATTGTAAGTCCCATTTTTAGTTTCCTTTTTCAACAACAAAATTAAATTTTTTATTTCCTGTGAAAAGATTATCCCCAACTATTAACCAAATTTCTTATTTTTACATAATCCTGATAATCCAATTCCCGTATTTTCTTAATCAGTTCTTCTATTTGATCATTCCGAGGATAATCAGGAATAGTTTTTCCTGATTTATTTTCATTGATTAAGTTAGCAAATTCAAGAGCCTTTTGCTTATCGCTCCCTCCTATGTGCCAGTTTGTAATACACTCAAGAGGTATTCCCTCTTTTTCTCCCCAATATCTTATTCCTTGTTTGAAATCATAAATACTAAAACATTCTCCATCAAATTTAAGCATCCACTCTGCCTCTACTTTATTATCTGGTTGTTCGTGAGTTGGTTCCCCAAATAATTCTACTAACTCGGCATAAGTTATTTTTATTTCTGTCATACAAGAACCGCCACAAGAAAAATAATTTTCTTCTATTAGTTTCACTCTATTTATAATTTTTTCATTTATCATTTTGTTCCCTTTTTCTCTTACAAAATTAAATTTTTTATTTCCTGTGAAAGAAAAATGTCAATATTAAACTTCTTGGAATATAACAGCAGCAAGAGAAGAACGATACAGTACTTTTATTATATTCCGTTCTTGTTCAAATCTATAACCACAATTCAACTCCTTAATATAATCTTTTGCAGCTCTCCTTGTTGGAAACTTTCGGTCTTCTTGCTCTCCTCTAGACATTATTATCCATTTCTCTTTATTTTCTTTTTCTGTCCAAAAACTTCCATCTTTATTACGTGGCTCATCAAGATTGTATGAATGGATTGTTAATTGTGCAACGCCCTTCATTCTAGCTTTAGACACTCTATCTCGACACAACTCAAGTGCCTTTTCCCTCATAACCTCTTCAGTATTAACCGGAACAAGGACAGTTAATATCTTCCAAGTATTATCTGTTTTCGATACCGCTACGTCAAAAGCATAATATTTTTTATTACTCATTTTCAGCCCCTTTTTTCAATTACAATAATAAATTTTTATTTTCCTGTGAAAAAAAAAATTTATCAAATACTGTTTATTTTGAAGAATTACTGGAGTGAGACAACATAATTTCACAAAACTTTTTAAGAATAGAAGGAAGTTTTGGTTCAGGATATTTTTGTTTTATAGCATCGGTTGCTTCTGGATGTTTCTCTATTAGTTCCCTAATAACATCTTTCCATATAAGATATTCATTTATCTTTTTATGATATAACCACTTTAAGAAAAGAAAATATAAAATTCTGCTGTAGTAATTATCATAATAAGCATTTAAATTAAAAAGTCCTATAGATATACCCAATAAACCAGTTAGATATTTTCCTTGAACAAGAAAAGTGCCGCTCAAAGGAGTAGCTATAAGAAAAACTATTAAATTTAATTTTCTTACAAAATTAAGTATTTTTTCATCATTCATCTTTTATTGCATCCTTTCATTTACTTTTTTTATTCTTATTTTCACTTTTTTTCTCTAAAAAACTATCAAACTCATTATCCTTATCTATATGAGAAATAAATTCACATGCAAACACAAGCTGACTGTAATGATCCCAATCGTTTTCTTGTGCCTTGTCTTTCACTATATCTATTGCTAAATTATTCATTTAATTCAATCTCCAGTTAGTTAAAATGCCTAAGTCTTTAACCGACATAGGCATTTCTAATTTCTTCACAGTTTCAAGAACTATTTTCATTATCCTTTTATTATTTTTTTCTTGAAGAAATCACTAATTAAGTGCAAAAGTATCATACATATATCCAACCAAGTTCATTGCTCTCTCTGCACCTTCTACTAAATTTTTCTTACTATATGCTTTATTGTGTTCTGTAAAAGCATTTAATAAACTAAAAGCATTTCTACCCTTAAAGTCAGGATAATATCTTGTTTTTTCTTCTTCTGTCTCAGGTCCTCGTTCTTGGAAACGCCAAACATTAGCAATATCCAAAATATTTTTCTTGGGTATTATGTTCTGTCGTGCTGCGTTTACAATAGTATGAGAAGCCTCTTCGTCTGTCAAGGAAGTTTTTCTCAATCTATTAAAAAGTTTTTCCTGAAATTCTTTATATATTCCAAAATCAGCCATAGAAAAATAAAGTCTATCATAAAGCGTTTTATGTATATGTGTGGTATGCTTATGAGAGACTTTTCCTACTATGTCATTATGATCACCTCCATAACCGATAAATACGAGATTTGAACAAACCATTATTTCACTGCCAAAACATATTCCTGCTGACATAGATTTATCAGAACTATTTCTCAACCCAATTTTGAAACGAGCCATATCTCCCAAGAAGTTCTGTTCTTTTACATCAAAAGAACCAAACATTCTTTGACCCTTACGAGTAGTGGCAAATTGTCCATTTGCCAATTCAAGTCCATATATTTTAGCAAGTTTTCTAACCATATCAATAAGTTCTCCATTTCTTACTGGAGTATAGGAACTTGTTCTGGGAGGAATAGCCATATTCCTAACTTCTTCTTCTGTTTGTTCAACTTCCGCTATCATTGTCATTTTTTTCTTCCTTAATTGTACCTGTCATTCCAAATTTCATTTTTTTTTTTTTTTTTTTTTTTTTTTCTTTTCTTATTTTTCTTTTACAAAATTAAACGATAAATTTTTTCTTTCTTCATTTTTTTTCTCTTTTTCTCTTACAAAATTAAATTTTTTATTTCCTGTGAAAAAAAAATATTTCCATCTTCTACTCATGTTTTTGTTGATTTAGTAGATAGTTCCCTATTCTACATACATCTTCAGAACTTCTTTCTATTTGTCCATGTTGAAAACAAGGAATTTTTTTATACCATTTTTCGTTATGTACAGCACAAGAATATTTTCCTGGAGTGTTTCCTCTTAAATGTTTACATCTTTCTCCAGATTTCTTTTCAATAGCATTCCCTTCAACAATTCCCAGAGCAGGATTATCAACAATAACAACCCAATGATTTATACAACAATATCCACATCGTAGGCATTTCATTTTTCTGTGAACTCATAAATCAGAACATCTATACCTCTAGCTTCCCACAGCTCTTCTATTAACTGGTAAATGAAGTCCCAGTTTCCTCCAGCTCTCAAAATTCCAAATTTAGGACAGTGAATATCGGCATTAAGTCTTTTAGTATAAATCTCTACTTTTTTCATACATTCAATTAGATATTTATATCTCAGAGGACGAAGATTAACAGAAGACATATAACCATCTTGTGCTATCATATTTGCGACTACTATTCCTGTTTCTGCTTTAGCAAATACATTAGTTCCTAAAATATCTAAACAGGAACAAGCACTCATTGATTTGATATAATCTTTATATGTTTCTTTAACTCAAGGCCATCTTTCTCCTATTGCTTTCGCCACTCCTGCCCCAAATCCACCTAAATTATTACAAACATGAGCTATAACGATATTGACAGAATCATGAATTTCGGGATCAGTTATATCTTTCTTTATCGTTTCTATCATTTTTATCCCCAATGCAATAATTCATAAAAATTTTCTGTTATTTGTTCTAACGCTTTACCTTTCACTTTATATTCTCTTTTATACATTTTCTTAAAA
>Ga0207997_1001613_pt1 | contig 11580 bp, 27 predicted proteins | sample AntAceMetag02UKN_FD_184777 | JGI IMG/M metagenome (GOLD analysis project Ga0207997, IMG submission 184777) | Saline lake microbial communities from Ace Lake, Antarctica - Antarctic Ace Lake Metagenome 02UKN (SPAdes) (version 2) | ecosystem: Environmental > Aquatic > Non-marine Saline and...
ATAAGTGTGAGCACCCAGTCCTAGCAAAGGAGTTTTTCTGCGCGAATCTCTGGTGTACCAACCCTCGCCATCATTATCATCGGTGCCTAAATTGTGGTAGTAGGTTAATTGAGGAACAAAATAAGTTTGAAGGGATACAGGATGGGGCAGAGAAGCTCAGTATTGAGCTAAAATGTATTTCAGAGAAAGCAGAGCAACTACTTCAACGGGTAAAAGACCTAGAGTAGGGACTAAAACTTGTTACAGAGGTTATATCGGTAATGGTAGCCAGATAGGTGTAGTCATTGAACCTATCAATCAGCCCCACCCTAGAAGGAAAGGAGAGAGTATGACACTGGAACAGGCTATTGAAATATGGAAAAAGCCCATTAGGATACCTTGTAATTGGAGAAGTCTGAGCTGGTGGGAGATGGGCGAAAGCGACCGAGCCAGCAAGGATTGCCAGCTACCGAAAGGTTACGAAGCTGTTAGTAGGTAATAATCTGACAGCCACAAAGAAAGGGTATATTAACCCCTGAAGCGACAGATTACTAGCTGGTACAACTAGGGTGGGGTGCAATAGGCAAGTTAAATGGTGTTGTTGCTGAAGTACACCAGCCCCACCCTAGAAGTAAAGGAGAAGAAGGGAATGAATAAATGTAATGGCGATTGTGTCTATGACTATTACGAGCATGATACTAACTACGGTGAGTGCAGACACCCAGACTTTGATATTGAAAACCCCGACCACTGTCCCGGCTACTACTCCAAGGCAGATGCAAGGGCAGATGCCAAATATAAAGATAGTGATAAATATTAAAGGGGAGCAATCAAGGGGAGGAGGGAGAATGACAGGATTAACACTTAAAATATTAGATGAGGCAATCAAGCAGTTAGAGAAAACCATACCACCAATCATAGGATTCAAGGTGAATCCATCTGACCTGAGGGGCATAAAGGAAAAGGTTAAACATATCTGGTGTGTGGACAAAGGCGTTTTGACCATGACACCACCGTATGCGGGACATCAATTGTATCCGGATGCTAACATTCCCGAAGGTATGGTTGAGCCGATTTACAGGAGGTAGATAATGAGCAAGATTGAGGAAGTAAAATGCCCTAAATGTAATAAACCTTTAGGCAACATGCACGACCATGTTTATTATGGGCGAGAGTCTTATTGTAATTGTCAGTTTGAACCAAAGCCTGACTCAAGCAGGTTGTTTGATGTAGAAAGGTTAAGGGCAATTGAACATATAGAGGATATTATAACTACTGCCGAAGGAAGTCACAATGAACGTGGTGACTCGTGCCAGACGCTTTATAAAATGGACATTGATGCCCTGAGAATAGCACACCGACTATTAAAAGAAGACATCAAGACAGCCTCAGAGAAGGATAAGGAGTGCCAAGCTAGAGTGGAGAGGATATTTAATGGGATAGAGGCTCTCAAGGAACAGGAGGGGATAGGTGGCAATTAAGATAACTCCCCTTGACCAATTATTCTCCGAGCGTATCAGGAGAAGGGCTATATATACTGTCGGTGGTTGTGAAAGGTGCCTTAAGCCAAAGTATGATATTCAAAAAGAGGATGGCTCTATCTTCCCTGCTTGGAAACAATTACAATGCGCTCATTTTGATGGTAGAGGAAACAAAGCAGTAAGGTATGATGATGATAATGCCGCTGGTCTATGTTTTTATTGCCACTCTTATTTAGACGCACACGCAATGGAAAAAGTGGAATGGATTAAGCAAAGGCTTGGCGAAGATAAATACAACAACCTACTAGCCAGAATGAGAATATATTATCCTAAGCCAGACCAGAAGGCTATTACACTTTATCTAAAAGAGAGAATAAAGCAACTGAGGTGCGAAAATGGATGATACTTTGATGATAGTCAGAAATAAAAAGGGTAGTATGGTGGGTACAATAGATAATAAGATATTTTTAAAGGAGGTTTATGGTCACAAACATATGCTTAGAAAGCCCATATCTTGGGCAATAGATTGCGATATCTTTGACAGTGTAATATCCCCAAATTGCTTTACCATCCATATCGTTGACAAAGATACTGGGCATCGCTATATATGTGGTGTAAAAAAATTCAGCGAATACAAACAAAAAATCAATAGGAAGTTCGGAGACCAGTATTACTTAGAACTTAATCACTGGATAGTACAATAAAAATGGAGAGATGTGATGAATGTAAGCCATATGGTAAATAGCACTTTTGATTTCGCAGAGGCTATGATGGAGCTTTATGAAGAGGAAAGGGATTGCCATTGTCCCCACTGTCACCTCATTGAGTCTCTTTCTTTCTTCAAAGAACGATTGGCAAGTAGTCCGAAAAAATGGAAACAATTAGACGATGGAACAATAATCCATTTATGCGAGATGAACCCCTTGACAAAGGCTTATTTATAATCTATAATAATTTAGCAATGATAAAGGATGTGATAAATTGAGCCTCAACAACGAACACTACAATACCACAGACTCTTCTTTAGCAACATACATTATCACCCAAGGATACCCATTACTGGAAATAGACTACTCAAACCAACGCTTTATCTATATCTTTGACGGAGACCCCACAAAATTAAAACTATGCGAACATGCGTACATAGCAGGGAATGCCCAAGTAGACCCCTCCATTTATAGCCGTGTTTACCATAAATTAATGCGGGCTGTTAAGAACCGCATACAATGGGGGAGGGCATAATGTCAGGATATAGACCTATATACAAAAAAATCTGGAAAGACCCAGACTTCCAAGACCTATCGGCTGAAGATAAACTTTTATTTATATATCTCTGTACCAACGAGGCAACCAACGAAAGTGGTATTTACCCCATAACACCAAAAACAATATCAGATGAAACTAATATCCCATACGAAACAGTTAAACAACGGTTAACCAACGGTAATATTAAAAATATAGACTATGATGTGAATACTAGGGTTATATTTGTTAAGAATCTGCAAAAATATAATACTGGTGGGAAACCAGACTTAGTATTCAAGGCTATTTCCAAAGAGTGCTCCTCAGTTCCACATGAAACCTATTGGGTAGAATTCATTTCTTTATACCCTAAATACCAAGGGATAGCTAACGGTTTAGAAACCGTTTGTCAACCTTCCGATAACGATACGATAAAGATACGATACGATAAAGAGATATACGGGGAATTTCAAAACATTCTTTTAACAAAGGCAGAATGTTCTAAATTAATTGAAAGATTTGGTGATGAAGGATTCAAAAGAAGAGTCAAGCAACTCTCAACAGGGATAGAAAGTAAAGGTTATAAGTATAAAAGTCATTATGCGACAATCTTAAATTGGGAAAGAATGGAGGTGGGTCGAAATGGAACACATAAACAAGACTTTAAAAAGGTTGGAGAAAACGAACCAGACGACGGAGAAGTTATCCCCAGAGAAGAATGGGATAGAGACACGGCAATTGAGTGACGTACCAAAGCAATCCTTGGGGGTATCGGATTTAGCACACACCCTGGAGAACTTTGTACCGAAGGATGGAACAAAGGAAGTATATAAGGCGTTCCGTATGTTTGCAGAACAAATACCGCCATATCTTATGTTGTGTTACGGGAATGTTGGAAACGGTAAAACATATTTACTTGAAGCAACGGCAATAAAATTAAAAGAGAAGGGTTTATTTGCCAGGGTAAACACAATGACATCTTTCCTTCGGATATTAAAAAACACAATGAGTCAAAAATACCCAATGCCGAGTTATGACCAGATATTAGATAACTATTGTAATGCACCTATATTGTTAATGGATGATGTGGGGATGGGGATGCTTGACAGTAAGTGGGAAACCGCAGTGCTGGAAGAACTTATTAACCATAGATACCACCGTAGATTATGGACAGCTCTAACAACCAACCAACCACTTGGGTCACTCCCAGAAAGAGTAACAAGCCGTTTCAGTGACCCAGGAATTGGGATTATTGTGGAAAATAAAGGTAAGGACTATAGAAGAAGAAATGCAACTGAGTAAAAATGACAGAAGCCGCTATTAATCAAGAAACAGGGTTGGTTATAACACCTAAGTATACTTGCTACAAAGACAATAACAGATTATGCAAATTAAGAAGATTATCAGACAGTAAGTTCGAGTGTAGTATGAATCCTATAACGTGTATATACTCACAGAAAGGAAAAAATGAGTAAAGAAAATACAGGGCTTCCACCGAAACCAATTAAATCTTGTACTCTGTGTGGTTCAGATAAGTGGTGGTTAAGGGTTGTTTGGGGAAGGCCAGAGTGGATGTGTGAAAAATGCCATCCATCACCAAAGGAGGGATAAATGCAAAAAACGAATATAGAGTGGGTTATAAATCCAGATGGTAGTCAGGGTTATACTTCCAATCCTGTTCGTGGTGAGTGTCCAGTGGGTTGCTCTTATTGCTATGTCAAGCCATTAAGGACTAGGTATGGCTGGCACAAAGATATTCGCTTTTACCCACGGGAGTTAGAGGCTATAAGGAAACGCAAGAAGCCAGCAGGAATATTCTTAGGCTCAACGATTGAATTATTCCACGATAAAACCATTCAGTTTATGTCTGAGATTATAAAGACAACAAGGATTTGCCCTCAACATCGCTTCTACCTTTTAACAAAACGTCCTGAGAACTTACCAAACTGGTCGCCTTTTCCCTCGAATGTTTATATCGGGGTAACAGTCTGCAACCAAGCGATGTATGGCAATGTGGTGAAGTATCTCAAGGAAGTGAAAGCTACTGTAAAATACATCAGTTTTGAGCCTCTTTTAGAGAGGATAAGGGTTGATTAATCTCTCTATTTGGATTATCATAGGACTATGACGAGTAAAGGTATATCACGGAATAAAGGTGAAGCCAATCCGTTCTTTGGTGAAAAGCATACTCCTGAAGCACTAGAGAAAATGAGATTAGCACATCTAGGGAAAAGGAGACCACCACGAAACCCTGAATGGAATCGGAGGATATCTGAGGCAAGGAAGGGGAAATTTACGGGGAAGGATAATCCCTTCTTTGGTAAACATCACACAGAGGAAACAAAAGCGGCATTGAGTAAGGCACGCATAGTTGACCCAAAGTTCAAACGGAATGGAGAGGAACACTGGAATTGGCAAGGTGGTGTTACTGACCCAAACCACGAGGCTAGAAATACCCAAAACTTAAAACAATGGCGAAGGGCTGTCTACCAGAGGGATAATCATACCTGTCAGCGATGTGGTTTGGAGGGTATTAGAAAACATCCCATTGAAGCTCACCACATTAAATCCTTTGCTAAGTACCCAGAATTGAGATTTGAAGTGACCAATGGTATCACCTTATGCAAGGCATGCCATAGATATAAAACAACTTGGCTAGCATTGGTTGCCGGATTAGAGAGGGATAAAAAGGGAATACAACAAGACCGTATTAAATGCCGCGAGCATAGGCTTGAAGTATTGGAGAAACTAAACACGATTGAACTTATAACGCAAAGGGGCTATCTCAGTTATTGGTCAGATAACTCCACACATATTCTACCACGCATAATCTATAAGAAATTCTGAAGTAGCAAAGGAGGAGAAATAATGCCTAACAAATTAGAGGAAGCAGGTATATCGTGGGTAATTATGGGTAGCCAAACAAAACCATCAAAGTATCCACCGATAGAGGCTGTGCAGGAAATAGTAGAGGCTGCGGACAAGGCTGGTATCCCCGTGTTCCTTAAAGACAACCTAAGGCCACTATTCCAACCACACATGAGAGTCCCTAATATGTCTTGGTGGGGTAATGTATTTGGATTAAGGCAGGAAATGCCGAAATGAATTGTTCTGCAAACTGGGTTATTGAAGTAGAGTGTATTACTTGCCCATATTCAAAAGAAGAGCTTTGTGATTATCCGTATATTCACGATACAAAGTGTTCGATATTAAGTACTAGTGAGTTAGCCGTTTTGTCTAATAGTTCCCACCAGTTGTCTTAGTTATTTAAAAGCCATAAGTCCTACTATTTCGGTTCTAATTGTTTGTGTTGGCTTTCACCTTCACCGCTAGGGTTATTCTTCCAGTCACGCTTTAGCACTTTATCAGTTGTATCTCTCAAAACACATTCAGCATCTATACATTCGTGTGTCATAACTTGCAAGCCATATATTATAACATCAGCGAAAGCATCACCTATTTCGTCTTTAAGAGAACCGTTATTAGCCCCTTCCCTTATTCCCTGTTTTCGCTTTAAGTACCAGTGAGCAAGTTCACCCAGTTCCTCAACCATGCCAATAATCATATCAGCCGTTTCGCCACTACCAAAGTTCTTTAACTGCCACTCTGCCAACTCTTTCTGCTTAAGGTCTATCATTCAATCTCCTATTCCTTCGGTAATATATTTTTAGGTAAAGATGACGGCATTTTCTCAACATACTTATCTACTACCACCATTACTCTGCCAATATAATTATACAGCAAAGAGAAGTCATATTTCGTATTATTTAGCTGTTCCATATAAGAATAAATAGCCCCGCTTACTCCTCCTAAAACCCTAACACATGGGGCTGTGTTCTTGTGGTAATAGTTTATAAGGTCAAGCAGTTCTTGTTTTAGTACAACATGCCGTTCATCACTCTCGTTTATACTAGTTTCTATTTTTATAGCCCGTTCCAATCGTTCGTTAACAGTCAACTCACGTTGCTTTACAATTTCAAAAGCACGAATAGCTTTCTCTTTATCTTCTTCAGCCTCCTCTCTTAACTTGACAGCAGAGTTCTCTATCTGTTTTGCTGATTCCAACATCTTGTGGGCTTCTTGTTTTTGAGTCTCGATGTTAGCTTTCGCTTCTTCCCACGATTCATAGCCTTGTTTTCTAAGTTTGGATTTTATTTCAAACTCTTGTTCTTTGTCTCTACTGGCGGCTATATCAGCGGCTTCCTTTGCTGACTTAACCGCATTACTATCACCCTTTGGTGATTCGTGTTTTACAGTTTCTTGTTTTGGTAATAACTCTTCCTTCTTGGGTAGTTTTTCCATAATTACTCCTTTTCAGTACACATCATTCCAACAACTATACCTGTAGACGTTACAAACATAGCCATACCTACACCAATTAATTTGAGGTCATCCCACATCATAAGTGACAGCAAGGTACTCCCAGCAATAAAAATAAGTAGCCATATTAAACGATTTTTGTAAGTAGCCTTACGTTGTTTTTGTTCTTTCATTTCTCGTCCTCCCCTTTAACTGATGGGTTAAGAAACCATGCTATATATAAAGCACCAATCAATAAGGCGAGAAGGATAGTGATTGCAAAACCACCCCAACCCAAAAACCAATTTGGGAATACAAACCCCGTGTGTAGTGTTATCCATTCATGCACCATCATTGCAGATTCTTCATACATTTTCACACCTCTTCCTATTCCCACTGAACAAACATCGGCATCACCATTATGGTCAAGCCCTCAATATCCCCCGTGAACTTAGCTGGCGAAGATATAGAAGTTAATTCCATATCACACATAGAAAAGTGTTTTAAGGCGTGGGAGAGATAGTTATAGTTGAGTGCTATCTTTGATGCTTCTTTTGTTTCTAATTTAACTGGCATGGTTAAAGAATAAGACCCACCACAGTCTGAGTAGCCTCCAGAAGTTGTTATTGAACAAGTATCTTCGTTGTGTGGTTTTGTTCTTTGGAATTCTAAACGCACAATACCACTGACAAGACTTTTGCTGTCTATCATATTTAACCGCTGTGTCATCAGGGGAGAAGAGAGTGATAATTTATGGGTGAATTCACTTGGTATTAATTGTTCGTACTTCGGGAATGTGCCTTGAATAGTTTGGGAGGTCATTAGTATCTTATCGGTCTTAAAATAAACAATAGACTTGGCTATATCAAAACCTATTGATATCTCACTCTCGTTACTAAATAATCTCTTAACAAGAGCGAGGGATTTGGCAGGGATTATTGCGTTCTTTTCTTCCAGTCCCAACTTCAATTTATCGTTGTCTATAGACACTAATCTGAAACCATCTGCTGATGCCATCCTACCATCAGCGAAATAAACACCTGTTAGTATCGGTCTACTATTTTCGGTAGCACAGGCTGGAATAGCGATAGTCAACATTTGGCAGAACCATTTAGCATCAATAACAGACCAGATTGTAAAAGGACTTGGTTCAGGCGTAGGGGGGAAGTCGGATGAATTAGGTGCTACTAGGGATAACTTGCCAATGTCATCTCTATTGAGAATCACATTATCTTTGTCTTTAACCTCGATAGAGACTTGTCCGTTACCACCACAAAGAAATGCTGAGGTTGTTCTTCTTGGTAGAAGCGTAACTAGGTCATCACCGCTAGCATCAATTGTGAGTTCTATGGATTTGTATAGGTCGGTAGTAATAAGTTTAAGGGTTTTGTTATTGTTGGAGAAAAAGACATTCGATGAAACAGGGGAAGTCTTATTTACCCCAACCATACAAACCTTGCCGAGTGCATCCTTGAATTCCTTAGTAGATACTGTTGTTTTCATTCCTTCACCTCTTTCCTTATAAACTAAACTGGTTTAATGGCGTAGCAATCCCTAATTGCCTTTATATGGGTTTCCATCGTAGGCATACGGTGGTAAGTATCACCTACCCTGGAATGCCTTTTGTGTATCTGCATTGCCATGTAATGAAAGTTTACAGTTTCAAGGTCTACCCGTAGCATCCTGTCATGTGACAATACGACTATACGAGTGAGCATATCACCGTCAAAGGTTGCTAGAGAGCGACATGGGGGAAGTTGCACCCGTATAAAGTACGAGTCATCCCAATGGACTTTACGTAGATAACGAGTATCCATGTGATAGATACCTAAGTACAAATCACCCAAGAAATCAGCAGCCTCTATCCCCAATGGAGACATGTGTTCAATGTGTAATGATGACTTTAGCCAATCTGCGCCTGCATATTTAGTGTCAGTTAACATATTATTCCTTCATCTCCTCTATAGCCAGCACCTTAAACTTTAGTTCTGTCACTCCTTCACCTCAAGTAATTCTGGAGTCTCATGATTATTGCCGATGACTTCTGCAAATTCCATATTCCTATCTTTCCAATCACCACTTATACCATCATTGAGATAGTAAATACACCACTGTCCATCAAGAGATGCCATCCACCGAGTATAGTGGTTAGCATAGGCTATTTGTAGAATACGCCCTTTGAAATCACGAATAATATCACCATCGTAAATATCCTTGATTAGTGTTTTATCACATAGCCCAATAGCCTGTTGGCTCGGTTTCACCTCATAAGTCTTATCCCAACTTCTCTGCACTATATCAATAGGTGCAACAAAGTGGTCATAAGAATCTCCAACATACCCATCTTTTGGTAGGTATCCCCAATAGTGCCAGTGGTGAAATACGCCATCCTTGAATATAGCTTGCCTGTATTTTAGCTCTCTCATTATCCCCTCCCTATCAGTTTAATAATCCCACTCTCTACTACATAGTATCTGATTCTACACTTGGGGCAGACAACAATATCACGACTATCATTGAACTCATACCCACATTCTTTACACTTGTGCAATCCAATCATCCTCGTACCAGACTTTGTTGTAATTCTCTTTATATACGAAGGCTAACCAGAGTTGTTCCATTGAGTCTACTAAATCCATTCCCTCGTAGGCAAATTGCATAAATGCTAGTAGGTGAAAAGTATCTAGTGTTGTTTTAGGGCATACACTAAACACCATCTCCTGTAACTGGTCTTGACGGGGGAGCCAGATAATTGCCCCTACATCAAACCAATATTGAACACAAGGAACATAAACCTCAACCCCCTTCCAATCCTCAAACCCAATCTTACCACCGCCATAACCATTAGTGTTGGTGACAAACGCTACTATATCTCTTGTCTCTGTATGTGATTCGTATGTCCACGGCGACCTGTCGAGAAACGACTTTTGCTGTCTAAAATATCTGGACTCAGATGGATGTTTTATGAAAACAACGTCACCAACAATAGGATGTTCTGGAAGATAATAATTGGGCATAGGCTTTGTAAGATAATCCTGTATCTCCCACCCCTTCTCACACATCTTTATATAGATAGGGTCTTCATACCATTTTATTGTTGTATCCATTTCTAACCTCCCTTAAGTTCCTTACGATTGCCAGCCATAGCCATTATTAAGAACTATCTTTTCCCTACCTTGTTAAATCGGTAATACCTAAGTCCTCTTCGATTTGCTTCACCTCATCCATAACAGTGAAGATATTAGAGAATCCGTAGTCAACCCATTGATAGGAGAATATTGTCTTACCATTTGGCGAAACCCCAACAGTTTCAATGTAACGGACATGTTCTGTATCCCCCATTTGTTGTTGTATGGTTTGTGGAGGAAAAGGGGAAGTAGCAAGGCAGGGGCTACCATCAATTGTAAAGAAACCCAAGACATAGGCAAGCAATCCAAAACTAAAAATAATCATTCCCCATCTAAATCCCCACATCATTCCTTCCTTCACCTCTTTATCTGATGCGATATTACCTATTTGTAATAACGGACACCAAAAAGAATCCGTCCTTGTGCAGTGGTCATCATAACCACCTGAGATAGGGTTTTTGGGGGCATTGCACCCATATGGCAAATACGGCTTACGAGAGGTAAAAATGTTTGGTTCGCAATACTCACACTTATCATTTAGTACTCTATCTATTGGTTTCATTCCTTCACCTCCTCAGTGTGCTCTATATACGCCTTGCCCATTCCCTCGCCAGCACTTCCAAGTGCGCCTGAAAAACAATACTCCCATCGTAAGCCACATTTTTCGCACTTATACGCTAGTTTCATTTCGGGATATACACCACTATACTTAGGACTCCAAGCTGGATTAGGATACCTATACGTTGTGTGATGCTTGCGGTGAAATAAAGAACAAATTACCTCAGTTATCATTTTATAGTATTCCTTAATTTATTCGTCTAATGATGTTATTGACCCTGTGGCTTTTAATAGTAAACCGAATAAAAACCAAAGAAGTGTTAGGGTAATACTAATGCCAAACCATACCATGCCTAGTAGTATTATTGTCTTATTATCTATTGGTAATGTTGCAGGATACCAAGGGCTAAGTACCCATAGAAAACAGAAAGCAGCTATAGTATCTCCTAACTTAAGGAGCCTATGTTTTGTTTTAGTTATCATTATTCAGAACCATCCTTCATTGAGATAGTATTAGCCCTGTAATACTCATCAAGCTGTTCCTGCGATATTCTGTATTGCTTTCCGATAACCGTAGCCGAGAGCTTCTGCTTCAATATAAGATTTATGATAGTACTTCTATGAAGCTCCCACATCTCCGCCAGTTGGTCTACTGTATAAAATTTGTCTCCCATATCTATCCTCCTATAGACAATCATATAACACTATATTATTTAAGAGTAATCTTTAATTTTAACACCATTAAATTTATTATTGGTAGCTTACCATTCACAAATGGTAGAACACCCCTCTTTTCTTATTATGCGTTATCTGGTGGTTACTCCTTGTCATTACCAACAAACCGTCCCTTTGTATTGCGGGGTCTCTCAAATTTCTCTATCTTATCTATGAGG
>Ga0207997_1001616_pt1 | contig 11565 bp, 17 predicted proteins | sample AntAceMetag02UKN_FD_184777 | JGI IMG/M metagenome (GOLD analysis project Ga0207997, IMG submission 184777) | Saline lake microbial communities from Ace Lake, Antarctica - Antarctic Ace Lake Metagenome 02UKN (SPAdes) (version 2) | ecosystem: Environmental > Aquatic > Non-marine Saline and...
CCCGCAAGTGTCCAGATGGCGTCTGTATATTCTCCCTTCTCCGTATAAACCATTAAAGCAATCTTTCTTATTTCTGTTTTAGTATTTGGAATATCTTTACTGTCATATCTAACCCAATCATAATAATCGTGATTTACCTCTTTTGGTATTTGCTCATAAATCTTTGTTCCGTTCTTATTTAAAGTCATTTCTCCCTTTTCGAATTCTGTTTCATTCTTCTTAACTAATTTCCATTCAGCAAAATACCATAATTTTTCTGTGTCTTCTCCATTCTTCATATTTTTAAAATAAACATTACCTAAACCATTTTCGTATAATTCCCAATTAGAAAACTCATAAATCATAACAGGATTATAACTACCATAACCAACTTTTAAAACTTCATTAATAGATTTGTGGGATTTAAGTTCTATAGTTCCTATTGTCTCTCCAAGTCCAAAGGTGTTTACAATATCTACTTTTAATAAAGAGTCATCAACATAGTCAACTTTATTGTCAAATGTAAAAACTTCGGCACTAACAAAAGAAATAAGGAACAATCCGACGACAAACACCATTAAGATTTTCCGTTCACTTAGGTTAACTTTGTTCATTTTAGTATTCACTTGGATTTACCCCCTCGTAAGCAATATCTTTTTCGGTGTCCCTTTTTGGAATCGAAGAATAAAACAAAATCATAGCAACAACCCCAACGATTACAACATAAAGCGGAAGGTGTAATAAGAAGTTTGAACTTTTCGGCATTAATCCTTCAAATTGAGTTATAACTCCGGACGAAGCCGTAACAAGCATTTCATAATAATTTGAAATCATAACCGCAAAAATATAAACTACAATCATCATTATCAAATCAACAACAATTAATATTTTATCCCATTTACCACGAAGTAAGAAAGAAGCAATTAACATACCGACAATCATTCCAAATATTAAAATTAATCCAAGAATATCCATTTGGCTGTTATATGCGTTAACAAATGTCCCGTAAGTCGATTCTGTTACATTTGAAAGATTAACTTGCCCAACCATTACGTCTTGATTTAATCCTGAATAAATTGAAGAAAAAACAAATCCAAGAACGGCTATAACTATAATCCCAATTAAAGCAATAGTGATACCAGTAAATAAATTAAAGGTTACTCCCCTTTTATCTCTCCAACGATAATCAAGAATATCTTTTTTTATTGCGGTTGAATGTGTATGTTTTGGTATTAACTCAGTTATCTTTTTATCTGAGAGTAATTCCCCTCTTTCTTTTGTGTTTTCTCTTTTCTCTTTTTTCATGTCATCACACCATTGTTTAAATTTAACACTTACCCGCATTAATACCGATTCCATAAACTCTTATATTCCTTTTTAATATTCCCATCTTTTACCATCAAAGCAAGAAGAATAACAAACGTTATAATTAAAATTGGGTATGTAAGTTTAATTAAAATTAGGAACATAAATTCAAGAGTATTCGCATATAAAGTCAATCCTAAAAAGTTATTTGATAATCCAATTATGAAATTAAAAAACCAAATGAATGACACATAAACCAAGGGGAACAATGAAACCTTAACATATTTCTTATAATTCACTCCAACAATATCCCCTGTTTCGTCATTCTTTGGATTCTTTCCGTCAATATAAATGAATAAGAACAATAACAATGCGAATATTAAGAAAGCGAATATTGTGACTATTACATAAATTGTTGAAGTTCCTTCTGTTAAATTTTCCCCGCTTGGCGTTACTTCAAAACTTCCTTTTGCCTGTCCCCCCCAATTTGTGTCGTTACAAGAAATAAAAAATCCATGTGTTCCAACGTCTGAAAAGTTTCCTTCGATAATATAAATTATATGTTCAAGAAGTCCTTCCTTTGAAAAATAAATATCTTCGGCGGTGTGTTGCCCACTTGTATTAACTAAATGAATGAAACAATTAACATTTGTGTTTTGTATAGGGAATCCATTCGTAAAATTTGAAAGGTGTATTGCTAAGAAAAAACCTTTTCCTTGCTGAACATAAGAATAATCTGGGTAAAAAATTTGGTAACCATTCACATTCGTTTGAGTTTCGATTATCTTATCCGAGGACACTAACGGCACAAATAATAACAAAACCGTTAATAGAATTACAAAAATAAACTTTTTATTTTTAATATCCTCTTTTTTCATTCATTTTTAAAGTTTTTGAACTTTATAATTATTTGTTTTCTTAACTTTTCGGCTTTTTCTTCTTACCATAGGCGAGTTTCTTTTTCCAACAACTCACACATATTTTTTCTGAACTTCTTCCAATAGACGTTTTTTTAAAAACCTTATTACAAAATTTACATACCGGCATTTTTACGTATTATAAAATATCTTTTTGCATCTTCAAACAGAAACCAACGCCCTTTATATCCTTTTTCCAATGGGTAACGCATTTCTTCGGCTTGAATCCAAAGCCGTAATATTGTTTTTAGTTCTTCAACCGAAAGAGTTGTAAACGTTGAAGGTTGTTTAAAAATTATTGTAGAAAGAGGGAATCCGTCGCTTTTGGCGGGAATTGGAACTCCAAATCTCTCAAAAATGTCTTTTTGAGTCATTAACCGGATTTGTTCAATATTACTCATTTTAATAATCTGTCCAAAGAAATCCTTCTTCGTCGGTGTGTCCAATAACAAGGGTATTCTTGTTGTTTTTTATTTTATTTGAAAATTCCATTAAATAATTGTCAAAATGTCTGTAATTTATAAATAAACTCTCGGAAATTGTAATTATTACAATCTTCTTTTTTATTCTTGAAGAATACCCAGTTTTTCCCTTTTTCATAAGTGGAATTAATTCTTTAAAAATTTCTTGAAATTCGTGAAGTTTGTTTTCTTTACAAATAATTATTCCCTTTCTTATATTACTCATTTTTTTCTTCTTTAGGTGGTTTGGGTGTTAAACCCTTCTCAATACCCCAATCATAAAGAGATTCATGATTTAATCTTTCAATTTCATACATTACCGCCATATCTTTTATTTTTTCTTCTTCAATATAAAATAAGTGTGGAATCATGCCCTCAAATGCGTTTATTCTTTCTTCTTTCTTTTTTTTCTCTTGTTCTTTTAATTTATTTTCCGCTTGAATTAAATTATCTTCAACTTCTTCAAGTTCCCCGATTTTATTAGAACTTAATTTTTCTTCAAGAATTTCTTCTTCTTTTTTCTTCAATATTCTTACCTCATCAAGAGTCATTTTCTTCGAATTAATTGGATTGTTTAATTTTTTATAATATTCTTTAAGTAATATATTAATCAATCCAGATTTGTTTAATTCCTTTTTTAATAAATCATAAACACCCTCATCTTTTATTGTAATTGTAATCATTTGTGTCATGTAATTATTCACGCAAAAGAGTTTTATAAATGTATGTATTATTTATAATATATTTATTATTTTAAGATTTATGAGTTTTTACCTTACTACTTACTTACTTACTTATATAAGTAGTAGTAGTAGTAGTAGTAGTAGTAGAGAAGAATAATATATTATCTTATTATTTATACTTACCAACTCTTTGAATTAAATAAATTAAACTTCTTCTTGGGCATAATTGATATAGGCATATTCATTCCTTGATTATTACCTAATGGTTGATTCTGAGTAACTATTCTTCCTTCCCTTAATCCTTCCCTTTCCTTTCCGCCGATTGCCCTTCTGTAAGCCGATTCAATGTAAGTCAATAATGTAAATACTAAAACTCCAAAATCTGATAATTTAAACTCCGTATCAAGCCCAACCTTGTCAGCATTACTATAAATACGGATTCTTAATAATTGCCCTAATTCTCCAATAATTTCATTAATTCTTTCCTCGGAGTAAACTGAAAGAAAGGTTTGCTTTGTAATATAACCCGAAATGATTCTCATAACAATTGAAACGCCCAAATCGTTCAAAGTTTTAAGTTCTTCATTTGTTTGCTCAACATAGAAAATATTTCCTTGTTCGTCTGTTTTAATCTCGTCCCCTGCAATATAACGCTTTAAATCTGCTTTGAAGGTTTCGGCTTCAAGTTGAAATTCAATTAAATTTTGATTTAAAGCATTACCCCCAAATTGAGAATTATTAAGAACATTCGCCAAATTCATATTTTGACTTCTTAATTGTGTCATTTCTTCATTTTCTTGTTGTTGAAATTGTTGGTCTTCTGGAAAATGAATCGGTTGTTCCATTAATATCAATTAATTTTTATCTTTTTAAAAGTTGTTATTTACGTTTTTTACCTTGTTTTTTTGGGGTTTTACAACCACCCCGTCCTTTATTCTCTCGATTTCCTTTTCCCGAGCCGTCTTGTTTTGGTATTCCTTTTGTCATTTTTTATATTTCCTTAAAGATTTATTTTTCTTCTCGCCTTTTGTGTCTTTGAAAAATTTCTTCTTTTCAATATATTTGTATTCGGTAACTTTCCTTTTACCTTTCTTAATTCTATATTCTCGGAACTTACGTTTTGTCTTTGTGAAATATCCTCTTTCCCTCTTTAATGCTGTTCCCAAATCCTTAACTTTATAATAACCAACTGGTGTAATTCTGAATTGTTTTGAAGTTGTTCTATCAACAGCATAAGTTCCACGACTCAAAGAATCGGTTTTCCTTAATGGTTTTTTATTTAATTTATAAAACTTCTTTCCAGTTTTTCCATAAACATTATAAGCAAGAACGTAACCCGTTGGAACTCTTGTTATTTTTCTCTTTTTCCCATTTATCCAAGCATAAGGAACGGGCAATCTTGGAATTCTTGGGCTTGGAGTTCTTGGGATATTTGGACGAGATATTTTAAATGTTGTTTTTTGAAGTGGAACAATCTTTTGAGCAAGTTTTAATTGAGTTTGTTGAATTTGCTTTAATCTCAAATTTGAAAGATTTTTTGGAACGGTTTGCTGTTTAAGTTTTGTTTGTTGTTTACTAATTTGGGCAATTTGTTGTTTAATTTTTTTATTTAACTTTGGGGATTGTTTTATCTTCTGGATTGCTTGGGTGTTTAATCTTGCTTTTTCTTTTACCGCCGTTTTTGTAATGGTTTTAGGTGTTCTTGAAATTGATTTTACACCGGATTTTATTGTTGCTTGTGTGGGACTTATTAACTTACCAAATTTACTTATATTACTTCCAAGAATCGCTGTCGCTTTCAAACCACCAGTAATTACCCTTTCTCTCCTTTCGGCTTTTGTTACCGCCTTTGCGATTCCGCCCATAATTTGCGTTAATGCTTCCTTCTCGGCTTGGGCAAGTTTTGTTTGTGACTTTTGTTTTTGGACAATTTTCACAAGTCCGGTATTTTTATTCTTAATCAATTTTACATTCTTTAAATTGATAACTTTGCTTCCAATGTTTGCTTTGTCTTTTAATTGGTGGACAATATTAATTATGGTTTTTCTGTCTTTGAATAATCCTTTCTTTGAACTTTTTCCAATCATTAAAGACAATCTTTCTCTATTAATTAATTGCTTTTGTAAGAACTCGAAAGCAATTCCACGAATATATTTAGTTTTTTTTGGAACACTTATAAATTTTCCAGAAGGAAACTTAATTCTTATTCGGTTTGTCATAACTGGAATTTTTTTACCTTTCTTAACAATAAACTTCCCAATATCACGTTGAAAATTAATATTTTTGAACTTTTGGACTTTCGCCAATTCAAAAGAAATTTTTCCCTTATCTGTAACTTTTTGAATCACCCTTAAATAAACCGGATTTCCACCAGTAACACTTTTTTGAGCGAAAGAAAAGATTTGTTTACCTTTTCCTTTAAGGAGTTTCGCAAGTTCTAAACCTTTGGCGGTTTTACCAGTTGAAAGAACAAACGCTTTCTTTCCCTTGTCATAACTTAAAATTATCCCTTTTACAAGTCCAGAACGACTTTTATCCGACGTTGAGAAAGCAATATTAACCTTGGCGGTTTTACCAGTTCTTTGAATTTTTGTTAAACTTAATATTTTACCCGTAGAAGTTCCAGTAATATAATTTAAAGGATTTCCTAAAATATCTCTTTGGGCGGATTTTTGTAATTGTGTTCTTTCTTCTTTTGTAATTCCAGTTTTTTTACCAAGTTTCTTTTGTCTGGCTTCAATTATTTTTTGGGCATTGGTTAATTGAGAATAAGTTAAATTTGCTTCGTTATATTGTTTCTTAGTTAATGAATCAATAACAGATTGATTACCAAAATCTTTGTTAAATTGTTCAATCTTTTTATTTATTTTTGCTTGGTTAATATCAATTTGTCTTTGAGTATATCCACCAAGAGAAATAAAATCAAGAGTATTTGTAACTATTGGGTTTTTTGCGATAAATGATTTATAAGAATCAATTAACTTTTGTCCCCTTATTCTTTGTGTGGTAATAACTTTTCTTGAATATTTCTTCGCCGGAAGTTTTTCTCTTATTATTTGCTCTCCTTTTCCGGAATAATAACGATTCAAAAGCATATTTTCCCTTGCCGTTCCGTAACCTTTTCCATAAACACCGGCTTCTTTTCTTATACTTCTTATTCTCTCGGCATTTAATCTTGTTAAATCGGCTGTTGTTGGGCTTCTTCCAGTTGCTTTTTTAAATTGTTTAGTAAGTGAGGAAACATAAGCCGAAGTTGTTTGTCTTTTAATTGGTTTTATGGCTTCCGTTGGTGTTTTAAGTGTTGATTGGGGTAATTTGGTTGTTGGTGTTGAAGAAGAACTTCCACCACCACCACCGCCAGAAGAAGAAACAAAAGTTCTTTGAGTGTCGTGAAAAATAATTTTAGAATTTGCGGGTGGGGTTGCTCTTGAAGATTTTAAACCACTTGGAGAAGTATAAACTCCAGTTCTTATATTGTAAGTCCCCCTTTTTACCATAAAAATATAGATTAGTAAAATATATAAACATTTCGGATTTATATTTTACATGGGTTTCTTTAATAAAGAGAATTTAACCGAAGCGGAATCTGGAAACTGGAATACTGCTGAGAATTATTCAAAGATTAAAATTATGAGTTTACTTGCCGTTACCGACGAGTATGAAGAACTTGCTGAATTTGGAAGTTTAAATCTTTATGAAGAAATGACAGATAAAGGGCATTTGGAAGAAATAAAATTAAGGGCTTTTAGAAGATTAATTAATCATTTAATAAGAATATGTAATAATTCATTTTTTGCGTTAAAAAAGAGCAATCAAGATAAACTTGAAACCTATAAAATGGAACTTAAAAATATAAGAGATAATCTTAATTCTTTAGTAACAATACAAGTTAATAGCGTCCAAAAAACAAAAGAAATAAAGACAACTTCGGAATATGCTGTTAAACTTGAAAGGGTTTCTGAGATTAAAAAAGAAATTAATGTCGAACTTAACAAAGGGGATTTAATATTTATTCAAAAGGACACTTTTAACCCGAAAGAGTTTAAAGAGAAAATTTTCAAAGACGCAATTGAACGGGGATAAATGAAAATAAGTAATATAATATTGTTTGGAATTGTAATTTCTTTAGTTATGAATTTTACAAAAATAAGCGTTTGGTATTCGGTAAAATATTATTGGATTGTCCTTATGGGAGTTTTATTCTTTATTGTCAAGTTCTTTGAAGTCCACCGAAAGAATAAGAGTCAAAGACAATTTATAAATAGTGTGAGAACGGGGGAATAATATGGGTTATAGTCCGTTAGCAAGATTAAAGTGGGATTTGAAGGATATTATGGGTTTAATGAAACTCCGGCAAGGGAATAAATTCGATTGTAACCTTGTGGTTTCTGGAGATAGGGGTAACGGAAAATCGACTTGTATTGCGAAATTATTGTATTTAAGCAAGGTTTACAAGCCCAAAAAACACCAAGTTTATAGTCGAGATGAAGTTATCCGACTTCTTGCTTCTCAAAAATATGGAATCTGTTTCGACGACGAAGCCATTAATTCCGGTTATAAGAGAGATTTCCAGAATAAAGGACAACAAGAATTAATTAAGATTGTAACGGCTTATAGAGATAATTTTAATATTTATGCGTCGGCAATACCAAATTTCTTTTCTTTGGATAAGGATTTAAGAGATTTAACCTTCCTTCATATTCACATAATCGAAAGGGGACTTGGTGTTTTACACATGGCGATTCAAGGACGTTTATATTCGGTGGATAAGTGGGACACAAAGAATAACGCCCGACTTGAAGACAAATGGAACAAAGCAAGGGCTTCAAACCCCGATTATAGAATCCCTTATCATAAATTATCGACTTTTAGGGGTTACGTTTACTTTGGGGACTTAACAGAAAAGCAAAGGGAACTTTATGAACAGATTAAGGTTGAAAAGAGAGCGAAATCCTTTAATAAATATATGAACCAACCACTTGAAGAAGATTTTCATGAAAAATGCCTAAAATTGATTATGGAAAAGAAAATAACCAAAGATGGACTTATTCAAATGTGTTTAATGGATAATCGTGATTATAAGTCCACGATTCAAAAACTTGGGCGTATGTTGAAGAAAATGACAAATAATGATTCAAGAACATTAAGAGATTACTTGTTCACGACGGAAAAACTAAAAAAAGAAGAAAAAATAAAAGAAAATAAACAGGAAATTGATTCCTTACTTCCGGACTTTTAATTATTTGATAAATACTTCAAAATCTTTGTAAGTTCGCTTTGTCTTTGGACTCACTACGTCACCCTTACATAAAATCTTAATCCATTTACCAACGTCTGAATGATTAATCTTACTTCCAAGAACTCCGTAAGTTCCAACAATTATGTCGCCGTCCGGAGTGTCAATTAAATATTGCTCTCCAAAACTTCCAATTTGAATCTCTTTAAGTTTACCAATGATTTCAGAATGGCTTCCAAAATCAAAGAAAGAAGTTTCTCGTTTGTCTTTGTCGTCAAACTTTGGTATTTTCATCTGTTCGTCTGTCATGTTCGTTTACCCCCTTATAATTCTATGAAAAGGTTTATCCCGTCGATAAAACAAGAAACAAAAAAGAAGTGATATTTAAAACGACGACTTTCTAAAGGTTGAAACAGAACTTATTTTATCTTCGGGACTATGAAGAAGGGGTTGACAGTTATAAAGAACACCATAAGGGTAGCACATTTCTTTTGTAAAAAAGATAGTTCTTAATAACCCCCTTCTTTCCCTTTTGTTTAAAAGAGTATTAATAAATAATGTTCGTTCAACCATTGAGCAAATTAAAGAACGCTTCTCTTTAAGTAATTTCGTTATTCCTTAATAGTTGTTATCTTAATGACTTTAATATTACCGCTTGGAAACACAATTCTTTTCCTATTTGGTAATCTATGTAAAAACCCGTGAACTTTTCGACTTACACAAATTAAATTATTTAAATTATTATTTAATTTATCCCAGTCAATATGATGAATCATAAATCCCTCGGGAATCTGTCCACAATTCTTTTCCCAAATGTGCCTATGTTCCAACTTTTCATATGCATTACTAATCATAAATGTAAGAATAAAAGAAAGATTATAAACATTATTGCTTTATTTTATTAAATTTTTGGTTATGCGAACTAATCTATATACTACACCTCATATAAAGGTTCGTATAACCATTTAGTTTTGTTAACACTTTCAAAATTTGATTAAACAATTTTTTATGACGACAATCTGACAAAATGTCCCTCTTGAGTGGTTTCGTCTTATTGACATAAGACGAAGGGTATTTAAGCAAGGGCTTACAAGTTTTAATATATAAATATGGGGAAAATTAATTTGATAAATAAAAAAGATATGTTATGTTATATCCTTTCTTTTATAGGGGGGTTTCTTGTGGGCTTCTTTGAAAACTTCATTGAATTTCTTGGAGTCATTATTATTATAATCTCATTATACTTTTTACTTGAAGGGGGGAATTAATATGGCTTTTGATTTAACACTCTTTCAAAACTTCCTTGTTCTTAAAGGACTCTCCGAAAGATATAAGCGGGAACTAATGTATTACGCTTTAAGATTAAACAAGTTTGGAAAGTTCAATCAAGAAGTGATTAATGATTTCCTTATTAATAAGTCAAATCAAAATAATACGGCAAGGGCTTTTATTGTTTTGTTCAAGAAGTTCCTTGTTCATTACAAAGAAGAACTTAATTCAAAAGGGGAACTTACAGAACAAGAACTCATAAGGGTTTTGGAAGTTGAAGTCCCACAGATAACCGGAAGGAAGAAAGGGAGAATAAACGTTCCCTTAACAAAGGGGGAAATGAAACTCGTCTTTGACGCTTTGGAAACCGCCCAACTTAAATTAATGTTTCTTGTGTGTTATCACGGCGGATTAAGATTACAAGAATTAATAAGAATAAAAGTTAATTCATTCAATTGGGAAGCGTTTCGAGAGAATCCGCAAGACGTGGGGGAATTAAAGGTTTTAGGTAAGGGGGATAAGGAAAGAATCGCTTTTATTCCTAATTGGTTAATGCGAACTTTAAAGGATTATATAAAAGGAAATTCCGGTAAGTTTTCTGTTGATTCATTACTCTTTGACGTTTCCGGACGTTACTTCCAGATACACATTAGAAACGCCGGAATAGTGTCTAAAATCACTAAAGTCGGAGAAAATGGAGAATATATCAAGGAAACCATAGTCCACCCACACAAGTTAAGACACCAATTAGGGCATGATTTGACACTTGACGGAAAGAATTTAAGGGTTGTTCAAGAAGCCCTCGGACATTCAAGCATAACTTCAACCCAAATATACACTCAATTATCAAAGAAAGAGATTAAAAAAGAAATGGAGTATAGGAATTAAAAGTTATCTTTCTCAGTTTTCCAATTACTTCCCCAAAGGTAACGAAATAAGAATATAAATCCATAAAATATAATTACAACTCCAAAGCCCAATAATACAAAGATTTCAAGTTCTGTCATTTTGAATCACCAAATATTTTATTCAAGTTTGAAAGTAAAAATAAAATTAAAAACATTCCTATTGCGGACAAAGTTAACAAAAATTTATCTGTCATTTATTTTTATCTCCATAATTTACACCACATATTGAACAATACCTTTCCCAACGTCCATCTTTTCCGATTCTTCTTGTCCATTTATGCCCAAAATGTTTACAAATAAATTTCATAACTTTATTTACCACTTTTAAAAATCCCTTTTTTCTCTTTCAATCTCTCACTCAAATCATGGTTTTTCTTTAAACCACAACTTTCCCCACCTCTTAAACAATAATCCATATAAAATTCCATTTCTTCTTTAGTATAGAAATTTTTCTTATTAAAGAAACAATCTTCTTTTATCGGGCAATCTGTTTTATATGTTATAATGGGTAAATTGCTTTTCTTAATCATTTCCCTGCCTCATTGAGTTTTTCTTCTCCACTTTGTTTTCTTTTTTCTTTATTAAGATAGTCATAAGCCCGACTTCATTACAGCCCTTATGCCCATGAGGTCTATTTTTCTTACAGTAAGGGCAATTTACATTATTACTCATTTTAACTATTTTTTCTCCTTTAATTGTGAAAATTTTGTTCTTTTATAACTCTTCCATTTAGTATCCCTCATTAAATGGAATGCTGTATCTCTTGAATATGCAAAAATCTCTTTAATCAATTTTCCTTCTTCATCA
>Ga0207997_1001617_pt1 | contig 11562 bp, 18 predicted proteins | sample AntAceMetag02UKN_FD_184777 | JGI IMG/M metagenome (GOLD analysis project Ga0207997, IMG submission 184777) | Saline lake microbial communities from Ace Lake, Antarctica - Antarctic Ace Lake Metagenome 02UKN (SPAdes) (version 2) | ecosystem: Environmental > Aquatic > Non-marine Saline and...
TATCACGATGATGTGGGTCAAGTTCCAAGCGACGAACGGCGGAACGAACAACGTAAGCAACCTGTTGCCTCAGTGTATCAATGCCATTGAGATCATTGACGGCGCAGACGTGTTGTACTCGTTGGACGGGCCGCAGGCCGTTGCTCAATGCGCTTACGATGCGAAGCAAATGGCTCACTGTCTCTACAACGGGGCTCCTGGGGAGCCACAAACAGCGGCGTTTCCTATCTGGTTCGGTCGCTGGTTGGGTGACAAAGAGCTTGCGCTGGATACAAGCAAGTTCACGAATCTACAAGTTCGTGTCAACTGGAACCTGGCGGCAGTTCGGGCGGTTGCTGCGACTGCTTATCTGACCGGTTCGCTCCAGCTTTCCGTTGTGCCAACCGTAATGGTGGGCGCTCCGAGTCCGCGTGGTCTCTTGAGCTCGAAAGAGATATACACGTATACCACGGCGGCGGCTGGTACGGAATACATCGACTTGCCGACCGATGAGCCCTATCGCAGGCTCTTGCTGCGAGGTGTCAAGGCGGTTTCGTCTTGGCACTGGGATTATGACGGCGTCAAGCTCTCTTTTGACGGGGGCAAGTTCGTGCCCTTTGATGCGAGGGGTTGGGACATCGTCCAGGGGTTGAGCGACAATTACCCACGGTTCGGATACCATCACAGGCTGTCGGTCGCTGACGCTCACAGTTTCCAGTCGGTTCTACGACATGAAGAGGTCGCGGCGTTCACTCACTCGCAGACGGCGGACACGGTGTGTGTCTATGCTCACGCGGCGAATGGTGAAGGCAGTCTCCGAGTTCACACGGCGGGCGGAGCGGCTGGCATTCTCTCGATGGATGCCGAAATTCAAGGCTGGGCTCCTTTCGACTGTGTTGCAATTCCGTTTGGTGACCCAGACGTGATCGACGACTGGCTCCCGACTCCGACATTCAAGTCGGCAAGGCTTGAGGTTCATGCGGGTGTCGCGGACGCGGCAAATGCGATTGTGTTGCAGACGTTGCGCACGTACTAGCAGGGGTGTTGGTTCGGAAAGTGATAAGCGGAGTTCGGGGTAAGTGTTGATGACTCTCGGACTCCGCTTATCTTGATGATAGAAATGAGGTGATCGTATGGGTGGTCATATCGTAGTAAGGCGTTTGGCTCAACTGGTCACAGACGCAACGGTGGATCGGGTCACTATGGACGCATATCCCGATGATGAACATATCGAGTGGGTTCGGGTCATGGCGCGAGTGGTCGGGGCCGATGCGGACTTGATCGAGATCGGGTCCAAAAGTGGCAAGTCGGATTATCCTATGAAAAGCCAAAAGATAACGAACGCAGGGCAATCGGTAAACGTCACGACCGCTATGTATGGATCGGGCGACTATCAGCTATACGCGGAGTTCACGGGCACGACCGTGGGCCAGATGATGGAGCTCACGGCGTTTGGCAGGCGTGAGCATGTTGTATGATCTACTGCAAACGCATAATCATCCCTGCTAACACGCCAAAGAAGGTGCCCTATACATCACAAGTTGACGTAGTAGAGGGCGTGGTCAAACGGGTATGGATTCGCTGGAATTGGGGCTCTGCTTGCCTGGCTGGACTCCAAGTTTTTAGTGGGGGCTTTCAGCTTTGGCCGACAACAGCAAGGCAATGGTTTCATTCGTCAATACATGAAACAACATTCGAGGAGCTTTATTCGATTCATGATGAGCCTCTCCATTTTGTGATCAAGACGTATAACTTGGATGATACGTTTGATCATAGCGTGTGGATGGGCTTTTCTGTGTTGCGGTACAAGTATGGCGCGCAAATGGTCGGCTTGCTTGATTACCTGAGCCGAGGTGGGGAAGCATGAGCAAGATTCTGGCCCAGATCGCAGGCAAGATTGTAACGATACTAGGTTATGATGGGACGGCTTTCAGAAATATCCTTGTCGATGAGCTCGGCAGATTGGAGCTGGCGGATATGGGGTTTCGAGTAGGTTTACATGCAAGCACACATGAAGACGCGGGCGATGATGAGATCAATGTAGAGGGTTTGTCTGGTGACTTGGCAGATGAGCAGGACCCGAAAGATCATGCTGGAAATCATGAATATCTAGGCGATGATGAAATGTCGCTTGCGTCATTGGGTGGGGCGATAGCTCATATAGAGTTCGTCATTGACGGTGGGGGTGCTGCGATAGCGGCTGGGGAAAAGGGCCATATCGAAATCCCCTGGCCATGCACTCTAGGGGGGGTATGTTTGTTTGCTGACCAGGATGGTAATATTGTTATAGATATATGGATGGATTCGGTGGGCAATTTCCCTCCCACAAACGCGGACACGATTACAAGCCTCACACCTCCGACACTTACGGCTGCGGATTATGTGAGTGATACCACTCTTACGGGTTGGACAACGACGTTACCCGCAAGACAGATACTTGCTTTTAATGTTGACTCATGCACGACCATCGAGAGGGTAACGGTTTCGATGCGTGTGGCAAAGCGGGCGGGGTAAGAGTGTGATAATATACGAGGTCTCCGGCGGCACGGATTACATGGTGATCGGAAGATCGGGAGCCTTTCCCCATTATGGGGCACGACAGTTCCGACCGACGGCTGCGGGGCTTGTGGATAGCATAACGGTCAAGATCAAAGCGACCACGGCGAGGGATAATTATGCGGTGCGCATGGTCTTGCGTGCTGATGATGCTGGAGAGCCGGATGATGCTGTTATGGAGTTGTCGACTACGATTCTGAGCTCTATAACACTTGCAGGAGTAAATTATACTTTTGACTTTGCAGGCACAACGGCGCTCGCGTTGTTGACCGACTACTGGATGGTGATATATCGGACGGAGAATCAGTACAGCAGTGTTAATGTTTACGCTGATGAGGCTGTGGCCAATGACGCTCGTAACGACTTTGACGGACTTCAGCCTTGGAATCCAACCGATGACGTTATGGACTTGAAAATTGAGGGGGGTCTGGCGGGACCCGGAGGTCGATCATGGGGTGTGATAATTGTCTAAAGAGGTATAAGCATGGCTCATGGTGCAAAGGATTGTAGCAATGTTCTCATGCCGGCTCAAGCGTATCGGTTGGATGATCTGGGGGAGTTGGCTGTACGACTCGGGTCGATTGTTACCTACAATCGAGCGGGTATGGTGTTACTGCTTGACGGATTCGAGACTGGGCTCGATGCGTGGACAATCGATACTTATGGGGTAGGCACTTCAGTTGTGCTTACTTCAGATAAGGCTTACAATGGTGGGGCTTGTGTTGTTATGGATTCAGGTACTGGGGCAACCCCTCTTGCTCAGATGATTCGATTCACGCCTGTCCGAGTACCCACCCGCATGGGGTTTCAGGTGTTTTTCTCTCCGGATAATGATCTTTCTACGATGGTTATAGGTATAATTTCTGATCGTATCCCAACGGCACGTAGTTTTCAGGTTGAGTATAAACATTCAACGGGCGAGCTGCGATATTATCGCGCTGGGCCAGGTTGGACTCTTTTTGCAAGTATGGGTGAGCAATATTTCGACAACGATGATTGGCACAACATCAAAATGATTATCGACACGGAGACGGGTGAATACGTGAGGTGTTACTTTGATGATAAAGTTTACGACCTGAGCGGTTTTCTACCCTATACACAGGACTGGGCGCGAGGACCGATGGAATATATTATGTTGATGACCTGGGGAACAGCCTTGCTAGCGGGGGTCAACTATGTTGACAATGTGGTAGTAACGTTCAACGAGCCTTGATCGTATATGAAGGGAGGAGCTGAATCATGGCAACATTCTGGAGACTACTTGAGGAAAGTGTCATACTCCAAGGGCTTTTGACTATCGGATTCGGTGGTGTTTCGTTGTATCTTTGGGCAACGGGGAAGCCGGTTCCCGACGGTCTGACTCAAGGGCTTTGGGCAATTCTGGGATTCTGGTTCGGTACCAAGTCGGCTCATGCTGCGCTGAAAGCGACAATCAAAAGAGGGGTGTAGATCATGCCAGGAGAAAAGAAAGATAACGTTCGCGAGGTGCGGGTAACGGTGCGAATCTCGGTGCCGACCGTCTCAATGGCTGGAGCGGTCGCGCTGGAGGCCCTGATTGCAGAAATCACAGAGGGGCTTGAAGGTGCGACCTATGAGCTTGGCATTGGGATGCCGCGTCCGGCAGTTTCCCGCCCATAATTAAAGATGTCGACTTACCTACCACAAACCTATAGCGCACTGGTTCGGTTTGCCTCCTTGATCCAAGATGTTGCGGATTGGTGTTTTGAGCATGCACGGGAGTGGAAAGACGTTTTTCTCATAGGCGAGGTGATTTCACCAGCTTTGGGAGACGTCGGTGACTTTCTGCTCTCGATGATCTACCATATCTATGCACTGGCTTATGGACTTGAGCATGCTTGGGATTTTATTCATGACTTCTTGGAGGGGTCTTTACTTTCGGAACAAATTGAGCTGATATGGGATGGGTGGTATGATCTTATTCAACATCCTGGATGGTTTATCATAGATCAAATTTTTACCTATTCTCCCGACTTTTATTGGTTCATTCAAGAGCCGGTCTACTGGATTGAGTTTTGGTTCACGGACAAATGGCCCTGGCTAGCTGCGATTATCGCAAGTCCGCAAGATTGGGTATTTGAGAAGTTGGTCGAATTCTGGCCCGATTTCTACTGGGTATATCTCGATCCTGGGTATATGCTCGAATTCTGGCTCACTGAGCGATATCCCGACCTTGTAGAGTTCCTTGCTTCGCCTGAAGCATGGCTCAAGGCGCGGGTGGGGGACCCCCTGGAGGGGGTGCGGACTTGGATGCTAGGTCATTTGCTGGAGGTGGTTCAAGAGGTGATCGAGAAAAGTTGGGAAAAGGGGGGGTCTGAATGAAACCGCTAAAAGACATTTGGCAGGATATGCTGGACGGGTTGAGAGAGACTTTCTTGCCCCCAAAGGGGTCGATTGCGGATGTACTTGCGACGCGATTCATGGACTTACTAGGCGAGCATGAGGAGCTTCCACCGGAAACTAAAACAGACTTGTGGCAGCACATGGCGGGGATTGAAACCGAAGAAGAGACCAAAGAGCGTAAAGGTGCATGGGTGGGTTATATTCGGAAGGGTCTTATAAAGTCGGGGGCGTCAAGCGATTCGATAGAGGTTTTTGATTCATTTGTAAGTGCCAAGTGGCCCTTGAACACGGCAGCCGCTATGATCTATTATGTGGCCATGCTGATACCAGAGCTTGCCGGTACGATCAAGATTCTCTCGGCAGAGGGGGTTTACACGGCGGCACGCGAGCTCACGCCTGCACGGCCAGACCCCTCTATGGGTTGGCGTATGTTTTTTACGTCCGATATTGGCAGAGAAAAGATCGAATCAGCTCTCAAGGATGCGGGTTGGGATGATGAATATATCGAGGGTCTGGAAAAGGCTCACCGACATTATACGGAGGCTGGTAACGCTTTGGCTCTGTTACGCCGAGGCGAGTTCACGGAAGGCGACTTCTTTGATCGATTGGCCAAAAATGGGTATGACGATCAAGCAATGCTCGACTTATTGAATCTCAAAGACTTAATACCACCACCCCCTGATCTGGTTCGCATGGGGCTCAGAGAGGCGTTTCGGGATGATGTTGCGGCACGCTGGTCATACGATGAAGATTTCCCTCCCCAGTTCGGGGAGTATATGGAAAAGCAAGGGTACAGTATGGCGTGGTCCAAAAGATACTGGCGGGCACACTGGGCCCTACCAAGTATCACAAGCGGGTTCGAGATGTTACATCGTGGAGTGATCGATGATGGTGAGCTTGACGACTTGCTGAGAATAAGCGACATTCCTAGGAAATGGCGAGAATCTTTGACGGAGGTTGCTTATCGCCCTCTCACTCGTGTTGATGTTCGCAGGATGCACGATATGGGGGTATTGGCTGATGAAGAAGTCAAGGGTGCCTATCGTGATCTTGGCTATAATGAGCTAAACGCGCAACGGATGCTTGATTTTACCATCTTATACAATGACAAGACAGGATCGAGCGACCTTACAGAATTCAAGAGTGCAACTAAAACGGTGATTCTCCAAGCGTATAAAAAGGGAGTGATCTCTGGGGATCAAGCTGCCACTAGACTTATGGCTTTAGGCTATGAGCATGAGTGGATACAAAGCTTTCTGGCCCTTGCCGATTGGCAGCAAGATGTCGCAGAGGCCCCTGATTATCTCTATGATTATCGAAAAGATACCAAAAGCATAGTTGAGAAATCCTATGCGAGCAGGGTGCTCTCTCATGCGGAGGCGACACAAACGCTGATCGGTATTGGCTATTCGTCAACAGAATCCGAGTATATTCTCGCGGCGGTTGATTTCTGGTATAACCTAGAGCAATCCGAGCAAGTACTGAAAACGGTCGGAGAGGTGTATATCAAACGGGGTATTACACGAGCGACGGCGCTTGACGCACTTGGACGCTTTGGGATATCATCCGAGATGATGCAACAGAATATGAGCGCATGGGATATCGAGCGCAGCTTACGGTCGCGGAGGCTTACCGAATCACAATACCGAAAGGCTTTGACTTCTGAGCTGATATCGGTCGGAGCGTACAAGGAAAACATGCGCGGACTTGGGTATACCGAATATGATATATGGATTCTATCAGCTATGGCCGTGGGAGTTGAGAACGCAGGCTCACGACCATTAACAGGGCCCCTATAATCCCAGGAGGGTAAGCAATGACCATTACACAAAAAGCACAAGTTGACAAGGTTATCGGAGCTTATAAGAGCTTGGTTGCACGGAAACGGAAAGACATCGTGGCAGCGCAAGAGGCTGCCGAGGCTCTAGCGACAAAAGAACGAGCAAAGACAAAGCCTCCCACTACATAGGATAATCTCTCCCCCATTCGGCGGGGGGTTCTAGGTTGCCTCCCCTGGAGCCTCCCGCTATTTACGTCATATTGACGCATAAATACTTGATAAGGTGAGGTATTTATGATATAATGAGAGCGTGACCGAGAGACGTAAGAGAGGCCACAGAGCAAGTGGCACAAGGTAACAGAGGGGGCAAGGATACAATGACACGGGAAGAAGTTGACCGAAAGAAGGAAATCGCAGCGATGGCTCTGCTAGAGAAATCGGGCGTAGGCCCCATGTATGCAAAAGCCAAGTTGACTCGGATATACCTAGATATGGTCAATGAACTTAGCTTTGCTGGGTCTGAAGATGAGGCGATTGTCAAAGTCGCGCTCCAGTACGCTTTTTCGAATATAGCAGGGTTTACTTCCTTCATCTTTGAGGAGAGCATGAGATCCCCCGTGAATCGGTATTTTCGGGTTGTGAGGTGATCGTATGCCAAAGCAAAAGGATTTCTTCCGCTTTCATGATTATCGAGATAGCCTTTTTCTGTTTGGCGATGGTCATGGCTTTTATGCTCTGATTATGGCGGCAATGAGACAGGCCGACACGCTAAACGGCGCAAAGCTACAGGCCGCATGGCCTGAAGTATTCGCAGAGCTCCAGGCACGGTATAACGCTCCAGGTGGGGCACTCACGCAGGCCGAGCTCGATTATGTCACAAAAGAGAAGGGGGTGTACTGACCAACAAATTCGGGATATCGGTTCGTAGTGTCGAATCACAGGATCAAAAAGGCCGTGATATACACGGCATAGGGAGGCAACAAATCATGGGACAGTTATTGAAGCATGCTCTCAAACAAGCGGAAGGCGTACCACTCCGATTGGAAAACATAGAGGGCCAACCAGTGAGAATCACGGCTGTAGAGTTTTCGAGCGGTTCTTTCGGGTCTTACATGACCATGACAGTGATCGATGAGAATGGGGAGGCTCTGGACGTGATGACGGGAGCAAAGTTAATCGTCGATGCGTTGGAAAACGCGGTCGATAACGAAGCCCTCCCGTGTGAGGCAAAATTTGTCCGACGTGGTCGGACTTGGCTGGTCGAAAATACGGAGGCTGATGTATAACAAGATCGGGTGATCGGAATAGAGGCGAGCCGACAGGCTCGCCTCTCCTGGACTCTAGGTGGGATGACAACTATCTTGACTGCTAAAATCAAGAACGAAGGGACCAAAGATGTCTGAGAAAAAAGATCACGCAGATAAAGCTCTGTTCACTTTGCTGCGCAGGCGTTTGCCGAATTGGTCACGAGTTTTTATCTATCACGTCGTGCTGGAGCTTACACGGAAGTGGGTCGCTCTGGCCACTACTGAGCAAGTTCGCGATATGCTGATCGAATTTATGGAGAGCGAACCATGATAAATCGGGCAAAGCTTGAGAAGTGGGCGGTGAGGCTCTATATGTACGTAAACCGTTATAAAATCAAGAAGGGGAGCAAATTTTGCAGGCAAGCGGCAATAGCGAAACGAGCGTCCTATTTTCGCGATGAATACTTGGTGCAATGGATAGATACACTTATAACAGAAATGGAGGTTTCCTAAACGATGGGGTGGTCAAAGAAGGATTTACGAAAACGACGGTGTGGTTACGTTCTTGGGTCTCTTGATCGTGCAATGAGTCACACTCTCATGCTCAAAGATGAATTTGACGCGGTGGTTGGCCTGGATACTGAAGGAGACAATTATCTCGAAACACTGCTCAAGATGACAAAGATCAATACTCACGCAAAGCTCGCGTTCACGCTTTATACGGCTCTGCAATTGATGCTCCAGGCTCAACAATGGATAGAGGGATTTGCAAATGAATCTTACGGCTCTATACCGGATAAGGTCGAGCGTTGGACAAAAACGGGTGAGGATTGGCGTAAGGCGCAAGAAACCGAGGCCTAGGCCGTAGAGTACACGTCACAAGAGGTCACAAATGACAGAGTCCGGCTATTCGGGGTATATGCTAGAGCAGCTCGCTCGAGCGGAAAACTGGATGCCTATGATCGGCGGGGCGTCTCCAGACGTTACAAGCATCGACACGCTATGGGCCACAACGCGTGAGACGCCCTTCTATGTGCCGCGTGAGGCTTTCCGAATCTCGGCGCGAGAATGGCAAGATCATGAGGTTGTGTTAGATATTATCAATCGTCTCCCTGAGAAAAGTCTTGTATCACGGATGTGGTTCAAGGATGGTTTCCAGCATATGAACGAGAATTATCGCTATGTGGTCACGTTCACAGGGGTCAACATGGAAACCGGCTCCGAATTCGATCAATCAATGGTGATTGACTCTGGTCAATCCCTCACGATAGGCGAGGTGCTGGACTCAGCAGATGCAAATATGTCCACAGGAAATTATGGCATGGAGGTCGAGGGGCATACTCGGAAAATCTCGGGCGCATTCCACAAACACGGGGGCGAATGGTGAGACAAAGACGGTGGCACGTTCTCAAACGAAACGCGACATCGAGCAAGCCGGTCTGTCACTTGTTTGTTGACATCGAGTGCAAAGTCGAACAGGATCGAGAGCCTGTGCAAGAACATTCGCTCTGGTTCGGGTGGGCTTGCTACTGGAGACGGAGGTCGGAACGCGAGACCGATACCATCAAACATCATAGGTTCACGACCATCGATGGGTTTTGGGATATGGCACTTTCCTACGTTCAACCTAATAAGCCGTTGTATCTAGTCTCACATAATACGTCCTATGACTTTGGGATACTCAAAATCTTTGAGCATCTAACGGCTGCGGGCTTTGAGATGTATTCGCCTTATATCGGCGGTCTCACGGTCATTATGCGCTTTCGGCGTGACAAGGAAAAGATCATCCTACTCGATAACTGCAATTTCTTTACGGGTTCCCTGGCCAGTCTCGGCGCGGCTATCGGGTTTGATAAAATGGACGTCGATCCTCTGACAGCAACAGAGGCGGAGGCAGATCCGTATTGCAAAAAAGATGTTGATATCCTGGTCAAGCTCTGGCAAGAGTATTATACGTTCCTCGACGTTCACGACTTGGGGTCGTGGGGGTCGACCGTGCCCTCCCAGGCGTTCCGAGCATATCGGCATAGGTTCATGCCGCATAAGATCGTGATCCATGCAGACTATGACGCTCTGGCTCTGGAACGGGAAGCGTACCACGGAGGTAGAACGTCCGTTTTCTGGACGGGCAAAAGTCACGGGCAACCGTTCTATAAGGTCGACGTCAACTCGATGTATCCCTACGTAATGACCGAACATGAGTTTCCGTGCCGATTCTATGGGATTCGGGATCATCTTACGCTCGACGGGGTCCGAAAAAAGATGCGACGGTTTCAAGTCATTGCACGAGTCACGGTCAATACCGACGTGCCGGTTTATCCCGTGATGCTCAATAAGCATCTTGTGCATCCCGTGGGGCGGTTCGATACGGTGCTCACAACTCCAGAGGTCGAGTTCGCACTGGATCATGGACACTTGGAACGGGTTCATACGGTCGCACTCTATGAACATGCCGAGCTCTTTTCGCAGTATGTCGAGTTCTTTTACAAGCTCAAAGCCAAGTATCGAGAGACGGTAAATAAGCCGTTCTACCTTATGAGCAAGCTCTATCTCAATGCTCTCTATGGGAAGTTCGGGCAAAAGTCGGAAACGTGGGAGCGGTTTGACGATCCCCCACAAGAGATCAAAGACGCTCTCATGTACTATAACGCGACCACGAGCGAGACTTGGCGCTTGTATCGGTTCGGTTCCCAAGTGTGGAAGGCAAGATCGAGCGGTGAGGGTGGTAATAGCTTTCCTGCCGTCGCAGCTCACGTCACGGCTTACGCTCGCCTATACCTTTGGGAGCTCATTATGAAAGCTGGGCGGGAACATGTCTATTACACAGACACGGATAGTCTTATTGTTGACAAATCTGGTCTGGTCGCTCTTGACGACGTTCTTGATGATACGGCTCTTGGGGCGCTCAAAATAGAGGAGAAAACGGATGATCTGGAAATCGTGTGCCCGAAACATTACCGAATGGGTGATGACTGGAAACGGAAAGGGATACCAGCAAAAGCGGTCGCGCTTGGCGGCGAGGTGTTCAAGTGCACGCAGTTTCCGTCATTCAAGACTCAAGCCCGTCAAGCCGAGGATCATCCTTTCGAGACTCGGACGGTAGTCAAACATCTCACGGGCCATATATTCGATGGGGCTCCGGATGATCGAGGATGGGTCGTGCCGGTCGATGCGGGGGAGCTTGTGCCCGAACGTAGGCTCACAGGCAAGGATCGAGAAAGACTTGAACGGATCGAGGCGCAAACGGACGCGCTCCATGAATCGGAGCCGATACCTGCCTCCGTTGCGTTCAAGCTATGGGACTCGAAAGCGGGCCGGTTCAAGCGACAACGAAACCGAACGGGCAAGCTCGTTCCGGTCGAGTATTCGGGCATGGACTCGCAGGCGACAGAGCTGGGTTTCGCGGACTTGAACGCCCTCCAGGGTGCGGTCACGCAGTATATCGGAATCCGCAGGCGGATTCGGGAGCTCAATACGGAACGCATGGGTATCTTGTATCCTGAGCCGTCAAGCGATACGCAAGGGGAGCTCGTTTTCTGAGATATTTGGACCCGTGCACTACATAACGGCACGCCGCGATTTGCCTCCGGTGACACGGTTGTATTGCCGACTTTCTTGATCGAATTGGTAAGGAACATT
>Ga0207997_1001618_pt1 | contig 11561 bp, 26 predicted proteins | sample AntAceMetag02UKN_FD_184777 | JGI IMG/M metagenome (GOLD analysis project Ga0207997, IMG submission 184777) | Saline lake microbial communities from Ace Lake, Antarctica - Antarctic Ace Lake Metagenome 02UKN (SPAdes) (version 2) | ecosystem: Environmental > Aquatic > Non-marine Saline and...
GGAAACAATCAGAACAACAAGGAGGATTTGATATATGATAGAAAAACACGATTACATAGGGAAAAACAGCTCATATAGAGGACAGAGAGTAGAGAAAAAAGTATTCTTGATGTTAGTTATAGCTGGATTTATGCTACTTTTTATACCAATGGTTAGTTCTATGGATTGGGATAATAAATTAACTTATTTAGAAGATGATATGAAAGTAGAGTTTGATAATACTTTTTTAAGATTGTTTGAAACTTCACACATTGGTTCAATAGAATTAAAGTCACATACTTCTGTAGATGAAGTAATTGAAGTTAATGTTGGAAATAGTGTAGTTATGTATTATGACTTTGATTTTGAAAAAGAATCTTTAGATGGATTAGGAGAAATTGTATTTACAGATTTAAGGAGAGGAAAAGTTGTAGAAAGAAATTGGGAATATGTTTATTGGGGAGAAAAAGAAGTTGATATATATGGCTTAGGGAATTGTAAAACAACTTTATTAAATGGAACTAAAGTGGATTGTGAAAAGGTTATTATTACAAAAGAGAAAGTTTATGACTGGTTACCTTATAATTCAAAAGATATTTTAGTTGGTAAAAAAAGAATAGGTGTAATGGTTAATACAAAAATGGGAGATTATGTTGATGTAGTTTGGAATATTATTGGAAAAAAAGTGGACAAACATTCTGCTTATACATCTTTTTCTTTAACTTCTGCTCATGGAAAAGCACAAGGAACAACAGCAAGTCAGACAGGAAAGGCAGGAGTAATATGGAAGATTACTTCTACCAATCCAGCTATTACACTTTTTAACATAACAAATATAAGTAAAACTTCTTCATCCACAGCTACAACAGTTTATGTTCAAACTGCTTATGGAAGTGGAATTTTAGGAACTGCTACTTTTGTTGGAGATACAGCAGTATTTAATCCAGAAGTTATTGTAAACAAAGACATTAATTATTATATATTGGCTGATAGTGGGGGTGGTTCAAGAACTATGGCCTATGGAAGTTCTGAAGCAGCATTTCCTATTTATAATAATAATGGAACTTACCAAGTAGGTATTAATCAAGCAGGGGGGAACGATACTGGAAATGTAGTTGAAATAAAGAATATAACTTTTAAATATTTCGTTCTTCTCCCTTTTTATCCAAAAGTAACTCTTAACTCTCCAATAAATACTTATAATTCAACTTTAAATAGCATAATATTTAATGCAACAGCAAGTGATGATAGTAAAGTAGAGAATGTTTCATTATATTTAAATGGGGTAATAAACGAAACAAATTCAAGTGGTTTTAATGATACTTATTATACATTTACAAAAACATTTGAAGATGGAGATTATAATTGGACAGTAGAAGTTTATGATAATGATACACAAAGCACAACAGCAACAACAAGATTTTTTAATGTTGATACTGCTAATCCAAAACTTAAAGTAATTTATCCTAATGAAACAATAACTTTCCACAAACTAAACACAAACCTTTTATTAAATTGGTCTGCTAATGATACTAATTTAGATTCTTGTTGGTATAATTGGAATACAACAAATATTACTGTAACTTGTTCAGATAATCAAACAAATATAAATATAACTGATGGAACAAATAAAGAATTAACTTTTTATGCAAATGATACTTCTGGGCTATTAAATAGTTCTACTATTACTTGGAATTATCAATTATTTTTAGATGAAGAAATTTATACTACTGAAATTTTTGAAGGATTATCTTCTACTTTTTCTGCAACTTTTATAACAAATGGTTCAGATATAACTACTGCAAGATTAAGATATAACAACACAAATAATGTTGGAACAATTTCAAATCATGGTTCAGATAATTTTACTGTAACTAAAACAATTATTGCTCCAAGTGTAAGCATAGATACAAATAAAACTTTTTATTGGAATATAATTCAAGGAACTCTTGATTATAATTTAACAGGTAAAAATCAAACTATTTTAAATATTGGAATAGATAATTGTTCAACAAATACTGCTGTTTTATATAATTTTACAATAAGAAATGAAGAAAATTTAACTGAATTAACAAATACAACAGCAAATTTAAATATTCAGATTTATGGTTTTGCCACAACAAATTTAATCCAAAGCTATAATAAAACATATACAGGTGAAAATCCTTTTGCAGTTTGTTTAAATAGTAATCTTTCAACAGGAGGTCAATTTAGTCACGATGCTCAAATTCAATATAAAGCAACTGGTTATGTTAAAGAATTATATCATATTCAAAATGAAACAGTAAATTCTTCTAATTTTTTACATGAAGTAAATTTATATGACTTAAATGAAAGTGATTCACAAGTGTTTAAAATAATATTTAGAGATTCTTCTTTCCTTCCTGTTGAAAATGCTTTGATAAAAGTTTATAGAAAATATGTTAATGAAAATTTGTATAGAATTGTGGAGATTCCAAAGACAGATAAGAAAGGAGAAACTCTTGCTCATTTAGTTTTAAATGAAGTTGTTTATAAAATTGAAGTTTTAAAATATGGAATTATTCTTGAAACATTTACAGATGTTCTTGCAGTTTGTCAAACTCCATTAGTTGCAAGTTGTGAAATAGATTTAAATGCTTTTTCTGAATCAATTACTATTCCTGATTATGAAGAAGCAGAAGATTTTAGTTTTACTTTAGGGTATGATAATAATACAAGAATTATTTCAAGTGTATTTACAATTCCAAGTGGAACAGTTCAAACAGTATTACTTAATGTGACAACAACAGATTCTCTTGGAGCAGAAATATGCACAGATTCTTTAATTAGTAATTCAGGAACTTTATCTTGTCTTGTCCCTTCAACTTTTGGAAATTCAACAATAAGTGCTAAATTGTATAAATCAGGAAATCTTCAAGCACAAGGAAGTGTTAAATTAGACCAAACACCTTCACAAATCTATGGAGTTAATCTTGTTTTCTTAGCATTATTTGTAATGATTACTTTAATTGGAGCTGGATTAAGTGATGACCCAGTATATACAGTAATATTTTTATTAGTTGGAGTTGCTTTATTGTTTGCATTAAACCTTGTAGCAAATAATGGATTTATAGGAGCAACTGCTACATTCTTATTTTTAGTCATAGCAGTAGTGCTTGTTATAACTAAAGGAGGGAGAAAATAATGGGAGGACAAATTCAATATATAGTTGCATTAATCTCAATAGCTCTTTTTACAGTAGCAGTAATAAGTTTTGGTATTGGTTTTGCAAGTGATAATAATGCTCCAATAAGTATTGCTGATGATCCTGAAATGGATATATTAAAAACAAATGTAGAAGGAAATATTTCTGATTTTAGAGGAGGTTCTCAAAGCACATATCAATCTATTGTTGAATCTTCAATAGATGAAGGAGAAACAACACCAAGTGGTGGTCAATTTGCAATAACTCCTGTGTCTGCTGTTCCTATAACAAAAAACATATTAAAAATAGGATATATTAAAATATTTGGAACTGGTAGTGGGTTTGGAGTATTTATTACTACTTTTCTTTCAATAATAGGTTTTATTATAGGAATGTATATTTGGAAAACATGGGCAGGGAGGAATCCCGGTTAAAATGTCATTATATAATTTACCGAATGCAACAGAAGGAGCAGATGAAATATTAAAAGAAACAATAACTGCTGTTCCACAAATACCTTCTCTTATTCTTGTTTTTGTATTTCTTGTTGTTTTTTTAGGTGGAGTTGGAAGACAGAAAAGAAGAGGTAGAGATGTTGATTATGCAATGTGGAGTGTAGTTGCTTCTCTTTCAACATTCTTAATTGCACTTATAATGTCTATTGTTGAAGGAATAATAAATTTAGATGTTCTTATTGTTGTAACAGTAATAACTATTTTTTCTGGTGTATGGTTATTCCTTGATAAGAAAACAGGAGTGTAAAAATCGCTGTATACAGTGTAACTCTATCTTTTTAAATAGTAAATACTTTAGAATAAGTATGGGTGTTAATTTTCTACTTATAGAATTAGAAGGAGGTATAAAGATTTAAATGGAGAATAAAATTTCTTCTCTTCTCAAAATTAATAAGAAAGGACAGACTGGTGGCTTAATTACAGGACTTGTCTTCGGTGTTGCTTCATTAGTTATTGGAGTTATTATTGCTTTTGTAATTGTAACAACTTTGACTGGAGCAGGATTATTAGAAGCAGGAACTGAAAAAGAAGCAGTAGATAATTTATCAGCAAACTTCTCAGAAGGTATTGATGAAGTATCTAAGAAGATTCCAACTGTGTTATTAGTTGCAGCAATAGTGTTGATCCTTGGAGTATTAGCTATCCTTGTAGGAGTATGGCAAAGGATGAGAATGGGAGGAGGAACAACTCTTTAAATCCTTTTTAATTATGAAATTAAAACAGCTTAATAAAAAAGGACAAACAGGAGGATTAATTACAGGCTTAGTTTTCGGAGTAGCTTCATTAGTTATAGGAGTTATTATTGCTTTTGTAATTGTAACAACTTTAACAGGTGCTGGATTACTTGATGAAACCTCTAATGAATCAGATACAGTAGGTAACCTTTCAGCAAACTTTTCATCAGGTGTTGATGAAATTTCTAAGAAGATTCCAACTGTGTTATTAGTTGCAGCAATAGTGTTGATCCTTGGAGTATTAGCTATCCTTGTAGGAGTTTGGCAAAGAATGAGAATGGGTGGAGGAACAGAACTCTAAAAACAAATTTATTTCTTTTTATTTTTTATTTTTTTAAGACTTAGTGGAAACTTTAGAATTATGGTAAGGTTATATTAAAATTCTCTCTTGGACTAAAATCCCAATATCTTCCATAAAGGCCTGAAACATAATTATGAATTTCTATTCCATTACAATTATGTTTTAAACTATTAAAGGTATAATTACCATTAATTGATTCACAAAATTCTTTTGCAGGAATTACTTCATTAATTACAAGAATAATAGAACCAAGAAGTAAACCAGTTCCTATTAGAAAAATAATAGTGCTAATCTTCATCTTTTTCTTCTGAAGGGGTTTCTTCTTCTGAAAGTGTTTCTCCTTTTGCTAAGTCTTCCATTGCTTTTGCTTGTCTTTCCAATGCTATTGTCTGCCTTTCCAATATCATTAGCTTCTGTTGTCGGTAAAATGCTGTGTCCTTCAAGCTGTGTAAGTCCTGCATCATTGATAATTGACTTTGCAGGATCTGATTTTCCTTCTGCAATGAGTCTTTTTCTGTTTTCTTCTCCTTTGAGTCCTCTGTCATTTTCTGGTTTATACCTCCTTCTGCTTATTTCTCTTGATATTGAAAACCATGTAAACCAAATAGAAAGTATTATAAAAATTACAAGAAGGATTAGAACTTCTATGTAAATCATCTCAAAAACCTCTTTATTTTTCTTTTATATTTCTTAATAATGTATTTTAAAAAACAATTAATAGAACAAAACTCTCTTTCCATATATCCTAATACTCCAAATTCTTTAATTATTATTACTGGATTTGTTACTTCTTCTTCACATTGAAAGCAATATATTTTTGTCATCTTATTCTGGTGTAGGATTAGCAGGAACTAATCCTGAATCTGCTATTGGTTCTCCTCTATCAATTCCTCTATTTATAGTATCTACTTTATTTGAGATTGTGTTTAAAAGTTCAGCTGTTTCTTGATTCATTCTTGCTGTTTCTGGATTACTCATAGCCATAAGTCCTTCACTTATCTTTCCTGATATTACAAATAAACCAACTAAAAAGATTACAAGGAAAACAAGAACCATCATTTGAACTCCATACTTTTCCATGAAAGATTTCTTTTCTGCATAATCTCTTTCAGCTATTTTATCTACTCCTAAGTGAAACATTCTAACATCTCTATCAACTGGTTCAATATCTAAAATTCCAAACTTAGCATCTAAATCTCCAAGTAAAATATTATACCAATAACCATCACTTCCTTTTGCATACCAGTAAGTATTCTTTCCCATCTTCCTTCCATAAGCAGAAAGAAAAATTCCTCCCTTTAATGTTTTTAATACTTCTTCTCCAGAACGACCTAATTTAATAATTCTTGCTCTTGTTTTAATAACTGGTTGAAAACCTTGTCCTGAGATATTCTCAAAGAAAACTACTTTTCTACTATAAGTATTGATAAATAATAGAACTGCGATTACACCAACGATAATTAAACCTATCATTCCAACTATAAGAATGTAAATCCAAGAGCCTGATAAAGCTCCTGAAATATCTAAGTTTGGTAAGTTTACATTAACTCCTAATATATCTGCCATTTTTATTTAATTTTTTTCTAATGAATATGAAGCCCTACAAACATTAGGGCAAATAATAATTTATTTTTCTTTCTTTCCAAACATTTCTTCAAATATTTCCTCTTCAATTTTCTTTCTGAAATTTTTCTCTGGCTTTTCTAAAATATTTCTTTTTAAAATTTCTTCATCTAAATTGATTCCTTTCTTTGAAGCAACTTTATCTAACATTTTCTCTTCAACAATCCAATATTTTTCATCATGAACATATCTTCTTTCTAACCATGTATAAATTGGTTTAAAAACACGATAAATAATATAAGCTACAACTAATGAAGTAACCAATAAGCCAATTCCACTAAAGAAACTTCCAAGTGAAATAGGTTCAACATAATTTATTAAACTCATTATTTTTTACCTCCTTATAACTTTTTAAATCTTTCATTTTAATATGTTTTTATTTCAAAGGTTAAAATTTCTTCTTTCCTTTTTTTTATTTCTTCTAATCTTTTCATTAAAGTTTTCTCACTTTCTCCTCTATAAGTTACTTCTCTATATGCCATTTTATAATTCCTCCCTATCTCTTTCAACTTTAATTTTCGCACACTTCTCACAATAATCTCCATCTTCAAGAGCATAAACTTTCTTACCAGTAATCATTCCTAATATTTTATTAGGGTTTTTGCCCACATCCTGTGCAATATTCTGTTTCCACTTAGTTTCCCTCCTCACTTCTTCCGAATAATTGATCTACATCCTTTTTTAATTCCTTATCGTCTAAAGGATTATCAACTTCATTATTCTCTTCCTTAACTTCTTCCTCTTCGTTTGTTTGTTCTTGTTTTTCTTCTTCCATTTTAATACCTCCTTTCATCACCTCTATTTATTTTTATCATGTTAATTTGCATAGTTCCACTCTGCTCCTACTTTTCCAAAGTAATGAAATTTATATATCATTTCATAAAGAAACCTTTTACTTCTACTATTTTCTTCAAGAAAATAAATGAACTTAATTTCTTGGTTTCTTTTTAAATAAACATGAGATAACATACGCTTATGCAAATTAGTTGTTGCACCAACATATCCTACCTTATCATTTTTCTGAATAATATATACTCCTTGTCTTTCAAAATGGTTTTTTAAATCAAGAGGAATAATTGTTTTTTGAGATGGGTTTGGTTTTCTATTGTCTTTAAATACTATTTGTCTTAGTTCATTTAATCTCACCCTTATTTTTTCCATAGCTTCAAGCTCTGGTAAATTTAATGTAATCATATTATACATAAAAAACGTGCGTTTATAAGTGTTTCTATAATTTCAATTTTACTTATAGTCCCAAGCCTTTTTAGAACCCCCCCTTCTTTTTCTTGGTTTTTTATCCTTGCCTCTCTTTCCAACTCCTATTGCTTTTCTTAATCCTTCTTTAGTTCTTTCTGATATTATGTTCCTTTCAAACTCTGCAAATGCTCCCATAATTTGTAATTGTAATGTTCCCATACTTGTTGAGGTATCTATGTTTTGAGTAACTGCTATAAAATGTATTCCTTTTCTTTTAAACTCATCAAGCAAAGATAATAAATGCTGTAAGCTTCTACCTAATCGATCTAACTTTGTAACCATAATTGCATCAAACTTATAGTGTCTCATGTCTTCTAAGAGTTTATTAAACACTGGGCGAGATTTAGATGTTCCTGTAATAACTTCTTTGTAAACCTTAAAAACCTCGTGAGAATGCCTCTTACAAGTTTCTAAGCATATATCTCTTTGAGTCTCTATGTTTTGTTCTTCTGTTGAAACTCTGCAATAAATTGCTACTTTCATTCTACACTCCTCCTTGCATTCTCCTTAATCATTTGCCCAACAAACACAGCAAGGAGCATACCACAAACAAAAAACATAATCATTGCTATAAGATTAACCCAGATAAAAAATCCTGTTAGGATGAAGCATAAAACTTCTAAGCCAAATCCTATTCCTTCTATTAATTTATATTTATTTTGTTTATTCATTTTAAAAATTCTTTAATTTCTTTCTTTTAAATTTGCCTTTGTTCTCGCTGTTGAACTTTTTAACTCCCCTAACCAACCACCATATAAACAATAGGGTGGGTATTAATATAGCTGCAAGTCCCCACGAACGAGTGATGACTATTAGTATAAGGGACCCTAATGCAAAACCAATGAACATTATTTTTTTGTTTAGTTTCATTCTTCTTCTCCATCCAACCCATCACCAACATCACTCTCTTTATAAAGAGAATTAAATCTTTTTGTCTGGTTAGTGGTGTCGTGGCTGACAGGTAGCTGTATGGGGGGTATTTCCTTATTAAACCATCGACTTCCAGTCCTTTCACTCACGCCAAAGGCTTCACTTAATCTTTTTAATGAAATTTCTTCTAAATTTGTATGTAATTGTTTAAATAATTCTATTAATATATCTTTTTTAGTTACCTTCTTTTGCTCATCATCATACTTGAGCATATCTAAGTACTTCATACGGAGGTATTCCTCACGAGGTATAGCATATCCGTCGGTAAATCTTCCTGTAAAGTTTGATTTAGTAACTTTATAGTCCATAGTTTTCTTTCCTTTGATATATAATTGCTTTTTTCTCTCAAAATTATAGAAAGAGAAGTAACCTCTATCAAATTCTCCGGAAAATCTAACATCTACAAAGAATAATGAACGACTTATTGCATAACTCATAGGTAATTGGAAGTAATTTGGTATTATAATCAACAAAAATAGATTTAATTGTCTACATTTTCTAAAAAATTGTCTTAAAGAAGTGCCTAACTCACTCCAATAGTGAGAATCCTCCCACTCATCAAGAATTAAACAAGAATATTTTGGTAATTTAAAAGCTCTTTCAATTAAATCTTTAGGATGAAATACAATATTGTTTTTTGTAAATGTTAAATTTAAATTATAATATTTATTAATCAGTTCTGTGTATGCTTCACCTGTTTGTTGCCAAAACACAGACTTACCAGCTCCAACTTCAAATGTAGAACTTGAACAAATACCTATTGGAGAAATTTCTTTAGTAACATTCCTTGCAATAATTTTAATGTTTTCATAATAAGTATCATTCATAAATTTGCCCGGAGTTTTTTGTTTTCTAAAACTCTTCATAGGATATTTTTCAATACAATATTTTACCATTTTAATAATCTATCATAGCACCACTTGGATCTGCTTTACTTGGATTAAATCCATGAGCATCCATAAATTCTTCTAATAAACAACGAAAAGAAAATAACTTTTCTTGAATATTTTCCCATACTTTTGCTTCAAAACGAGTATGCCAATTAAAATTTGCATCTCTTTCTTTATAAGATAATTGAAAGTCAATTGATTTATTAAGTTCTTTCTTTAAATTATTTCCTCTCTCTTTCTCATCAGAAATAAGCTTACTCCATATTGTTTGAAGAACACTTTTCAAACAACTAAACATTACTTTATAATTAACTTCACCAATCTCTCTGTCCTTCCCAAAAGGATTAATAGAACATCTATCATACATAGAAAGTAATTCATGTAATCTTATTTGTAAAAATGCTTTCTGATCATAACTGGATTCTTTTTTAATCTCTTCTTTATCCATTTTATCCAAAAGAATGAGAATATAAATTTTCCTCATTAAATTTAGTTGCAAAATAGAAAATAACCCAATATCCTCCACCAATAAAATAAGCTGCTGTTGGGTTATGAATAAAAAGTTTAACTATTACAAATAATAAAGCAAAACCAATAGCCCAAAGAAATACCCAATTAGTTTCAGAAATCATTTTATTTCCTCCATTCTAATTCTGTTTAATATCATATTGCTTTCTCCTGTGTAATTATTTCTAAATCTCCAGAACAATATTTACATTTCTTTTCTTTAAGATTATCTTCCATAATAAATGTTCCATATCCACAACTTCTACATCTTCTTGTTGTTGCTATTCCTTTATTCATTTTTTGGTTCTCCATTAATATCTATCTCCCCTCGCATATATTGTTTTGCTTTCTTTACTTGGTAGTTTGAATAGTGCATACATATTTTAGTTTGGAGTTTGTCGTCTTTCTTCTTTCCTAATAGTTCTAAGTGTGCAACATAATCTGCATAATATGTTTCAGCTTCTTTTTGTCTGTCTATATGAATAGCAAACATAACTTTGTCTGCTAATCCTTTTTCTTTAGTCATTTTTTCTTTCTCCTTAAAACTATTATTAATGTTAATAAACCAATTCCACCTAATGAAAAATACTTAACAATATTTTCAAATAATATCTCATTCATCTTCGGTTATCCTCTTTTGTAAATAATAATCTAAATGGTTTTCCAATATCTATTTTAGCCATCATCATAATAATTAAAAGTAGAGTACCCAAATTAACTAAAATTAAACCTTTAGGAATCATCTTCGGTTTTCCCCAATTAAATTTGTATAATAAATCAATTTATCAATGTGCCAAGTATGTGCTAAAGCATGAAAGAATAAAAATAATCTATAATCATATTCTGAATGATAATAATTTAAACAAGTTTCTATTAATTCTTGTTCTGTTATATTTGACTTTATTTCCATAGTTCCTTGAGTATCTTTATTAATTAATTTAACTTTAGTCATTGTTTATCCTCACTTAACATTTTAACACCAGTATTATTAAAATTGATAATATAGCCATGCACGTTGCCCCTACAACAAAACCATGAAAGTAATCACTCATTTTTATCCTCACTTTCTAATTCCTTAACAAATTCTTCATAACTCATACTAAACTCCCCATTTGAAGCGTATGCATGAACTCCATCTATAAAATTTACACTATCTAAAATATAAAGTAATTCCAATCTTTCAAACTCCTTATCTATATTCTGTTCTACCTTTTGGCTTTTTCTACAAAAGTCATCTAATCTTAAATATAATTTATATAACTTCTTAAATTTCATTGTTTATCCTCCTTAAGACCTACTTCACACTTCGGACTTAATGCTCTAATTCTTCTACATATAACACAATCACAATTAGAAGTTCCTAAAGTTACACAACCTTTATCCTTTTTAACATGAACGTCTTCTTTTACTGTGCCATTTACTGTACCTTCACTGTGCCTATGATTAAAATTACCCATTATTTTGTCAATTCTCTCACAATTTGAACAACCTTTACCCTTACAACCTAAACATAATTCTTCCTTCAACTTCTTTACAGCTTCTGCAACATCTTCTGTCCAATTAACTTTCTTATCCCAATTAACAATAGTAAATGCTTTCTCACTCAAAGGTTTATCTTTTGCTATTTTTGTTTCTTTTTTCTTTATCATTTTATTGATT
>Ga0207997_1001623_pt1 | contig 11553 bp, 11 predicted proteins | sample AntAceMetag02UKN_FD_184777 | JGI IMG/M metagenome (GOLD analysis project Ga0207997, IMG submission 184777) | Saline lake microbial communities from Ace Lake, Antarctica - Antarctic Ace Lake Metagenome 02UKN (SPAdes) (version 2) | ecosystem: Environmental > Aquatic > Non-marine Saline and...
CTGCCGCTCAATTAATAAATTGAGCGAGCCTCGCTCAGTAAACTGAGCGGGAACTACACGCGCAAATTTTACTATTAGGATCAAAGAAACGTTCTAAACCACTGCCGCTCAATTAATAAATTGAGCGGGAACTACACGCGCCTATTTCTTCTTTAAGGGTTTTTTCTTTTTAACAACCTTCTTGATTTTCTTAACTTTCTTAACTTTTTTCTTTTTCTTTCTTGGTTGAGAAAAACTATCAATAATTAAATCAGGAACTATCTTCTCAAAATCTTTCGGAGATATCTTAATCGAAAAACCATTGTCTCCAGAATTAAAAAATATCTTGGGACTTTTAAAAATAGATTTTTCGATAAAACTATTTAATTTCCAAAGATTTCCGAAAGGTGGTATTGCCCCTGGCTTCATTCCCTTTAAGTTACTTTTCACCCATTTTTCAGTTACAAAGTCAATTTTTTTGACTGCTTTCCCTCCTTCTTTCTTTCTTAGAATATTAATTTTCTTTTTCAACTTTTCTTTGTCTAAATTTTTATCTGCAGAAATATTAACTAAAGCAAATTCTTTTAAAGGTGGGCTTGTTCTAATAACTAAGGTCTTAATAGATATCTTTTCTGGCATTCTAAGGGTTGCAGCTTTATCGTAGGCAGTAAAAACTTTACGATGTTCAACAATCTCGTATTTTGCTTTAGATTTTTCAAGAAAATTAATTATTTTTTTAGGAATAGCCATAACTATACATTATATTTTAGACAAAAATAAAAGACCTGTCAAAGGCCATTTATTTATATATTTAATAATTAGGATATTCCGTTTCTTAAAGTTGCTTCGTTCCCAAACTTAGAATCTCCATTTTAAATTAGAGATTAACACTTTGAGATTAATAACAGAATTCTCAATTATTAATCTCAGCCGACACTCAAAAATTTTGTATTGATCCATGGACAGGTTCCCCTACCCATGCCTTGTTACGACTTCATTCTTGTCACCGATCTTAGCTTAGGTCCTGAAAAACAGGAACTTCGGCTACTATCGGCTTCCCTAATGTGACGGGCGGTGAGTACAAGCTTCAGGGACATATTCATCGCCACATGGCTGATTGGCGATTACTAGCGATTCCGGCTTCATGAGGTCGGGTTGCAGACCTCAATCCGAACTGGGGGACTGTTTAAGAGATTGGCTAAAGGTTACCCTCTCGCAACTCGTTGTCAGCCCCATTGTATCATGTGTGCAGCCCAGGACATCAAAGGGCCATGCTGATTTGGCGTCATCCCCACCTTCCTCCTGGTTATCCCAGGCAGTTCTCTATGACATGTAAAACATAGAGTAGGGGTTGCGCATGTTACCGCATTTAAGCGTGCATTTCAAAACACATGCTGACGACAACCATGCAGCACCTGAACTAGTGTCCTTGTGGGAAGTCACTATTTCTAATGACTTTCACTAGTGTTTCCAGCCCTGGTAAGGTTCCTCGTTTAGTGTCGAATTAAGCCACATGATCCACCGCTTGTGTGAAGCCCCGTCTATTCTTTTGAGTTTTAACGTTGCCGTCGTAGTTCCCAGGCGGGATACTTAATGCGTTAGCTTCGCCGCTTGAAGGGTCGACACTTCAAGTAGCTAGTATCCATCGTTTACAGCGTGGACTACAAGGGTATCTAATCCTCTTCGCTACCCACGCTTTCGTCTCTCAGTGTCAGGGTTGCCCCAGGGAGCTGCCTTCGCTTTTGGTGTTCCGGTCGATATCAACGGATATCACCCCTACACCGACCGTTCCACTCCCCTCTAACACCCTCTAGTCTAGAAGTATCCTTGGCATTCTTGAGGTTGAGCCCCAAATATTTAACCAAAGACTTTCTAAGCCACCTACAGACGCTTTACGCCCAATAAATCCGGATAACGCTCGGGGATCACGTATTACCGCGGCTGCTGGCACGTGATTAGCATCCCCTTATTCAACCGGTACGCTCATCCTGCACGTAACTTACACCAAATAAAAAAACACGTCTTATAAAACTTAGTATAAGTTATGTACAGGATTGTTCCCAGTTAAAAGCTTTTTACACTCCGAAGAGCTTCATCAAGCACGCGGCGTCGCTGGATCAGGGTTTCCCCCATTGTCCAATATTCTCGACTGCTGCCTCCCGTAGGAGTCTGGCCCGTGTCTCAGTGCCAGTGTTGGCGATCGAGCTCTCACTCCGCCTACCCGTCATAGTCTTGGTAAGCCATTACCTTACCAACAAACTGATGGGCCGCAGACCAATCTTTGAGCGAAAACAAAGTAATCTTTACTCTAACAAAGTTAGAGACCATCTCGGATTAGTCCCGTTTTCACGGAATTATACGAGTCTCAAAGGTATGTATCTACGTGTTACTAACCCGTTTGCCACTCTCCAGCCGAAGCTGGAGCGTTCGACTTGCATGCCTTATCCACGCCGCTAGCGTTCATCCTGAGCCAAGATCAAACTCTCATAAAAAAGAAACGAAACAACTTTAAAAAACTGACTTATCCTATTATTTCCTATTATTATTTTTTAAGGTTCATCTGACAGAAAAATCAGAAAGACATCTTTCTGATTGTCGTTGTGTTCTATCTTGTTTTTTATATTTTCAGTTTTCGTTTTCTATCATACTTCTTCAATTACATTTTAGTCTACTATTTTCTTTTGTCAAGTATTTGTAGTCGATGGTTAAATTTTCTGAATAGCCGATGGTCGGATTTGCCGCCCATTAATTAAATGGGCGAGCCTCGTTCATTCATTTCTATGAATGAGCGGGAACCGACAGCCTTCTTGTCTAGTTAGATTTTCTGAATAGCCGATGGTCGGATTTGAACCGACGACCTACTGTTTACAAAACAGTTGCTCTGCCACTGAGCTACATCGGCAGGACTTTAGCAAGTCAAGTAAAATAATTACTCTATCACTGAACCACATCGACATAGTCAAAAACTTTTTACTTCTTTAACTTATTCCAATAATCTTCATCCGAATAATTTTTTTCCTCTTCGTGATTTTTTTCTATTTTTTTAATCATGGAAGAAGTTTTATTCTCTGTCTTTTGAGTAAAAATCTTAAATTTTATCAACGTCTTCTTTAAAAAATCATTAAAAGCTTTTTTCCTTGAAAGAGATTTTTCTTTCTTAATTTCAGAAACTGCATATTCTTCCTTTTCAGAATCAACTTTTACCAATTCGGGAACCCTTCGAAAAAGAAGGACAATTATCCCCATGAAACTAAATATTAAGGTTGCTATAGCGAATGAGTTTACCACAACAATAATTATTATATTTCGTATCTAACGAATTTCTCGACGATAATATTTTCTCCGAGCTTGGCTATTTTTTCTTCAATTAAATCTTTTATTGTTTTAGAGTTATCTTTAACCCAAGGCTGAGAAAGAAGAGATATCTCTTTCTTTTGTTTTTCAATTTTTCCTTTAACAATATTATCAATCACTTCTTTTGGTTTAGCGGAATTCTTAAATTGCTCTCTGTAAATCTCTTCTTCTTTCTTCAAAAGATTTTCTGAGATATCTTCCTCTTTTACATATAAAGGAGCCACTGCTGCAATCTGGAGACAAATTTCGTGAGCTATTTTTCTAAAATCATCTGATTTTGCAACAAAATCTGTTTCAGTGCGAATATCCAAAAGAACTCCTACTTTTTTATTGGCATGAATATATGATTCAATAATCCCTTGTTCTGTTTCTCTAGAAGATTTTTTCCCAGCTAAATCTTGACCGCTTTTCCTTAAGATCTCTTTAGCTTTCTCTATATCCCCTCCTGACTCATCTAATGCTTTCTTACATGCAGATATAGATACTCCTGTTTCGCTGCGAAGTTTTTTAAGCGTTTCAACTGATTCCATAAAAATTAGAAAAGAAAAAACAATACTAATCGTTATTCTTCTTTTAATTTAGGTTTAAGTCCAGACTCAGATTCAGATTCAGATTCAGGTTTTGTCTTTTCTGCTTTTGGTTTTGATTTAATTATTACTTTCTTAATTTTATCCAAAATGTATTCTACTGAAGAAACAGCATCGTCGTTAGCAGGAATAGGATAATTAGCAAGGGTAGGATTAGTATTTGTATCGCAAATAGCAATCACTTTTATCCCTTTTTCTCTTGCTTCTTTTACTGTTATCTCGTCTTTGTTCATATCGCAAACGAAAACAGCATCAGGTAAACGTTCCATTTTCTTAAGTCCGTCAAATTTAAACTTCAAATTATCAAGATTCTTTTGCATCTTAATTCTTTCTTTCTTTACATATTTTTCCCATCCTCCATCTTCTTTTTCTTTTTCAAAATTCTTTAAATAATCAACCCTTTTCTTGATAATTTCAAAATTAGTAAATATTCCTCCGAGCCATCTGTGATTAATGTATGGAAAATCACATTCTTCTGCAATATCTTGAACCATCCCTTTTATTTGGATTTTGGTCCCAACAAATAGAATCATACCATTCTCAGAAATGGTTTTTTTAACAAAATCTAAAGCTTCAATAAGTTTTTCTCTCGTGATTTCAAGGTCAATAATATTAACATTATTCCTACATCCCTGAGTATAAGGCTTCATCTTGGGATTTATCATTGAAACACGATGACCAAAATAAAGTCCAGCATCTGCCATGTCGTTTATATCAACAGAAAAATCATCCTTCTTTTTAGAAGGAGTACTTTTTAAACTTTTTTCTTCTTTCTTTTTTTCTTCTTCCATGGTTAATTCTTAATTAAAAAATTACTTCTTTAGCAATAAAAATTTTAACAATATTCTTGCTTTATATCAACCACAATAACATATTGAAGAAATAAAGCAATATGTGATAATATGGATTAAAGATGATTACACTATACAATACTTTATCTCATAAAAAAGATGTTTTCAAGCCATTAAAAGCCAAAAAAGTGCTTCTTTACACTTGTGGACCCACAGTTTACTGGTTTGCTCACATAGGAAATCTACGCAGTTATATTTTCTCTGATATTTTAGTTAGAACTTTTAGATATAACGGATATAAAGTAAAACATGTGATGAATATTACTGATATTGACGATAAGACCATCAAAGGAACCGTAAAAGAATATGGCAAAGAAGCTAAAAAAGAAGAACTTAAAAAGTTCACTCAGAAATATATAAAAACATTTAAAGAAGATATTGGAAAATTAAATTTTCAAACTGAACTAACTTTTATTACAGCAACAAGTGTTGTTGAAGAAATCAAAACTGCTGTTAAAAAACTCATCAAGAAAAAATTTGCTTACATGAAAGATGGTTCTGCTTATTTTGACATTAAAAAATATGATCAGAAATTCAAAGATTACGGAATGCTTGCGGGAAAAAATTTTCTCAAAGGGCTCAGATTAGGAAAGGTAATAAGCGTTGATGAATATCAAAAAGAAAATATTGGAGACTTTGTTCTTTGGAAAGGATTCAAGAAAAATGATGATGCAAATATTTATTGGACAGACCCAATTTTAGGAAAAGGAAGACCTGGGTGGCATATTGAATGTTCTGTAATATCAATGAAATACCTTGGTAATAGTTTTGATGTCCACAATGGAGGCGTAGATCTTATATTCCCCCATCATTCAAACGAAATCGCCCAATCGCAAGCATTGAGCAATAAAGTTCCTTTCGTTAGATACTGGATACACGCAGAACATATGATGATAAATGACGAGAAAATGTCAAAGTCAAAGAATAATTTCTACACTTTAAGAGATATAGAAAAAGAGTTTGATCCTTTAGCTTATCGTTATTTATGCCTTGGAAGTCATTATCGCTCAAAAATGAATTTCAGTTGGAGAAGTTTAGAATCCAGCCAGAAGGCCTTAGAAAGATTAAGGAAGAAAATGATTGAATTCAAAAAAGAAAAAGAAGATAAAGAATTTAGCAAAATGGCAAAAGAATATAAAGAAGAATTTTTAACTCTTTTGGATAATGATATTGACACGCCAAAAGCTTTGGCTCTAACTTGGAAAATGATTGAAAGTAAACTAATTTCTAATGGAGAAAAATACTCTTTACTTTTAGAATTTGATAAAGTGCTTGGATTAAATCTTAGGGAAGTAAAAAAATTGAAAATTCCTTCCGAAATTATAGAACTTTCAAGGAAAAGAGAGCTTCTAAGGAAACAAAAAAAATGGGAAGAATCAGATGAAATAAGAAAAAAGATAGAAAGTAAAGGATATAAACTGGAGGACACTGGAGAAGGAACGAAAGTTGTTTAAATAAAAACAGGAAATCGTATGTCTTATGCCGTATAGCGTATTCCGTATACCGTATGGAGAATAGAAAACAGAGAATAGAGAACAGAGAAGCAGAAAAGAAAGAATTAATCTCTTAAAAAACAAAAACCGGTTTAGATTTAATCTTCACCGGTTTTTTATTCTTCAATTAAAGAATCTTTTCTGAAATCTTTCTTTTTTGAAATCTTCTTTTTCTTTTTAATTCTTTTTCTTTTTTCTTTTAAAGGAACTTTGGTTGAGATTCTTTTTTTCTTGGGCGTATTAATTTTCTCTATTCTTTTCTTTAATAATCTAAAAGCAATTTCCTCATTTTTTTTCTGAAATCGGGATTCAGAGATTTTAACAGAAACTCCTGAAGGTAAATGATGTATAGAAACAGCAGTTTCTTTTTTGTCTCTTCTCTGCCCTCCGGGTCCCGAAGACAAAGACCTTAAAGTCTTACTTTCCTTTCTTAAGCTTTTTAAATCAGTTTTATATTTCATCTTTATCACCTCGTCTCTATTAAACCATTTTTATCTTCAAAAATCCAAAAAATATCTTATAAATTGACTTTGACAAGTCCCCCATTTTTTTATATATTGATATTAATGGTAATGAGCAAAGAAAAAGAGATAATGTCTTCCAAAAACATCCCACCTCAGAACATAGAAGCAGAGAAATCAATGCTGGGATGTTTAATGCTTGATAAAAACGCTATTTTGAAAGTAGTTGATTTTCTTCAACCTAGAGACTTTTATAAAAAGATCCATCAAGAGATATATGAAGCAATACATACTCTTTCTGAGAGATCAGACCCTATAGATCTTCTCTCTGTTGCTAGTAGATTAAAAGAAAAAAAGAGATTAAAAGAAATAGGAGGAAACACTTATCTTACGGAATTAATAAATTCAGTTCCTAATGCTCTCCATGCATTAAGTTATGCAAAGATAGTCCAAAGAAAAAGAATTCTTAGAGATTTAATCCAGAGTTCTTATGAGATAGGAAGCTTGGGACAAGATGAAGATGAAGATGTTGAGATCCTTTTAGACCAAGCAGAGAGAAAGATATTTAACATAGCCCAGAGAAGTTTAAATCAAAGCTTTACGCCTATAAAACAGGAACTAGAAGAAGCTTTTGAAAGAATAGACAAACTTTCAAAAAATAAGGGAAGTATTCGTGGAACTCCAACAGGATTTGACAGTTTAGATAATTTGTTATCAGGTTTCCAGAAAGGAGATCTTATAGTTCTCGCTGCTAGACCTTCGCTTGGTAAAAGTTCCCTTGCTATGGATATTGCGAGGAAGTGCGCAGGATACAATAATATTCCAGTTGGGATATTCTCTTTAGAAATGTCTAAAGATCAAATAGTAGATCGTTTAATTGCTGCTGAATCAGGAGTTGATCTTTGGAGATTAAGAACAGGACGTCTTTCTCAAACTGATGGAAATAACGACTTTGATAAAATACAAAGATCGTTTGATGTTCTATCTAAAGCTCCGATATTTATTGACGACACTAGTTCTTGTAACATTCTCCAGATGAGATCAATGGCAAGAAGAATACAAGCAGACAAAAAACTAGGTTTAATTATTGTTGATTATTTACAATTAATGGAACCAAGAAATAATAATGCTCCAATGGTCCAACAGATGACAGAAGTTTCAAGGTCCCTTAAGGGATTAGCAAAAGAACTTAATATCCCCGTCCTAGCATTATCTCAACTGTCCAGAGCTGTTGAACAAAGATCACCCCAGATCCCAAGACTTTCAGATTTAAGAGATACAGGTGCCATAGAGCAAGATGCAGATGTTGTTATGTTTATTCATAGAGAAGATAAATACAGAGAAAACACAGACAAACAAAATATAGCAGATATTATCATAGCCAAACACAGAAATGGTCCAGTTGGTAAAATACAACTTTATTTTGACGAGCAAATAGCTTCATTTAGAAATATTGAAAAACATCAAGAGGGATTCTCAGACCAAGAAGGAGAAGAAGAACTTTAATTATGTACCCTGATTCTATCCAAAAATTAATAGATCTTTTTTCTAAATTTCCAACTATTGGGCCGAGAGCAGCGGCTCGTTTTGTTTTTTATATAATGAAACTTAATAAAGAAAAAACAGAAGAACTAACTAGTTCAATCTTAGAACTCAAAGAAAGAGTAAGATTATGTTCCTTTTGCTATAACCCTTACGAATTATCTCGTGATCCAAATGGTAAGAAAAGTGAACTTTGTCCGATATGTTCCAAGAAAAACAGAGATAAATCCCTTCTGTGTATAGTTGAAAAAGAAAGTGACCTTGAGTCAATTGAAAAAACAAAAAAATATAAAGGATTTTACTTTATTATGGGAGGAACTATTACTTCATTTAAAAAGAGAGATTTTGAAAAAATAAGAATCAACGAACTAAAAGAAAGAATAAATAATCCCGAAAAGTTCGGGATAGAAGCTGATTTTGAAGAAATCATTATAGCTACAAATCTAACGACAGATGGAGAAGCCACCGCTCTTTATATTGAAAAAGAATTAGAAGGATATAATAAAAAAGTAACAAGGCTTGGAAGAGGGTTGCCTCTTGGGGGAGAATTAGAATATGCCGACCCAGAAACATTAGGATCTGCTTTAGAAGGAAGAAAATAAAAAAACAGCATTTCGCTGTTTTAAAAATTCTCTCAATTGTTCTAAATCTATTTTTTAATATCTAATATTTCAACTTCGGAAAAAAGTTGACGATGTCCTCTTTTAACTTTATATCTTTTCTTAGGCTTGTATTTAAAAATAATTACTTTCTTTAGTTTTCCTTCTTCTAATAATTTTGCCTCAACTTTTGCTCCTTTTACTAAAGGAGTTCCTATTTCTAATTTTTTATCTTTTTCTAATAATAAAACCTCGTCAAATATAATTTGAGTTTCTTTTTTCTCTTCTCCCTCCTCTGTTTCAACAGAAGGCAATCTTTCAATTTTTATTTTATCGCCAGGAGAAACTAAATATTGCTTTCCCCCAGTCTTTATTACAGCAAACATATTTTATTAATCAACAATTAAGAATTATACACAATAATAATAATAAAGTCCAGTCTTTTTAAAAAATCAATCTTTATGAGTTGGTTTATCTATCTCTAAAGGCTTAACTTTATCTTTCTTTTCGGTAAGCTTAACTACGTCTTTGTCAATCTTAGCAAACTCTTTATATGACTTATTGTATGAATTAACAGTAGTTGATAAATTATCTCCTAATTTTTTCAAAAAAACTTCGTAGCTCGTAAGGTTCTTTTGAAGACTTTCTACTTTTATCACAATCTTTTGAGCAGACTCTTCTATCTTCAAAGCCCTTAATCCTTGGAGAACAGTCTGAAGATAAGCATAGAAAGAAGTCGGGGAAACAATTATTACATGCTTCTCTTTGAAAGCGTATTCTATCAAATCAGAAGTACTGCTTTTCATCCCTCCTACTCTATTGATTAAAAGGTCATAATATATACCCTCCGAAGGAATAAACATAAAAGCAAAATCCATTGTTCCCTCGTTAGGACGAATATATTTTGAAGTTTCTTCTATTCTAAGCTTTAGGTCCTGCTTAAAAATCTTCTCTAGATTTTCTCTTTTGGCAGAATCTTTTTCTTCTAATATCTTATTGTAATTTATCAAAGAAAACTTAGCGTCAATAGGAATAATTTTATCTTTAATGAATAAGGCAACATCAACAATTTCACCATTCTTGAAAGAATATTGGCATTTATATTGATGAGGCTGAAATATATTTTTAAGAAGAGTTTCTAAAAAATATTCTCCGAGAATCCCCCTTTGTTTGGGATTAGCCAACACGTCAGTAAGTTTCCCCAATTGATCTTTAACGTCAATTACATTTTTATGATCAGAATGAATTTTTTCAAGCTCGGAAGTTACATCTCTCACAATCTTATTACTTTCGTTAAGTTGATTTTGAAGAGATTCAAAACTCTTTTCCCTAGAATCCTTCATTTCTTTTTGGATTTCCCTTAATTCCCCCCTTAGGTCCCCTATCCCATTTTTTTCTTTTTTTAGAAAGATATAAATCACAAAAAGGGTTGAGAGAAATATTAAAATAAAAGGCAATGAGTCATTCATTACCTTAATTTACCACTTTTAAAAGATAAGGTCAAAATGTTAATTATCTGAATAAAAGCTGACAGAAAACAAATAAGAAATAAAGAGAAAACAAAATAAAAGCTTCTTTCTGAGTAATTTTCTTATCGCTTCTCATAAAGAAGAGAAAGAAAATAGCAGAGATAACGAGAAAGAATCTACCGATAGCAAATGGAGAAAAATCCAAAACTTCTATTGGACAAATTAAGGCAACGATTCCCAAGACAAGAGTTGAGGTGATTATAACAGAACCCATTAAATCACCTAAAATCATCCAATTCTGACTTGACTTAGCTGCAATAATAATAAAATAAGTTTCGGGCAGACAATTTCCTACCGCAACAATTAAAACTCCTACCAGCCCTAAGGGAAGATCAAAATGTTCAGCAAAAAAACTAGCCGAGATAACAATTCCTTGAGCAGCAATTAAAAGAAGGAATAATCCTAAAACAACTTTTCCTAAATCTTTAGAGAACTTTTTAAATCTTTTTAAGAAAGAAACCTTTTTTTCTTTTATGTCATAAACTTTGGTAAATCTTTCTCTTTTAGAGAAAAGCCAAAAAGTGTAAGAGATAAATCCTAATATCAGGATTATCCCATCTCCTCTTCCTAAAACACCATCAAGAATCAATAGAAGAGGCAGAATAGCAACAATCATCGTAAAAATAGAGCTTGTTTGAATAGTTTTGCTTTTGGCGGATATCCCCTTTGATATAAAAGCTGCCAGACCAACCGCTATAGTTAAATCAAATAAATTTCCCCCTACTATGTCTCCAAAAGAAAGCTGAGGAATCCCTCTTAACGCTGAAGATATCCCAACAAATAAATTAGGGACGGCTCCTGCTATAGCGACAACAAAAAAAGCAACTACAAATTCTCTTAACTCTAAGAATCTAGCTATACCAGCAAGAGACTCAACTACCCATTTACCAGCGTAAAAAAGAAGCAAACAGGAAAATATAAAAATAGATACATGTTCTACTATCATTTTAAGAAATTTATTAATTCATAGATAATTCCTCCGAGAAAAATAGCCATTAGAGGAAAAACCGCAAAACTTTTTTTTATTTTTCTATACATCAAGAGGATTAGAATAGCGTCAATCCCCATCGCAACACCTCCTACTAATCCTATGACATCGATAAAACTACGGATACCCATTAAAAAAAGAAAGAACGGTAAAAAGCAAGTAATAGCCCA
>Ga0207997_1001625_pt1 | contig 11548 bp, 11 predicted proteins | sample AntAceMetag02UKN_FD_184777 | JGI IMG/M metagenome (GOLD analysis project Ga0207997, IMG submission 184777) | Saline lake microbial communities from Ace Lake, Antarctica - Antarctic Ace Lake Metagenome 02UKN (SPAdes) (version 2) | ecosystem: Environmental > Aquatic > Non-marine Saline and...
ACTCCTGCTGTCGTAGTCGTATAATTAGTTCCAATAGTTGTCCCATTATTATAAACAATAGTAGTTACTGAATCTAAATAAAATTGTGCTCCACTTGCCGCAGTTAATGTAGATGTCCCCGTACTTACGTTAGTATCACCTTCCGTAGTTGTTAAATCAACAGAAATTGAACGGTGTAAGGTTGATAGAACAAAGAGTCCTATACCTAACATTAGTCCAATTAACAATACAGTCAATACAGCTGGATATAAATCACCAATTGACATTCCCTTTTTCTCTTGAATGCTTCTCATTAATCAATGATTAAATTCCAGTTCCTCTAGTTCCGAACGAAGAAAGTACAACACCAAGTACAACAGCCGCCGCAATTACAACAACAATTATAGCAATCCAACCAGCGAAGTCATCAAGCCCTTCAATAGTATCATTAACTGCTTCTTGTGCTACAGCGTCTGAAGAAAGTTGTCCTGCAAATGTTGAAAGAACATAAAGTCCTACACCTAGTACAATACCAACGAGAACTAATGTTAGAACAGCTGGATACAAATCACCAATTGACATTCCTTTTTTCTTTAAGGTAAGTTTTTCCATTTAATCTTTTACCCCCTTTTCACCAAATAAATTAGACATATAAAGAAAACTAATAAATTGTTTATATATCCATATTCACAAGTAGTAACAAATAGTAACAATACATAACACCCTATTTCTTAGATCTTAATCCACCAGCAATCATTATTCTGTTTCTTAAAATTTCTGTTGCATCACCATAACTAGTCGTATTACGCCCTCTTTCTTTTTCATCTTTTATTATTGGATCTAAACAATCCGTTACAAAAGAAAGACTAGCTCTTATTATTTTAATTTCTTTTTGTGCCATTCTTAATATGCCTTATTTAATCCAACTCCACCTAAATCCCAAGAGGTTCCTTGTTTAATCCTCATCATTTCAATTGCACTAATAGTTTGTCTAATTAGGATGTAAATGAATACTATAATTAAAATCATACTTAATACAAAAACTAATCCAAGAGTAGTTGCGTTAGTAGCAGCGGCTACATTCCCATCCATAGAAACCATATAAGCTGTTAGCATCGTCGCTATTAAGAAAATTAATGATCCTACTAAAAAGAAAATCTTAAACCCTATTTCTTCCATTTGTGATGATAAGAATAATAAGAAACAAGCAACCCCAAAAATAATAAATATTAACCCAGCTTGAAATGTAGGCATTCCATCTGGAGTAGGATTACCAGTTGTTGTGACAATATAAGTATAAGTAAAAACAGTATCGGTTCCACCTACATCACCAACTCCATCTATAATCCAAGTCCCCAATTGATTAGTTATACTACAATTATTATAAGTAAAAGAACTCCCGTCCTTAACACTTTCCCAATTAGTAACTATTCTTGTTCCATTCGGTATTGTATAAGAACTAAAATTAACATAAGTACAATCCGCACAAGTTTGAATTAAATCAATACAATCATCGAGTTTTTTTGTACCAATATCAGTTGCCGTTGCTCCTTCAACTAAAAAACATGACGTTACAATAAGTAACATTATAATTACACCTAATTTTGCCATTCTATATTAATACCCCCTTACCTATTATATATCTTTTCATCTTATTTTACTCCCTCCACAAACATCCATATTGCAGAAATTCCAGTTAAAATAATCCACAAGCTCATAAAATAAGTTGGGATTAAATCTATCGTTCTTGCAAAAACAGACAACAACATTACAATAAAAGAAGATGCTGCAACGCTTTTGGAAACAGTATTTGCTTGATTCTTTAGCATAGTAACTAAAATAATTATAAATACTCCACCAATTATTCCTTGAAACAACCACATAGAAGTTGTACTATTTATCCAACTAATCATGTCTGTAGCTGTTGTTACATCGGTTGGTGGGTCAAATAAATAATCTACCATTAGATTTTCCCTCCTTTAAGGAAAGCGGAAATTATGGTGAAGATTACTATTGCCCATAATATTGCTGTTATTAAAATTCGTAGTGGAACTATTATAGTTGGGGATACTCCCATATCGTCTAATGTTCCAGTAACTAAATCACCTATTGTTCCAGGGGCATTAACCACAACCATTAAAATTTTACCCATACCAACTAGTGTATCTCCAAGAAAACTAATAATTCCAGTTGTACCTTTAAGATTTTGTCCTTGTGCCTCCATATCTTCATGTGTCCCAGTTAACATTGAATCTGAAAGTGTGTTCGTTTGTTTTACAGCCCACTCATCACTCATGTTTGTATTTGAATAATTATCAGCCATATCACTAACAAAAATTCCAGCAAAAACAAAAATGGCACTTACTATTAACATCATAAAAACAATATCTCTTAAAACCAATGTTCCCTTTTTGTTCATCATTCTCTACCTATCCTCATTAATAATATTATACCGATAGCAATAATAGCAACGATACTTAATGATCCTATTTTAATTATCCCACTAATCCCTAAAAATAAAGTCCCAACAATTCCCCATACTATTGCTAAACTTGGTCGTGTTATTCCAAGCATTACAATTCCAATAAGTAAAAAGAATCCCCATAAAACCCCATCTTCTCCAAGAGAAGTATAAATATTATTTCCCTTTGCTACATCTAATCTTGCGTCTAAAAATTCATCTCCAGTTCTTGTTATATAAGCTGATGCTCTATATGTTCCATTGATTCCAGTATTTATATTACAGGTCATAACCCCATCAGCAGTCACTTTTGTATCATTACATATAACAGCTAATGTACTATTCGTAGGAAATATTCTTGTAACTAATAATCTTGCCCTAGAAAAACTCCCAGAACTATCTGAATAACTATAAGTAAAAATATTTGTAGCATCACTAAAAGTTAATGTAGAATCTAAATCTGCTACTTCTTCATATCCTGGAGAAATTGTTAAAGGAATAGTTAGTGTAACTGTACAAGGAGTTGAAGGACAGGTTATTTTTGTGGCAGTAGAATTAAAGGTACTAACTCCCGACAGATAAACATGAAATCTATAATCAGCATCTTCTGATAATAAATGCCCAACAGCTTCTCCAATATAGTTTGTAGTTACTATTTCTGTAGTTAGCCATTCATCTGTTCCTGGATAGTATCTTTGAACTCTAACTTCAGCTTCTTCAATGTCAGTTCCAGAAACATCCACAACATGAATTATAAAAGAAGTTGAATCTCCAGTTACCATCATATATAAATTATCTTCTCTAGTTGTGTTAGTTAAGGAAACCTCTTCAAAATTATAAAATTTATCAACAAAACCAGATTTTGTTAATTTAATATCTGTACTAACAGTATAATTTTCAGTTGATGGAGATATACAGAAATCATATTGGGAATTATTTTCACCTGTATCTGAATAACTAAAACTATTTTCTATTGTTGAACCACTTGCTTTTATCTTAAAGGTTACATCAAAAGTAGAATTAATCTCTGCCGCATTACTTTCATTTAATATTGTGAAATTCCAGAATGGAACAGTATGAGGAGAACCACAAAGACTTAAATTTATAATTGAAACAGTTACATTATGAGAAGTTAAATTATATTCTGTTGTCCCACCAGCATCGGTTAAATCAATAGTCCAATAAGCTGTAAAATTAGTTTCTGTTGAAATATCAGGGATTATTACACTAGATGTAAAAATAGCACTATCTCCAGATCCAGTTCTTGTTCCACTATATTCAGTTCCATTTATTGTAATAGTTCCACTTATAATACTAAAGGTTGAACTCAGATAAGTAAGATTAGTAATATAAATTTCCGTTGCTGATTCAACAGAAGTTGATGGATAAGTTTGGGAATTTTCCATTAAATTATATGTCCAATCTAAGAAAGTTGAATTTTCATTCCCCGCTGTATCATTTGAATAAAATGTTATATTTGTAAAACCATTTACTAATTCAAAACTTGTTGTATTATCTCCACAGGTTACTGTAGTGTTCGTATTATTATATTCATACCAACAAGTATCTAAATTATCATCGGTTGCTGTCCAATTAAAAGTTTCATTTTCACCTATTGCTCCATATCCCATAGAAGTTTCTGGATAAGTTATATTGATTGTTGGTGCAGTAGTATCAATTCTTAAAGTATAATTACTTGTAGCAAATTCACAATCTCCATTACTCTCACAAGATTCAACATTCCAAATATAATTACCTTCAGAAATTGTCCTCTTCCATGTTTGAGTATGCGTTGTCCCAGATAATCCTGTAGTTATATTTCTTACTCCCCAAGTTCCAGTTTCATTTGTCCATAAACTTATATTAGTTAATGTTGCTCCACCTGTTATTTCTGCTGTTACATTAAAAGTTATTAAATTTGTATTTGAAATTGATGCATCTGCTGGAGAATTAAAAATTATATTACTTACTTCACCATATGTTAATCCGCTTCCACTATTATATAATTGAGTTATTTCTGATTGGCTCAATGTTCTATTCCATATTCCAACTTCATCAATAGTTCCATTAAAATAATATCTTCCTACTCCTTCATCTTGATAACCAATTGTTAAATTCCCATAACCCCCCGCACTTAATGCGTTTGTGTTTATTACCGAATTATTTAAAACTCCATCAAAATAAAGATATAATCCTGTTTCATTAAATACTCCTGTTACCATTATCCACTCATTTAAAATAGGAGCAGTTGTAGAACCAACAGAACCATCTCCTGCTGTTCTTGCTGAAACTAAATAAGTCTGTGTAGCTCCCATTCTTATTTCCCAATAACTTCCACTAACTATATTTCTTTTACCTATTAAATCATTTGCAGAACCCCATGTATCAGCATTTACCCATCCAGAAACAGTTACGTAAGGTGAATTTAAAATTGTGTCAGTATTGTAAATTTTATCATTTCCATCAAAATTATAAGCTCTCTCAATCTTTCCTACTTGATTTACTGTAGCTCCATCATTTGTTCCATTATAACCATTTACACTATCCTCTACATTTGTTCCTGATGTTTCGTCTAATTTATAATAAGCAAGTAAATTAGTATTTAGATCTTCTGTCCACACTGCCCATTCATTTATTTCAACCCCGTAAAAAGTAGGTATCCATTCTATTTTATCACCAGGTAAAACATTAGTAAAAATTCCTATTGTAACTTCTTCTAACTTTTTTAAATCTTTATAATTAAAATCATTCCAAACAACTTCTTTTCTTATATGATTTCCAATTAATTCATTAACACAACTATCCATTAATGTTCCATTAATTATTTCTTTACTACAAACTTTTTCATAATCATTAACAACAACTTCTTTATAATCTTTTATTTTAAAATCAAATTGCCTATCTTCACTACTCATAGATTCTTTAATATTATAGAAATCTATCTTATCTAATCCTCCATTATCATCTTTGTAATAAATTAAATTAAATTCTGCAACTTTATTATATCCTCTTGCTACCTGAACATTTAATGGAGAAATTAATTTAATCTTTGCCACATCATCGCCAAATCCTAAAGCATTTTCTACTGTTACTTCTCTTAATTCTGGGTTATAGTTCTTTTTATTATCCCACTCCATACCACTAATCATGGGTATAAACAAAAGGATAGAACATATCACTACTAGTAATAAAGTTGTTCTCGTAGCTCCTATGCCTTTAAAATTTTCCATTTTAGTTAACAATTCCTCCTCCACCGCCTACTCCAGCGTCTCTTGTAAATATAATCACTATCGCAAGAATTCCAACTATAACAGCTAAGTATGGTAACTTCGTCATTATAAAATAAATCCCACCCTGATAAGCACTTGCGGTAGCAAGGGTTAAGTTCTCTGTTAATTTATCATAAGCATTTGCCATAACAACAGCTACAATTATCGAAACAATTAACGTCAATATAAATATCGGAACCATAATCTTAGGATAATATTGTGCCATCGTTGCTTGAACTATTAATCCCAACATTAATCCTGCAAAAAGAATATACCATAATGTGCTAATCGTAACCGTTGATGTTGTGATGGTTGTATCTAACGAACGATTAATTTCTGCCGTAATTCCTATTTGTTCTTTTAATTCTGTTGCAACTTCATTTCCTATAAACCCAACTATTAAAAGAAAGATAGCAAAAGCTGAGATAGAAACTATAAAAACTATTCCAGCAACTGGTGCAGTTTGTCCTCTTTTGTTTAACATATTCTTAACTTCAAATTTAAATAATCAGGAATAGATAATCCTTTTAATTTTGCTAATCTTCTTAATCTTCTTAAATCACTTTTTCTTATTCTTGTTACTACTGTCGGAAGTTTTCTTGGTCTTGCCATTTTTCCTCCTCTTAATTTTCTTCTTAACTACTCCCATCCATCCCCGTTGCTTTGCAAATTTAGCAAGAGATAGTCCCCTAACTTCTCCGATTTGATCTAAACGGTTTTTTTTCTTTTCTATAAACCGATTGTGTAATCCAACTGGTCTCCCTTTAATTATTTTGTATGGTCGATACTTTCCCTTGGTAGCACCAAAATATCCATCTCCTTTTTTTAATACTTTACCCTTCGCTTTCTTGATTCTAAATTGTGCGGATAGTGTTTGGTCTGTTGCCCTTGATGCTCTACCTAATGCTGAAGTTCTTGTCATGGGTTTCTTTGATAGTGTTACCCATTTACCACCTTTTGATTTTGCCTGTGGGATATAACCTTGAGTTTTCTTTTTTGCAATAGGTGGTTTTTTACTACGAGTTAAGAATGGATATTTTGGAGGTGAAATAATTATTGGTGGAGATGGTGTAAATGTAGGTTTAATTTTTGTTGGAGTTGATATTTGAGATACGATTGGAGTTGATATTTGAGATACGATTGGAGTTGATATTTGAGATACGATTGGAGTTGATATTTGAGATACGATTGGAGTTGATATTTGAGATACGATTGGAGTTGATATTTGAGATACGATTGGAGTTGATATTTGAGATACGATTGGAGTTGATATTTGAGATACGATTGGAGTTGATATTTGAGATACGATTGGAGTTGATATTTGTGTTGATTTGCCACTAAACGCCAATGGGGATGGAATAGAAAAACTAAATTTACTTACCGATGGTGTATAATGTTGTGTTGCACTTGGAGCATATATGTTTTGGCTTAAAAAGGATTTCCATTTTCCTGATAATAAACTTTGTCCACTCCCCCCCCCACCTCCTGATAAAGATGGTGGAGGAGAAATAGATGATACTCTACCTCCTCCACCTCCAAGTTTTATATTTGGAATAAAAGATTCACTTGTTCCCTTTATTATTTCTGTAAATGATTTTCCTCCCGTTGTTTTTATAGTAGAAACAGATTGAGAAGGATAAATAACACCTTCTGTTATTTTTCCATATTTATCAACTAATGTTTTGCCCCTAAATTTGAATCCAAAAATATCTTCAGGGATTTCTTTAGGATCATTAAGTTGAATAATAGATTTTCCAGTTGCAGTAACTTTTACTGGCTGACGATTTAATTTTATTAATCCAGTATCGCCAGTATATTTTATTCCTTTTTTAACATCTGTATATGATATCTTAGTTCTTTTTGCTACATCTTCTGTAAGAAACATCTCTCCTGTTGTATATCTAAGATCTATTTTTGAACTTGGAATTGATATTGCTCCACCCCTTTGTAGTGTAAATGTTGTTTTATCCCCTGCTCCAAAACCATATTTACTTGTTTGAATTGGAAACTTAGTTACCTCTATTTGTGTTCTAAGTAAATCTGTTCTCCCTGCCCCCTTTATACCTTCGATTGGTTGGGAAGTCATTGATGTAATTGGTGGGATATATGTTACAGTCGGGATTCTAATGCCAGAGAAAGATGGGGTTACCCCACCCCAACCATATTTAGATGATCCCCATACAAAAACTTCTTCAGACCCCCTCCCAACCCCAGTAGTTATTTCTCCAGGATATTTTATTCCACCAGATGTATCAATGTTTTGGAATAAGGTTTTTGATTTTACAATCTCTGCTGGTTTTAATCTTCTTGGAGTTGGACCCCACCCAGTTGGCTTCCCAGATATTTTTAAATCTATAAACCCCTTTCTGTCAATATTATATAATGTTGCTTCCTTTGGTGATATATAACCAGTTTTCATTATTCCAGAACTTATTTTATATGGAGAAAACCCAGATAACGTTTCTGAAAAAACAGTTCCTCTTGCCCCCCATTTAGTTGCACCACCAGCTCTTTCAATAGCAGTTGCCTTAAATCCTCCAACAACTCCAGCCCCAATAAATGAAGTTGTTAATGCAATATTCATTAATGTACCTGGTCTTGACGGAAGTTCTTTTGCCCAAGAACCAACATTTTTCCAAGTCGAAGGAGAGAATGCTTTAAATCCAGATGTTGATGGAGTGAACGGCATTGCAGATACTTTGCCTAAAAATGAAGACGGTTTTTCTTTTGCAAAACTAACCCAGAATTTATTTTTTTTTCCTGGTTCAATTGTCTGAACTGATCCCGCTTGTAAAATACTAGCACCAAATTCACCAAAACCAACAATAGTTTTTACCCCCCATAAACCCAATGAACCAGCTGTAAGTTTTACATTAGCGGCAGATGTTGCTTTCTCTCTTCTTTTCTTAGCTTCCTTTAAACTTTCTAAATAAAAACTTTCTTTTAATGTTCCACTCTCATCATCAAACATACCAAAGTATTTTTTATATGAAGGAAGCGTTTTAAAATAATCTTCTCCTAATTCATATTTATCTTCAGTTGCTTTAAACCCTATTTCACTAGAAAATTTTGTTGGGTCTATTTGAAATTCTTTTCCAATTTTACCGATCTCACTTTCTAATTCTGTTCTAGCTCTATATGTTTTTTTAGCTGTAATAATATTTGCCCATGTTATATCATGTGATCCAAGTGTATCAAAGCCAATCGGACTTTTTAATACATTTATGCCAGTTGAAGCAACTGATTCTTTTATTATTCCAGATGGAGTGAACGCATCTAACAACCAATACGGTTTAGTAAATTCACCTCCCGATACTAATTTTTGTTCCTGTTCTTTTGTAATGGTAGGAAGTCCTCTTTCATAAACCCCCATTGTTTCACTTGGTGGTTGCTTAGTTATCACATCCCCTAATTGAAATTGAGTCGTAGTTTCACCCTCCCCCCAATAACTAGAAGTAGGCGAGGTAGTAGTTATAGAAGGTTTAAAATATTGATCATATACTTTTTGTTGTGATGGAGTTGTGGTTGGTGAAACTAAAGATTGTTTAAATGTTTCTGCTTTAGATACAGTTGGACTATGTGGCGTCGTTGGTTGAGTAAGATGTTGTGCTTGTGTTGTTGTCACTTTTGTTGGAACTAGTCCCCGTTGTTTAGCAACAGATGGAGCCATACATTCATAAACTATTTTACCAGTCTTTGGATCTATAAACGCATCTAACAAAGATGCTTCATATTGTGATTGTGCTTGTGTTGTTGTCACTTTTGTTGTAGCTTCACTTGGCTGAATCCTTCCCGTTGTAGCAGGAACAATAGTTTTACCATCAACTACTTTAGAACCAGTTGGGAGAGTAGGACCATACGTTTTACTTGGTTGTAATCTTCCTGTTGAGGTAGGTACAATAGTTTTACCTCCAACTACCCTAGAACCAGAAGGTGGGACAGGACCATAAGTGGGAGGTTTAGGTACAATAGTTTTACCTCCAACTACCCTAGAACCAGAAGGTAGGACAGGACCATAAGTGGGAGGTTTAGATTTATAAAATGATGGAGGACTTTTTACAATATAGTATTTTCCTGTCTTAGGATTTCTCTTAATTGCCATGTAATAGATGTAACATTTACTCTTAATATATCTTTTGTTTAATTTGACAAAGGATATATAAAAAGAAAATCCTTATCAGAATAGAATGGCAGTAGACTTGAGTGTAATAACAGGTTCTTTTGGTGGTGTATTAAATATCATAGCTATACTAATTGGAGCAGTATTAGTAATCCTTGCTATTATTGTATGGGCTAAAAGAAGAAAAACCAAACAATCTTTTAATATCCCAGTAACTATTTTCATTCCAAGATCAGATAATAAGACAAGAGATATTATCCACGCCGTTGGAGGTTATTTTAAATCTCAAGCTGTTGGTGGTATTACAACATTCAGATTAAAAAGGAAGGGTGTTGGAGTTATAGAAATTCCTCCACCAGCATCAAGGTTTTTGGTTGGGGTTAATAGGGAATTGTTTTTAGTACAAAAAGGGATGGATGACTTTGAACCTATCCTTCCAGAAAGCTTTAGTTATATCGATGTAGAAAATCCTTCTGCCGACGGTACAACAAAGAAGGTTGCTATCGTTAATTTAAAATGTATTAACCAAGATGCCACTGCTTGGAAGTTTGATAACGAAGAGAATGCAAAGAAGAGATTTACCTTCGGAAGCTTTTGGGAAAAATATAAAAATGTAATTGAAATGGCAATCTTTATATTGATTATATTCATTGCTTGTTATATTCAATATAATGGATTAAAGGAAGTTGCGGAAGCGTTGAAAGAAGTTACTAGAGGATTAACACCTGCTATTTCTAATGCTCCAGTTGTGACATAATATGGTAAAAATAAGAAATATGGATTTGCAAGAGGAAGACATTATATCATATCATAAAGTAATTGAAGAACAAAGAAAGGATAAGAGTGAAAAAAGAAAGAAAAGGGGTAAGTTAATAGATGGGTATTGGATAGGATTAATCTGTGTAGTTTACCTTTTTCTTTATGCTATGGTGTTTTTCTTTTCTCAATATGGTATTACTAAATATTGGGAAACAAACTCTTTCGGCAATCCTACATTTTTAATTATAATGTTATGGGTAACCTATGGTTTTATTGCACATTCTTTAATGGAGGGTGCTGGTAAATTATGGTAATGTGACATAATAATGGAAACACCACCGAATAACTACCCACAGAATTATCAACAAGATAATCAAGATTTAGGAATGCCTTCGTATACTCCTGAAATGGCTATAAGTAATATAGTCGGACAGATTGATCCGTCGACGATAATTGATAATCTTAATCATAGCTTAAAGGGAGAATTCTATGATAAAGAAAAGGGGATATGGGCTATGAATCCATCTGGAGTACCATTAGTTAATGACGCTTGTCGTGGGTTCATAGTCTCATATATTACTGGGGTAATGAATAACAATTCTACTATGGCAATTATTCAAGAAAAACAGTTAGGGTTCTTAATGGAAACTGTTATTGAAGAAGTAGGAAAAGAATTTGTTTGTAACCTAGAACGATTTGGGTTTGTTCCTCCTGGACCTGGATATAAAGAAGGGCTTTATGAAAATAAGGGAACGCCTAATTCTTCTCGTATGTCTTCGGTATGTGGGATAATTTTTAGGGCGATTTTCTCGTGCTACACTAGGAGTCTTCACGGTATGGAAAGTAAAAAGATTTTCTCTAGTTTACACATGACAGATGGATTAAACTTTAATCCCCAACAAGAACAGTCACCTGGTTGGATGGGTAAAATGTTTGGGAGAAGGTGATGGGGGAAGGAGA
>Ga0207997_1001627_pt1 | contig 11541 bp, 17 predicted proteins | sample AntAceMetag02UKN_FD_184777 | JGI IMG/M metagenome (GOLD analysis project Ga0207997, IMG submission 184777) | Saline lake microbial communities from Ace Lake, Antarctica - Antarctic Ace Lake Metagenome 02UKN (SPAdes) (version 2) | ecosystem: Environmental > Aquatic > Non-marine Saline and...
GGGGCAGAAAGTCAATTCTGTCAATTTAAATTTGTTTTCGAAGCCTGGCAGACCAACATGACTCATTACGGAGATGGAGGGTTTACAGACGAAGAAAATATAGACAATATCCTTCAGACCGGGGCGTGGATTCCAGTGCTTGATCCGATTGGAAATCAATCAGGAACAGAAGGAGAATTGTTAGAATTTACCATTAATGCCGTTGATCCGAATGGAGACATAGTGCTTTATACATATTCCAATTTGCCAGCCGGAGCTACCTTTACGCCCAGCACCAAAACATTTAGCTGGACTCCTTCTGCGGGGCAGAAGGGAACTTATCCAAATATTCATTTTGAAGTTTCCGATGGACAATATGTTGACTCAGAAGATATTACGATAATAATAGGCGAGATGCTCCCTCCAGAAATTACTGACGTAGAAGCTACAAACATTACCTCAAGTTCGGCGAATATTGTTTGGAATACGAATCAGGTAGCAAATTCGAAAGTTGAATATGGAACAGAAAGTTCTTACGGATCTTTAAAAGAGTCTTCGGATTTTGTTCAATCTCACCAAATCTCTCTTTCTGAATTAAGTGCCGGAACTCTATATCATTACAAGGTGATTTCTAAAAACAGCACTGATAAGGAAACTACATCGTTAGACAATAACTTCACTACTAATTCTTCATGATGAATCGAAAACTTAGTAATTTAATAATAGCCGGTGCGGTTTTCCTTTTTGGAATTTTCGCCTTTGATCCTCCCGCTCAAGCGGCGGTAGTGAAATTTAGCGGTCAACAAATTTTTGTGGATTTTGACGGGCTTCCTTTCACTTTTAATAATTGGGCGCCAGGAATGGGTGATGTCAAAACTATTCAGATTCAAAATAATGAAGGTTTTGATATTGATGTTTATTTGAAAACCTTAAGAAGTTCATCGGCACCGAATCCAGGAGAAGCAGATTTAGGAGATGCTTTAACCCTGAATGTTGAAGCGTCATCGAAACATATCTCCGAATTATTTGTGCAAAACATACAACTTACTTCAGTAAATGCCGGACAATTTAAAGATTACGATCTTGATATGAATTTTGACCAGAGCGCTGGGAATGAATATCAAAATAAAACGATCAATTTTGATTTTGTTCTGACGGTTGCGGAAATAGGTAGCGGTGGCGGTGGTAATGGCGGTGGCGGTGGTGGAACCGGAGGAGGCGGAGGAACCAGTTTTATTATTCCCGGAGGAGGTTTTGTTCTTCCGGAGATTCCCACGACGGACAACGGTCGGGTGACAGCTACGCCAGGAGAGGGAGGCATAACGACTTTAGTTAATCCCGATGGCGGAGGAATTAAATTGGTTATTCCATCAGGAACAGTGGAAGCCGATACCCTTTTTGTAGTAACGATGGTGGATGTTAATTCTTTAACTCTGCCACCCGAAGGAAGCGGACTTTTTGTTATTGATGGATTTGCTTACCAAATCACAGCGACGAGAAATGGCCAGCCAGTGACTACTTTCACCAAACCATTAGTTTTTTCTATAACTTATACGGATCAGCAGATTGCGGGTCTTGATGAAGCATCATTGCGTCTTTATACTTTTGACGACGGCAAGTGGGTTCCCGTTGGAGGCCGAATCGATGGGGAGAATAATATAATCACAAGTTCTATCAATCACCTTAGTCTTTTTGCCCTTCTAGGAGCTCAGGAAGGAATCAAACCGGCGGTGGCTGGAGAATCGACGGTTGTTCTTCCGGCGGGAGGAGTGGAAACTCAACAACCGGGAGGTCAAACAACCGAGGGGATACCTCTGACAACGGAAGGGGAAGTTTCTGGAGAAGGAGAACAGTCACAATCTAATATCAATATTACTCCGGTAGCGGTGGCGCAACCTTCCCAAAGCGGTTTTAGGAATTTCTTAGCTTCTTTAGGAACAGCGTGGCGGAATCTCAATAAACCAGCTTTCTTTAGTTTTTGGGGCTTTATCCTAATAGTTATCTTGATTCTTATTGGGATTAAAATTTGGCGGAAGAGGAAAGAAAAACAAAGGGGAATTTAATAATTCTTGGTGGAAGTGCTTTATCTACGCTATTATTCTACTTATTGACATCTCTATATCAATACGTTAATATAGAAACTAGGGTTTTCATGTTAACTCGTTGATATACAATGACAAATCGAATCATTATTCATCAATATATTCAAAACCAGCTTAGCCGGGCTCCTTCCCTGCTAAGAAGTTATGTTCAAGATGAATCTGGTCATCAATATATTGCCAGGAACATATTCATCAGACTTAAGAAAATGGCTGATGATTTTATCAAAGGGGAAAGGGAAATTAGAATCGTGGCTATTCCCGGTCTCCGAGGAGTGGGGAAGACAACGATTTTAGCCCAATTATTTTTAGAATTATTCTCAAAACATCAAAGCGAATTACTTTATATCTCCACTGATCAAGTTACCAATATTCTAGGGACAGACTTGAAAACTGTTTTAGAAGAATATCAAAATATCCTGGGGACAAGCTTTGAAGAGCTTGACAAGAAGATTTTTATCTTTATTGACGAAATTCATTATGATAAGAATTGGCCAGCGATTTTAAAATCAATCTACGATCGGTCAAAGAATGTTTTTGTTTTTTGTACCGGTTCTTCAGCCCTATCTCTGCAGTCTACGACTGATTTAGCGAGACGGGTTATTTTTGAAAAATTATATCCTCTAAACTTTGTCGAATATATTTTACTCCAGACAAGAACTTTATCTTCTAAGGGAAAAGATATCCAAGTAAAGTTTCCCGTTAAGGGATTGAAAAAGAAATTGAGTGATGCTTTGTTCAATAGTTCCAGCGCCGAAGATTGTTTTTCTAAACTCAAAGCTTCTCAAAAGGATAAAAATGATTATTGGCGGGGAATAGACAGCTTAGCGGTGAGGCAATATTTAAAATTTGGTTCAATGCCCTTTGTTCTGGACATTAAAGAAGAGAGGCAAATGCAGAAGTTGACAAATGAATTGATAGACAAGGTGGTCAAGCAAGACTTGTTCGAAATGGGAGGATTTGCGGTAAAAACAATTGACAAGGTAAAGAATATATTATTAATGATTGCCAGCGCCGACGAAATTAATCTCACCAGCATGGCTCACAACCTAAACGGCATTACCGTTAATACTTTGGCTAACGTCTTTAAAGCTTTGGAGAAAGCAGAGATGCTGATTCACGTTTATCCTTACGGTTCCGTCTTTAAAAAAGTTCGCAAGCCTTCTAAGTATTGCTTTATGTCTCCTGCTTTGAGGTACAGCCTGTTAAGTATCGTTGAAGGGGAGGCCGCTTTTGAAAAATACAAAGGCAAATATCTGGAAGATATTATTGCCTTGTCTTTGTATCGTGAATATAATCAAAGAAGCGCAGCTCCTATTTTTCATGATAGTGCCAAGGGAGGAGCTGATTTTATTCTTCAACGTGGCCAGAAGAAAATTGTTATTGAGGTTGGGTTTGGAAAGAAGGATTTTAGGCAAACCAGAAATACGCTTGATAAAGTTCAAGGAGATTATGGTCTTGTTGTCTCCGAGAATGAAGAATTATCTTGTTTGGATAACATTGTTCGACTTCCACTAAGTTATTTTTTGTTGATTTAGCTAAAATAAGTTTAAGAAAATTTGTTATAATAAAAAATTATGCGATTGCTTTTAACTATAAAAATTTGGCCGGAAGGACACCATTATATTGCTTATTCTCCAGAATTAGACGTAGCTTCGCAAGGCAAGAACCCAGAGCATGCTCTTGAAAGGATCAAAGAAGCAGTTGGGGCTTTTTTAGAAGAGGTGAAAAAAATAGGGACACTCAATCTAATCCAGGGTTAATATATTCTCTTGATAAATAATTTTGTGCTACAACAGAAATTATGGAAGATAAAGATATCAAAAAAATTACAGATGAAGTAGAAAGACACATAGATGTCTTGAAAGAAGATTTTGATAGCAAGGTTCAGCTGATTGCCGAACAATATGATTCTATTATAAAAAGATTGGATTCCTTAGACACGAGGATTACCAATGTTGAAAAAAATATTGAAATAATGAAAGTAGATATTATCTTTATCAAACAGGGGCTCAAACAGAAAGTTGATTTAGAAGAATTCACAGTATTGGAAAACAGAGTGGCTATGCTTGAAGCAAAGTTAAACAGATGAAGGTCGCTTGTAATTAATTTTTTAATAAAAAACATGGAAATTTTTATTTCAGGCCCCGATGATCGAACCTTATATGGTGGTCCGAACGACGGTAGTGGTAGTGGCGTTTATTCTGCAGGCCAGAACTTATATAATGGCCCCAGTGATGGCGATGGGCCCATCCCGCAAGTTGCAGGCCCTGATGACGGAGAAGGGGGATTGCCTTCCGGGTGAATAATCGAGAGAGATAAACTCAGCCGGTAGTTATTCCAGAAGATAATCTGGTTGAGGTCTAACCTCGCGAGATATTTTGGAGGTTCAACTTCCAAGTTTTGTCTAAGAGTTGACAAGACTTTGTCTTTTTGTTAATATGCTTAATGTAAGTAAGTAAGCTATTAAGCCATGATTAATAAAAGTTCCACCCAAACAATAGAGCCAACGGTGAGGATTGGTCCTAAACACCAAGTGACTATTCCGGTCGAGGTTTTTCAAAAGCTTGGATTAAAGGCGGGAGATTTCTTAAATGCTAGAATCAAAAACAGCGAAATAGTCTTAAAGCCCCAAAAGTTAATTTCTAAAGATCAAGAATGGTTTTGGACTAAAGACTGGCAAAATAAAGAAAGAGAGGCCGATGAAGATATAAAAGCGGGTCGCCTAAGTGGCCCTTTTACCAAAGCGGAAGATTTAATAAGCCATTTGGATAAATTAAAGAGGAAATCTTAACTTAATGAGATTAGCCCTGACAAAATCTTTTGAAAAAGATTACAAAAAATTACCTCGAGTGGTCCAAAAACAATGTGACCGACAGCTCTTTACTTTATTAAACAATCCTCATTCCTCTTCTTTGCGAACCAGTAAAATTCAAGGGTTTAAAAATATTTGGGAGGGGAGAGTCACTAAAGAATATCGATTTACTTTCCAAATTGCGAAAGATGTTTATTTTATCCGTCGGGTAGGGAAACATAATGGTGTTTTGAGAAAGCCCTAATAAGAACTTGACTAGAACTTGACAAGGGTATTGCTCTTGTCTATACTTTGTATATATGAAAAGCATTATTAATATTAAAACGGAAAAAGAAGTCAAAGAAAATGCCCAGAAATTATCGAAAGAATTGGGCCTTTCTTTAAGTGACGTCATTAATGCGGCTCTGCGGAATTTTATTAGAACGCGGGAAGTATATTTCTCTAGCGTGCCTAGAATGACTCCGGAACTCGAGCGCTATATTGGTCATGTTGAGAAAAACCTAAAAGAAGGAAAGAATTTTTCTCCGGTTTTTTCTTCAATTGATGAGGTCAAGGACTATCTCCACCAGAAATGAAACTTTATTTTCATAGTCAGGTCAGGAAGCAATACCAAAAGTTACCAATAAAGGTAAGAGAGAAATTTGATGAAAAAATAGCAAATTTTATGAGAGATGAATATGATCCGGTGTTGAACAACCATTTGTTAAAAGGGAAATATCAAGGGTACCGAAGCATTAATATAACGGGAGACATAAGAGCAGTGTATAAAAAAATAAGCCGGGATAAAGCTGCTTTTGTTACGGTGGGCAAGCATAGCCGTTTATATCGGTAAGAGATAACCTTGGTAGAGAGAAGATAGAAAGCAAGGATAAAAAATAAATCCGGGTTTTTGGTTTCCTTGAAGCTCTGTGCTAAAATAGCAGAGAGTTATTTTATTGATTTCTTTGTTATTATGATGTTGGCAACTTTAGCTTTTGGTTTTCTTGGAGGACTTATTAGAGGGGTGGTTGGTTTTATTAAACACCAATACGCTTATAAAAATGTCCCCTTTAAGTGGGGATATTTTCTCAGCATGATGGCTGTTTCCGGCTTGGTCGGTTTAATCGTCGTTTCGGCTATTAGAGATATTGGTTTTTCCCTTAATCATTCTTTTACTTACGGCTTGGCTATCATTGTCGGTTATGCCGGAGGTGATTTTTTGGAAAATATTTACAAAATTATTGTCAAAAAATCAGATTTATTCCTTGAAAAGGAAGAATAGATTAAAGATAATTTTGAATTATGCAAAGGGATGAAATTAAAGAAATGCTTTTACGTCGATTAGCCACTCTGTCTTCTCATGAGGATGTGATTATTAACTCTCGCTCTTACCGTCGGGTTGACCTTATCCAACACGTGGAAAAAGAAGATTCTATCGGTCAGAAAATGCTTGAGAGAGAAGCTCGGATTTTAAAAACTCTTCAAACAAATAACATTTGGCTTTAAATAAAAAAAGAGATGCCTATGAGTTTTCTTCTTTGGTTGGTTGTTTTCTTTTTTTCAGTCACTTTATTAGTTAAATCTTCTGCCTGGGTGGTGAGAGGTGCCAGTCGGGTTGGTGCTTATTTCCGTTTGCCTCCTTTTATTATCGGAATCGTCTTGGTGGGCCTGGGGACATCTCTACCGGAATTGTCTTCTTCATTAGCCGCTGTTTTCCAGCATAAAGGGGGAATTGTTCCCGCTAATATTATTGGTTCTAATATTGTTAATATTCTTCTAGTAATCGGGGTAGCGGCTTTGATAAATCACCGCTTGATAGTTAAAAAGAAAATTGCGACCGTTGATGTTTCCTTGCTATTGGGAGCGACAGCGGTTTTCTTTTTTATGGCGATTGACGGGAAGATTTCTTCGGTGGAAGGAATCATTCTTTTTCTTTTATCGCTGGGTTATCTTTTCTACAATCTTTTCCAAAAAGACAAGAAGGCCCTGCTAGATAAAAAAGAAAGAAAATTGAAAGCGATTGATATTTTTCAATTAGTCTTCGGTTTAGCGGGATTGATTTTAGGAGCAAATTACACTATCACATCTTTAACTCATTTAGCCCTGGCTTTAAAAATTCCCGAAACTCTTATTGCGGCAACGGCTCTCGCCCTAGGGACTTCTTTGCCGGAATTAGTTGTTTCCATTAAGGCGGCTTTGGCGAAGAAGATTGAATTAAGCTTAGGCAATATCTTTGGTTCCAATATATTTAATCTTTTACTCATTGGCGGTTTACCGGCTATGATTTATCCTTTAGCCATTGATCCGATGATGATGAAAATCGGTCTTCCTTTCCTAGGGATAGCGACTGTACTTTTCAGTTTTTCCTGTTGGGCGAGGAAGATTTATTTCTGGGAAGGTTTTGTCTATCTCTCTCTTTACCTTTTATTCTTAGGGAAAATTAGCCGACTGTTCTAATGGGGGAGAAAGCCCTTGACAAGTTTTGCCCTATCTGCTAATCTAATAATGCTTCTTCTGAATATTTGTCTTTATTGATATTTATTTGGGAGAGGCATTGTAGTTTTGTTTCTTTTTTGATCGTTGAAGTTCATAGCACTTTTAATATCCAAGTTCTTAATGCCTAGCGTGTTACTTCAAGTGAGTGGCAGGCGGTGAAGTATTAAGATTCGCGCTTATAGGAAGTCCGAAAGGATAAACCTAATCTTATAAGCGTGGAAGGAGGCAATACGATGGCGAAAAGCAAGCTAGAATGGGGCCAGGAGTGGCTCGATAATCTTCACAACCCAACTATGACCTATGAGCATGATCTTTGGTCTTTGCAGAAGGGAACCCGAAACGGAGATTTTACTCTAGAGGATCTCGGCATCGACGAGAAAAAGCTAGAGGAGTTGCGGGTCCAGAACTGCAAAACCGCCGCCAAGACATGGCTGGAACGGCTCCAGGCTCAATCTGAGGAGTGGAGCCCACTATATGAAAGGGCTCTTAAGGTTCTTCACGAGGGAATCAAAAATGGAGATTTTACCCCGGAGGATCTCGGAATCAAAAAGGAAGACTTGGAGGAGTTGCGGATTATGAATTGTAAAAACCTAGTCCGGAAACTTCTGAAAGTTCTTCTCGCTGAGATCAATTCGAGCAAGAAACATCTTAGTTCTATATACAAGGAAGTCCAGAAAGGTGGTTTTCCTCTTGAGGAAGTTGGAACCAGTGAGGAGAATCTAAAGGCGTTATGCCTTATTACGGTTGAAGAAGACTGATCTTTAATATGATGTCCCCGACAGAATTCGTCAATGACGAAAATTCTGACGGGGATATTCTTTTAAATTTAATCATTTTGAAATAATTTCGTTGGAGCCCTTGACAAGTTTTGCCTCATCTGCTAATCTAATGGTGCTTCTTCTGAATGCATGTCTTTATTGATGTTTGTTTGGGAGAGGCATTTTAGTTTTTAAAAAAGAAATGTTATTGTGATGGGAATGTTTTGTCTATCTATCTCTTTACCTTTTGTTCCTGGGGGAAATTAGCCGATTGTTCTAATGGGGGAGAAAGCCCTTGACAGATTTTAATCTATCTGCTAATCTAATAATGCTTCTTCTGAATAGGTGTCTTTATTGATGTTTATTTGGAAGAGGCATTTTAGTTTTTAAAAAAGAAATGTTATCATAAAAGAAATAATTGATTTCTTTATGAAGAATGTAGAAATTGTTAAATCTACGGGCGAGAAGCAATCTTTTTCTTGGCATAAGGTTTATCGTTCCGTTAAGAGGGTCGGCGGACCGTCTAATTTAGCTACACAAATTGCTGATAAGCTTCAGGAAGAAGTCCAGCCGGGGTGGACGACTCTTCGGATCAGCCGGAGGGTTAGAGCATTGTTAAAGCAAAGGAAGCCTTCTTCAGCGATTAAGTTCAATTTGTTTTGGGCAATGACGCAATTGGGTCCAACCGGGTTTCCTTTTCAGAAATATATTGCTCGAGTTTTTGAAGCTCAAGGATTCAAAGTGGTTGTTGAGAAATGGGCGCAAGGAAAATGCGTGCGTCATGCCGTTGATTTCATCGCTGACAACGGTCGAACGGTTTATATCGGAGAATGTAAGTATCATAATACTCGGGGCATAAAGACTAACATCGACTCTGTTCTTCATTATTTTGCGCGCTTTAGCGATATCCAGAATGGTTCTAGTTTTACTCAAGCCAGGAGAAAGAAGAAAATCATTAAGACGATGTTAATCACCAATACCCAATTTACAACTAAGGCTATAAAATATGCTCGTTGTGTTGGCCAGGAATTATGGGGTTGGAATTATCCTCATCGCCAAGGGTTAGAAACTATCATTGATGCTCGGAAAGTTTATCCAATTACTATTCTTCCTTCTTTTAGAGGAGGGAGGCTAATGCAGGTTTTTTCTGAAAAAGGGCTTACTCTTGCCCGAGATGTTTTAGACAAGGAATCTTACTTAAAAAAAATGAATTTATCTCCCAAATTGTTGTCGTCTTTACAGAGGGAGGCCCACCAACTTTTTGAAGAAAAATTGCCAAAAGCAAATTAATTAATTTTTAATTTTATGGCTAATCAACAAGAGATCAAAATTAAAATTAACGATGAGCAACTTAAAGGAGCTTACGCTAATTTCATGAGAGTGACTCATCAAAGGGGGGAATTTGTTATGGATTTTGCCCATATTGTGCCTCCAGCGGGCATAGTAACGGCTCGAGTGATGACGACGCCGGCTCATCTTAAACAGATTATCAAAGCCCTGGTGAAGAATTTAGCTGATTACGAAAAGAAGTTCGGCAAGGTTGAAGAAGCGGAGGATCGAGAAGAAGAAATTGGATTTCACGATTAATCTTGTTTTGAAAACAAAGATAACTAATAGTGGCGTTATGAGGAACGCTTAGAAATTAGAGATACTTCTGAGACAAAAGAAAGAGAGGCGGTCCCGACGGGATTGCCTCTCTGCGAACTTCGTGTTTTATCTCGTCATCACTGGACGACGAAAATGAGGATGGTAACCACCTTTTTGTCTTATGCTTTGCACCAAATGTTTGTTCGGAGAGTATATTTCCTCGCGTAGCTTGGCTCGTCCACCCACTGAGTGGATCAGACGAGCAACTCTGTCGGCGAGGTGGCGACTGTCAGTTTCCATATACCCCTGAATCTTAAACGAAACATAACCGTCCCCATTCACCGTTTCGAGAACAATCTTCCCCCCAACTCCTTCGATGAGATCGGTGATCATCGATAGATGATCATTATTTGTCCTTAAAATGCGATGGTCGGTTTTGATGCTCCATATTCTCATAGCTTTTCATCTCCTATAAGTATTTTTTACATCTTATCTAGGAGCGAAAAGACTTGGTGGTGAAGTTCCTGAAAAGAGCAATATTAACACCTCCTTTTGATTAACTAAATTATAGCATAGAATAATTATTTGACAAGTAAAATAGAAATAGTATAATATAATTATCTCGATTTGAAGGAGGTGGTCCTAAGTGGCCAAGAAAAGTGTTGTTCTTTTTTTGATGATTGCTTTGTTTGTTTGCGGTTTTTCAGAAGTGATTCATTGTCCCTGTTCCCATCCGGACGAGTGTCTGGTTTGGATGCCCCAACCGGTTCTGATAATTGTAAGAGCTAGCTGGTCGCTGCAAGACATTGCCTGGGGAGTTGGGATGGATATCAAATTGTTGATAGAGATGAATGGCCTTCAGAATCCGGATGATATTTTTCCGGGTCAGATTCTGAAAGCACAGCCTTATTCGGATCGTCAAGAGGTTATTGTCAGCTGGTATCAGGATGGAACACAAAGAGCTGACGGACAACTTTTTGATCCCAATGATGAAACAGTCGTTGCCCATAAATGGTTGCCTTTTGGTACCCGGGTGCGGCTAACATTGATAGGTAGCAATCGAAGTATCATCGTGACGGTTTGTGACCGGGGTCCCTATATCGACGGAAGAGATTTTGACTTGTCGCGGGGAGCGGCAATTCAATTCGGCATTATATTGGAAGGTATTGCTCATTGTTTAGTAGAAATAATCGGCAGCTCAGACTAGTTTTGGGCTGCTTTTTGATTTTTTGGTGACTTGCGCTAAGATGGTTTTAATATGCTATCTTCTTTGAATGTTGAACAGCAAAAAGCGATGAAGCACTATCAAGGACCGCTTTTGATCGTGGCGGGTCCCGGGACGGGGAAGACAACGGTTTTAACTCATCATTTGACTTATCTCATAGAAAAGAAAAAAGTATCTCCCAGCCAGATTTTGGCGGTGACTTTTACTAATAAAGCGGCTCAAGAAATGGAAGAAAGGGTGGATCAGCTTTTGCCGGTCTCTTGTTTTGATTTAAGAATAGGGACTTTCCATTCTCTAGGGGAGGAGATATTAAGGGAACATGGTTTGGAAATAGGGTTGCCGGTTAATTTTAAAGTTTTGGATGAAAAAGGGAGCTGGCTGATGATGCGCCAGTTTTGGAATCGCTTTGATTTGCCCTACTATCAGCCCCTGGGTGATCCGGGTCAGCTTATTTCGGCTCTCTTGGTTCATTTCTCCCGCTGTAAAGACGAAGGGATTACTCCTGAAGATTATCATCGATATTTTGAAAAATTTAAAAAGAAAGAAAAAGGCGCAGGAGAAATTCAGAGAGTAAAGAATATTATTCAGGCTTATCGAACTTAC
>Ga0207997_1001628_pt1 | contig 11532 bp, 10 predicted proteins | sample AntAceMetag02UKN_FD_184777 | JGI IMG/M metagenome (GOLD analysis project Ga0207997, IMG submission 184777) | Saline lake microbial communities from Ace Lake, Antarctica - Antarctic Ace Lake Metagenome 02UKN (SPAdes) (version 2) | ecosystem: Environmental > Aquatic > Non-marine Saline and...
AAACTTTACACCACCGACGGCAGCGTACACAGCTGATGCATTAGCTTTAACATCTTCTCGTCATTGGACATTTTCTGATTGGCAATCAGGAAGAGCTTTGATAAATTCTGATATTGGTCTTTATTCATATATTGGGACAGGAGATGCCGCTGTTGTTTCAGCAGCTCCCGTCGGGAAATTCTGCGCTATATTTAAGAATTATGTATTCATTGCAGGTATTCGAGGTTCTCCAAATGTATCTAGGTATTCTGCTTTATCGGATTATACAACATATCCTGCTGCTAATTCTCTTAACTTTGATACCAACGATGGTGATATTATCACTGGAATGAGAATTCTTAGAGGGAAGTTGTATATTTTTAAAAGATATTCTATTCATAGGGTTAGTTATCTTGGATCTAATCCGACTTTCCAAGTAGATCAGATTCTCGGTATAGGTACTCCGGCACATTATACTATAAAAGAAATTGATCTTGGAGGTGATATCGGAACAGTTTTAGTTTTTCTTACCACTGAAAAAAGATTGGTTATTTTCGATGGATATAATGTTCAGATTATTCACGATAGATTAGCTGAAGAATCAAATGATTTGTTTGGGACTACAGATGATCAGCCGCTTTCTTTTGCAGATATGAATTTAGTTTATTCAGATTTATTTCATGCAACTGTTAAAGCGGATAGTTCAGAGTATATTCTTTATTGTGTTCTTGGAGATGATACAACTATAAATTATGCATTTGTATTTGATTATAAAGTAGGTGGAATTTTTCCCTACGATAGCCAGCCGTTTGCTTCTTCAAGTTATGTGTTATCAACAAACAAAACAAAGATTTTGTATTGTGTTGGATATGAGGGGTATATGTTGGAAATGGAAAGCGGAGATTCTGATGATGGATCTGCGATTAATGCTTATTGGGTATCTGGAAAAATACGCCCTGAGTTAGTAAGCTTGATGATGAAGGCCTTGCAATTAGCTTTAAATTTTAAACAAGTTTCATCTGCCAGTGAATTGCTTGCTTATTTTCAATTTCGCATTGATTGGAATGTTTCGTGGACAACAGCTGAACCATTTCCATATAATCGTTCAAATTCTTTGACTTTCGGAGAAACAGTATCATTTGAGATCGGCACCGTTGAAAATATGTTGCAAATAAAAATATATGAGAACTCCACAAATCCGGCATTGACTTTATATAATATTGATTTATATGGTCCGGTTTTAGGATTAAGTGTTGGTGATGCGGCGGTGTCATAATGGAGGCAAAATATTAAACTCCAAGAATACGAATTCTCTAGTAGGATAAGAAAAGACATTTCATTGGTTGACTTTATTAATGATGTTGCAAAGATCATTAATTTAGGAAGATACCAGATGCGAATCGTTTCTTCTGTTCCAGATTGGACAGGAGAAGCTGGTGAGCATCTTATCTATATATCAGGAACAGTACGACGGCTCTATTGGTATGATGCAACAAATAGTACATGGCAATTTATGGAATGGAATAGTTCAGGACTTGCACATGCTACTGTTGTTAAGACCGTACAGTTAACGGGGCAGACGGGAGATATTGGCGCAACTACTTTATATACACCAACTGCTGCTGGCCTATATCGCGTATCTACTTATTCGGTATGTACAACGGCAGGTGGAGGGGGAACTCTTGATGTTAATATTGGCTGGACCGATGTTGAACAAGCACAGACGTCAAAAGTTGTAAATGCTTTAGATTTAACCGGTGCTGGAAATGCTGCATCAAATACTCTTTTTATTAGTTCAGAAGTAGCGGCGATAACTTATGCAGCGGCTATTGCTGGAAAAGTCGGAAATCCTGAATATGCTTTAAATATTGTAGTTGAGAGGTTGCTTTAGATGACAGATACAGATAAAAAATATTACAATGCCATGCTTGGAAAAGGGCGATTATTTCCGTATATAAAGGATGACACATTAAAATGTTTTATTACATTTTATATTACTGATGACATAGATCGTTATGCCAAAGCTTATCCATGGGAAGTTTTAGAGGATGATTGTTTTGGCCATACTTGTTATATTTCACAAATGCTTACTGATAAAAAACCCGATAACCCCAAGTTGTCTTTTGATGCTTGGAGTCGTTTCAAAATATACATAAAAGTATCTTTTCCTACAGTCCAATCTATTTGTTGGAAGAGATGGGATAAGAAAAGTAAAGTATTAAAATATTATAAAAAGGAGATATGAAATGAGTAAATTTACTGTCCAGATTTTGACTGATGAAGAATTTGATTCATTACCATATAAGAATGTAAGAAATTCTATTGGCGTCGCTGATCCTCATAAGAATTTAGCTTTCGTAAGAGATACAGGTGTCAAGAAGTGGAATTTAGAAACTTTGTCGCATGAAATTGATCACTTAGTTGAGAAAAATGGTGATCATGCCGACGAGGATGGAATTATGCATAAAAGTGGCGGTGGTTTAGGGAGAATAATTGCTCCTATAATTGGAGGCCTTGTTACTACTCTTTCTGGCGGGGCACTTGCTCCTTTGGGTATGGCGATTGGCGCTGCCGGAACCGCGGGGACAAGTCAATATAGTAAAGCTAAGAAACCTGAAAAATATGGTCAGCCTGGACAAATCGGAGATATACTCGGAAGCGCGTTAACTGGCGGGGCCGGTGCGTATGGCGCGGGTCAGCTTGGATTAGGTGGAGTTGCTGGAGGAACGCAAGCCGCCCCAGGCTTTATGTCAAAAGCAGGTGGAATTATTTCAGGTGCTTTGCGGGGTACTCCCGCTGTTGCCGGAGGCCCAGCTACAACTTCTTCTGGTGTTCCTGTAGGAGCGACTTATACTCCACCAACATCAGGACTTTTAGGATCAGGAGGTTCTTTTCTAAAAAGCGGGACAAAAGCTTCTCAAGCCGCTAGTGCGAAGTGGGCTGCTCCGTCGATAACTGGTGCTTCTGGAATAACCCCAGCTGTTACATCTTCTGTTCCAGGGCCGCAGGGAGGGAATATCCTAGGGCAAGCACAAGGAAAAACTCCATCTGCGGTATCTTCGTTTCCAAATATATCAGGCGCAGCACCGGGAATTTCGCCTACAACTTTACCTGCAACTTCACCAAAAACGCCGTTTTCTTTTAAAGATTTGATCACTCCGCAAAACGCTCTTGGAGCAGCTTCAACTCTTGCTGGCGCAGCGTCAGGAACACCTGAATTCCAAATGCCGGATAGCGTTGAGCAATTAAGATCAAAGTTATTGGGAGGTGAAGGATTGAGTCCACTTGGTCAACAAGCTCGAACAGAATTAGGTGGCATCCTATCATCTCAACCTTCGCAAATTAATGCTCCAGCTGGTGATGAATATTACGCAGATACAAATAGAAGAATAGATTTACAATACGACCAAGCAAGAGCGTCTTTAGATGCTGCTTATAATAATGCTGGCACGCTAAATTCTGGTGAACATTTAGATCAAGTTCGTCAATTAGAAGAAGCTCGCGCTAATGCTAAAAATGCTTTTGTTCAGTCTGAAAATCAAAGAAGGTTTGAGTTCGGTTCAAATCAGAAATACAATGCTATTCAGAGCGCTCTTGGCGTTGATAAGAATGTTATGGATGATCTCGTAGGTTTAAGCGGCCTTGATGTAACTTCAGCAGCGATTATGTATGGTGCTCAAGCTGCCGATGTAAAGGCTATTAGGGAAGCCTTGGGGACGATAGGCTCGGAAGCATTATCAAGAGGACAGGAAGGTGCAGGAGTGCAAACTGGTCAAGTAGGAAATATAATTAATCAACTAGGATTTGGTGGAGGTTAAAATGGCAAATTTTCTAGGAGCACAGCAAGGACTTGTAAGTGGGTTCAATATCGGAGCCGCAGCCGGTGGCAAGCTTTCTGGTTTAGGATCTGTCTTGAAAAAAGTTGCCAGTAGGCTAACAGGGGAAAGAGAATCCAAAGAAGCTCTTGACCAAAAATTAAATCTTCTTGGTGTTGAAGGTTTGATTAAAGGTCAGATTGAGCCAACGCAAGAAGGTGGATTTAAATTGCCGGGGACCGGGAGAGTGAAACCGGTTAGAGAAACTAAATCTGTTATTGATTCAGAGACAGGAAAAATTTTATATGAAGCTCCAAAAAAGAGTGTGTTTAAGCCGATAAGGGGAAAGACATCAATAAGGAAAAAAGAATTTAAAGATGATGTTTCTGCTGCTATGAGGGATCTTCAAGCTGGCACAATAAATACAGATACCGGCAAGCCGTATACTTCATTTGAAGCATTTCAATTACTTAGTCAAAAATATCCTGAAGATAGTTCTTGGTTGAAAAGGCAACTTATGGAGAAAAGTTCTGCTATGGAAATTAATTTTCAGGATATAATTAGCAAGTAAGGAGAATAATGGGGCTTGATGATATAAAAAAACAAATTTCTTCCAGGCCAAATAAGAATAAGAATATTCTTATTCAAGACCAAAAAGATAAAAGTTTTAAACAAATAAATTTAGGCAAGATAGAAAGTGCTGCTTCTGGAGCAGAATCAATATCGGCACCTGAGCCTCTTAGCATAAAAAAAGTTATCGGGAGAGCCGGGGTGATGATGCGAAGGAGATTAGGATTACAAGCTAAGTCTCTTATTGGTGATATTCCTTATGTAAGAAAGATTCTTCCTGAAAGCGTAAAAGAATTAAAGCCTCGTAGTGGTGTAGAGAGTATGAATGCTGGTTTGCCAAGATTAGCTAGAGATATGTATGTATATACTAAGATTGGTGGATTAGGAGGTGGGCTAAAATTTGTTGCTGGTGCCGCCGCGCATGGAGCCGCAACAGCTGATTCAGAAGATCCAATAGAAATAGCTAAGAGTGCAGCTACATCTGCAGCATTACTCAAAACAATTGACCTAGGATTTAAGAGAGCTCCAAAAATTGTTAGGTTTGCTTATGAGCGCCTTCCCAAGTCAGTTCAGTCCAGAATGTCGAAGCTTGGACAAAGCATAGGTACATCTTTAAAAAAATATACTGATATTACAAAAGCTCAATTTAAACGTCATGCAGATATTAAAGTAAAGCAATTAGAAACAGCTACGTTTAAGAAAGATATGATTGAAGGGCTTCCCGATGTAAACGATAGGGAAGCTCTTGTTTTTATGATTGAGAAAACAGGGGTTCCAAAAGGTTTAAAAGATGCATCTAAAATTTCTTCTTCATTGGAGTCTGTCAACAAGAAACCAATCTTAGAGCATTGGGCAAATCAATTACGGACAAGGTATGATGCAGCTAAAGATGCCATGATGGACACTTACGGTAAAGATATAACTTTTCAGAAAGATTATATTAATCGTTTATGGGAGATTCCAAAAAATAAAGAAAAAGAAGTCTTAAACTGGTTTGCAAGAAAAACAAGTCATCAGAAGAAAAGAGTCTTTCAGACAGTTGAAGAGGGTATGAGGAAATTCCCAGGACTAAAACCAAAGACTTTAGATGCTGCAGAATTAATTAGTTATTATGAGAATAATGTTTATGCAGCTATGGCTAATGAGAATTTTATCAGAGCTGCTTCTAAGATCAAAGTAGGTGCAACTCTAAAGTCTGGTCGGACGGGGCTGGCTAAAGCTATCCAAAGAGCTGATCGAGCACCGAAAGATTGGATTACAATAAATCATCCCGCTGTCAATAGAGCCATGGGTGTTAGGAATAAAGCTGGTAAATTAATTATTCGACAATCACCTGTTAAGGTTCATCCAGGCATAGCGGAAGAAATGCAAGTTTTATTAGGATCAAAGAATGAACATGCCGTAATGAGAGCAGTTGAAGGTATGAATGCTTATGCAAAACATTCCTCACTTGCGCTATCTTTGTTCCATCATGTTGCTTTAGTAGAGGCTGGAATAGCTACGGGAATAAATACTCCTAAAGCTGTATTAGAATCGATAAGGCAAATGAAGCAGGGGAAGAGTCCTGTATTGAATAATCCGGCCTTTAAAGATGCTATTGCCAATGGTTTAGTTGCGGATGCTCCGTCAGATGTCAGCAGGAATCTAGTAGAAAAGAGTTTAGCAAATTTGAATGCAAAACTTGGCAAAAGAGCCATAACTAAGCCTATTAAGTTAGCGACAAAGCCCTTAGAATGGATTGTGACGAAGAATAATAAATTTTTATGGGATTATTTGCATCCCAATTTAAAATTATATGGATATGAGCAGGGTGTCCAAAGTCTACTGAAACATCCTAAATTTAAAAATGTTCCAGTAGATCAAGTCAAAAGAAGTGTAGCTCAAATAATTAACGATACTTTTGGTGGCCAATCGTGGGCATTACTTAACAAATCTCCTCAATGGCAACAGTCTATGCATCTTGCTATGTTATCTCCTGATTGGAATTTGTCCACAGTACGTCAGTTCAGTTCAATTTTTGGAAGTGGTGGCAGGAGTAAAATAGATAATGCGATGCGTCAAGAATTAGGTAGTGAATTTTGGAAGATGGGTTCTATTATTTTGTTTGGTGGAATGAATCAACTGAATAAAGCTTTTACTCAAATGCATTTAGGTGAAGCTAGAAATATGTGGGAAAATGAACCTAACCATAAAACACATTTATTTTTGGGGAAAAATCCTGATGGCACAAATAATTATCTGAGGTGGGGTAAGCAGTTTAGGGAAGTTCCTGAGTTTTTTATGAAACCTGTAGAAAAGACAACAGGCAAGGTGTCCCCTGTAGTAAGAGGAATTGCTGCACAATCTTTTCCTAATAAATGGAGCAAGATACCTGGAACCGAAGGACTTGAGAATTTAAAGGAACGGGGATTAGAGGCTGTAAAAATATTTACTCCATATTCAGCTCAGAATCAGATTAGAAAAAAAGGATTCACTCCTCTTGGATTTGCTTTCCCAACATCTAAAGGATTAACTTACTATAAAGCTAAAGAAGAATTATTGAAGGCCATGAGAAGTGGGAATAAAAATAGAATACGCGCTATACAGGGATTCATTGCTGAGAATGGACATGACCCTGATGGTATTTTGCAAGATGTTATAAGAGATTCGATGAAAACCAGGGGTACTGAAGATTGGAATAAAGCTCGTGATATATATAATAAATTACAAAAAGTTTCAGACCAAAAAAAATATCTTAAAGACCTTGAGAAAAAAGGAAAGTTACCTCAAAGTATATTGCAAAAAATATTCCAGATAAAACAAGAAAAAGATACAGCTAAGAAAAAATATAAAGCTATTAAGAGGAGAGACAAATGATAGATAACAGACAACATATTATAGGGAAGGAAATCCCATATGATTTTGAAGTTATTACAGTAGCGGCTACGGCCATTGGCTTGACAGCTACAAAATTAAAAACCGCGTCACCACCTAAAAAAGTTATTATAACTGTTGAAACAGCGCAAAGTCGTTATCGAATTGACGGGACTGACCCGACATCTACTATTGGTCATCTTTTAAATGTTAATAGTTCTCTTATTCTTTCAGGCTACGCTCAATTAAATAATTTTAAAGCGATAAAAACAGGAGTTACTAGTGCGAAATTTGTTGTCACTTATCTTAGGTAGTTTTTTAATAGTATCATTATCTTATGCTGATCCAGTTCCAAGCAGTGGAAGTCCGATTCCTATGGGGACAGGATTTACAGAAGTTTCAAAAGAAGATGGGACTTCGCCTTGCTCTGGTTATTTATTAAAATTTACAAATGCTCCGACGGACAATGCGGATGGTTCTTGTAGTGTTGCTGGTGGTGCAGGAACACTCGGCGGGGCTGATACACAAGTTCAATTTAATGACGGGGGAGCGCTCGCAGGTGAGGCAACATTTATTTATAACAAAGCATTAAATTCACTTTCCATTGATCGGATAGTGATAGGGCCTGGGGTAGCAGATTACCTTATGCCGACAGCTAGAGGAGCAGCCAATACATATCTTAGAGACAATGGTTCTGGTGCGATAACTTTCTCAGCGCTTTCGGGTATAGGTCCTGCCAATTTCACCGCCTCAACGGATTTTGGAGATGTTAATACCGATGCGGGAGGTGCGTTAAGGTACGGTGGCGATTCAATAGATCCGGCTGCTATAAATTGGGGTGCTTACACTTATCTTGGTGAGGAAGGAATTTCTCTTGTTGAGGCGTATGCAGCAGTAGGAACTTTTGAGAGTGGCGATACATTTATTTGCTATGAAGCTGGTGTGGGAGCAAGAGAGTGCGACTATGATGATTTGCCTGCTGCTGGTAGCATGACTTCCTTTATAGTAGAAGATGGCGATGGCACAGAGATATCAATTTCAGATGCAGAGGAATGGAAGTTTGTGGAAGGCACAGGAATTGATATTGATTGGACAGATACAACGCCAGGCTCAGACGCAGATCCTTTCGACTTAACATTTACGGTTGATTTAACAGTTGGTGAATTAGATACCACAGCACTTACTGCCTCCGAGATATTAATAACAGATGCTTCCAAAGATATTATATCCGCAGCCGTAGCAACCTATCCTTCTTTGGCAGAGTTGGCTTATGTCAAAGGTGTTACGTCGGCTATTCAGACGCAGATAACTACCAATGCAGAATTGGTAGATACAGGTGCCGAGCTTGTGGCTATTATGGACAACGCAGCAGTTGATATGGGAACGGGTGTATGGACAGCAGCAGGCTTTGTGGGCCCTTTAACAGGAAATGCTTCGACGGTAACTAACGGAGTATATACAACCGACAATATGAGCGTCTTAACGGCTACAACATCGGCACAGTTAGCAGGGGTAATAGATGATGAAACAGGAACAGTGTTAGCAGTATTTAGTAATTCTCCAACATTAGTTACGCCTGCGCTTGGAACACCATCGGCTTTAGTTGCGACGAATGTCACAGGGATTCCGGCTGGTGCTTATGTCGCTGATTCGATTGACGATGATGATATTAATAATACTGCTGATGTAATGAGTGGCGGTTTTGGGATAGTAATAGATGGTGGAGGTTCAGCGATAACAACAGGAATAAAAGGGCAAATTGAAGTTCCCTATGACATGGAGATAACCAGGGCTTCTATGTTATGCGATCAGTCCGGTTCGATTGTTGTTGATGTCTGGATTGATACTTATGCCAATTATCCTCCGACGGATGCAGACTCAATTTGTGATGCCGGAACTTGTTTAACAGTATCGGGAGCAGTAAAAGCAGAAGATGAAACTTTAACCTCATGGACTACAACGGTCACGAAAGAAGACAATGTTTATTTTAACGTTGATTCAGTGGCTACCGTTGAACGTTGTACTCTACAATTGACAGGGAATAAAACATGATAAAATATTTACTGTTGTTTATTTTAATACCGTCAATATGTTATGCGCGAACAACCCTTGAGGGTGTGCCGGAAAATGCGGTCTTGACGAAATCACAACAAATTGAACAAAAGGGAAATCTCAGAGGATTAATCGGGAAGTTTATTCAACCAGTAAAAAACGATTACAAAGACAATTCAAATAGGGGTACAGTTAAATTTAATACAAAGATGATAACTCGAAGACATCACATCAGTCAAGAAATAGAAACTATTCATCAATCTAGAAACTATTCAAAAATGAAAACTATTATTGAAGATGATTCAATTATAAAGAATGTAAATTTTTCTCAGTTAAAGCCTCATACAAATGCTATTACTGGAAAGAATATAACATTCATTGAATGTAATTTAGTAAATGTAGTCATCGATCCAACATGGGATATTACGAATAGTAAAAGTATCCACATGAGAGATAGGGTTCAAGTGATAGATGGCGACACTTGGCAAATAAGAGAAATTGAAAAAGATGATATATGGAAGGAGGTAAGCCGTGAAAATTTATCTGACGATCTTAATCCTACTCCTTAGTTTTCCATGTCTTTGCTTTAGTGCTTTAGATGAAGCGACAGTCTGGGAAACTAGGACGACCGGGAATGATGGTAACGGTGGCGGGTTTAATCCTGACAATGCAAGTGCTGGAACTGATAGAACGGAAGCTGATGCGGCTTTTGATTCCGGGACAGACCTTGCTTCTGCTGATGGTGATGCGGTTCCCTGTGTTGTTACATCTGCAACTCATAACTTTGTCGCGGCTGATTACGGCAATATAATTCAAATTACTGAAGAGGGCGACGGGTTTACATTGGGATATTATGAAATAGTCTCAGCGGATGCAAATGCGGCAACTTTAGATCGAGCTTGTGGATCTGATGGCGCAAAGACCGGGGGTGATTGGGCGTTCGGCGGTGCATCGCTAACGATTCAAGAATCAGCAGATGCCGGGGTGAGTGGAAATACTCACTATGTTGAAGCTGGTACTTATGAGGAAGAGGTAACTTTAGGGGCAAACAATGAGTATTCTTTCTTTATAGGTTACAACGAATCCAGGGACGACACGCCAATCGGATCGGATAGACCAAAGATTGATTGTGATGGAATCGGGGATGATTGTCTTGACACTAATTTGGCAACTAAGTCTCAATGGCGTCATTGGTGGATTTATGGGGCCGATGATTATGGGATATCGAGTGATTATGGGCCATTTTTATATAATGTTAGAGTTTCTAATTGTACTAATGATGGATATCGTAACGGACAAGGCCCATTCTTCTTTTGTGAATTTGATAACAATACAAATAATGGTTCTGATGGCGACAACTATCGAAAGGCAGTAGGTTTTTACTCTTATGCTCATGATAATGGTGGTGAAGGGTTCGGTTATAATAAATATAATTATGATGCTGTTTATTCTTTTTGTCTTGCAGAGGGAAACAGTGGCGACGGGTTCAATGTTGGAAGGTTTAAATGTTCTTACAACGTAGCATATAACAATACAGGTGCAGGGGTTGACGGATTCCAAATGCGTAATGAAGGAGATACGAGAATCATCGGCTGTGCCGCAGTTGATAATGGCGCATACGGATATAACAGAGGCTCTGATGGAACACCTTTCGTGGGTGTTAATTGGGGTTGTGAAGGAAATGGCACTGCTTGTCAGTTGGGTTTAGATGATGGTGATGATTTAAGTGATCATGCGGCTTCACTAAACATCAACAATGTAACTGATGATCCGTTAATGGGAGCTGGTGGAATTATACAGTCAGGAAGTGCCTATATTGATGCCGCATTAGATTTATCGGATTATGTCGTCGGGCATAGTACATCATTCGAATGGAACATTGGTTTAGATCAAGATGATTATGACGCAGGCGGAGGCGGCGGCGGTGCGTCATCATTTACTTTTGTGCAATAATGGAAGAAATCGAAGAACAAATCAAGACGCTGGAAGAAGCTGGTACAAGTCATAGTGGCGATTTTACCGACGACATCGACGGAGATACAAGAACTGCTTGGGATATAGGTATTGATTATATTGTAGGGGCTGGCGGTGCTACATCATGGTTCTTTACATCAGGCGGATAGGCAGAACAAGGAGATTCTTTTGACCGAAGATGAACAAATAATGTTGTTAAAAGCCAAGATAAAAGAAGTTACTGATCTATTAAATAAAGCATTGGAAAAATTGAATGAGTAAACTAATTTTTTATATCGGGTTCCATGAC
>Ga0207997_1001630_pt1 | contig 11530 bp, 10 predicted proteins | sample AntAceMetag02UKN_FD_184777 | JGI IMG/M metagenome (GOLD analysis project Ga0207997, IMG submission 184777) | Saline lake microbial communities from Ace Lake, Antarctica - Antarctic Ace Lake Metagenome 02UKN (SPAdes) (version 2) | ecosystem: Environmental > Aquatic > Non-marine Saline and...
ATGTGCTGTAAATACTTGACTAAATACTATGTAAAGTACCCCTATACCAAATAACGATACCAAAGAGTAAACCCAGGATATTGACGCCGAATAAGCTCTCCGACTCGCAATGAGTTTTAACGAAGCTGAATAGTATTTCTTATTCATTTTTCCTAAATTATTAAATAATGATTTCATTTTTTAGCTCCACTCCATAAGAATCCATCTAGTTTACTTCTACTGTTTAAATTTAATTTTTTAGTTCCAGTTGCAAATTTACCAGTGAATTTTCTTGATGATTTTAGTTGCATTTCTTTTAGTTTTAACTTCTTACTAAATTCTGCTCCTAAATCTCTAAATTTATTAGTTACAGTGTAAGTTCTTTTTCTTCCGCCAAAGCTACTTCTACCGCCTCTTCCTCTAGGCATTTTAAATGATGAATATGGTAAACCTGGCATCATAAACGGTCTTTGTCTACTAACAAATGGATATACATCTACCGGAACATCTACAGGAACATCTACAGGAACATCAACTGCTGCATCTACAGGAACATCAACTGCTGCATCAACTGCTGTATCAACAGGAACATCTACTACTGGATTAACATATGGATTTACCGGAACATCTGCATAACTATAAGCTCCAGTATATGGTTGTGTTAAAGGTGCTGATTTTACTCTGGTATTATCAATTGTATCACTATAAACAGGTATAGCTATATCTGCTATAGGTTTACTTTTTAAATAGATTGGGATAGATACTTCATGTTTTGTAGTTCCTTTTGAATTATTACTAATATCTATAAATTCTTGAACTTTATTAACTGGTTGAATATTTTGTTTTTTAATATTATTTGAAACTCCTTTATTAGCAAAATCTACATTTACATCAGTAAGTACATTCAACATTTGGACATCTGGTGCATCATATTTACTCATTCCTGTTACTTTATATGAATATTTAGTAAATTTATCTCCTAACCATTCAGCAGGTTGGTCAGTTCCAGCTCTTGCAAATTTACCAAAACCTCTACTTATTGTAGAACTAGCTCCTTTAGATTTTGATAATATCTTACCATTTGCTCCATATTTTACACCGAAATCAGCTAAATCTATAACATATCCAGCTAATGGAGCTGTAATACTTCCAGCTGCTTTAGTATATGCAAGACCTTCACTTGTTGTAGGTCTTCTAAAAGATGCCATAGCAGTTTCATAACCGGTACCAGCTTCTGAATATCCAGCAACGACTAAAGCAGGGGCTTTACTTGTACTAGCTATTAATGATTTTTGTAAATTAGGTGAATTTGATAAAAAATTTAATTTAGGTGAAAATGTTTTCATAGATTTTGCAGCTAATCCTGCACCTACAATATTTGCAACTGATTCAGCTGCTACTCCACCTGCACCTATTAATTTTTGTTTTTTAGATAATCTATATAAATCACCAGCTGTTACAGCAATTTGTTCATCTGTTGCATTTCTAAATCCTTTTTGATTTTTTAATTCTAATATTAAATTATCCATTGCAACAGCTTCATTACCTTGTAATAATCCAAAAGATGAACCATATACAGTTTTTCTAAGACCAGTATCAAGAGTTCCAGCTACTCCTCCTATCATGCTAACAATTTTTGGAAATAGAAAATCATGATTTTCTATATCTTGCATTTCTACATTTGTCATACCTTGAATTAATCTATCTTTTTGAACATCGTTTAAATTTCTATATAAACTTCCTTCTGTAGGTTTTATATCAGCTGTTGCAACCATTAATGGAGCTCCAGCTGTTACAAACTGTAAAATAGCAGCATCAGGTCTTCCAGCTAAAGCAGTTACTCCTGCTAAAGCAGCTTTTTCTAAAATAAATCCAGGAGCGTTTGATAACATTTTTCCTCTTTTTGTTTTAGCTAATTCATAAACAGCATTTTTTAATTCAGTTCTTTCTGATAAATTTTTATCTGTTTTATTTTCTAAATTTTGTATTTTATTTTCCAATAATATAATAGCATTTTCAGTTTTAATAGAACCTGCTCTAGCTTTTAATGAAAATTTATCGGACCTATCTATTTGATTAATTTTAAATTTATTATAACTATTATCTAATGTAGTTTTATATTTATCTTCAATACTTTTTTTAAGTACAGAATCTCTACTATCTCCTAGAATATAACCATCATTTGTTAATTTTATTTCTCCACTTGTTTCTAAAGCTTTTGTAGCTTTATTTAGTTCTGTCATAGTTGGTTCTTTTATAGAATTTTTACCTAAAAAATATCCATCTTGAGTTTTTTCTAATTTACCTTGATTTATCATATCTTGTAAAAAATACTGTCCTGCTCCACTTTCTACAGCTAATTCATAATCTTTACTAATTTGATTAACAGTTACTTGGTTTTCTTCTTGATTTCTTTTTAAATCTTTATCTATAAATGGTTGTAAATTACTTTGTATTCTATTTGTTTCCATTTTTTGAAAACTATCATAATCTTTTTGAGCTAGTTCTTGTGTTTTACCAACTTCAGTAAATAAACTAATTTTATCTTTATTTTCTTCTTTATAACCTTTATATATATCTTTCTGTGATAAAAAATTTTCTTTTCTACCAATACCTTGGTCTCTATCAAGCCTACTAGAATAATCACCTTTATAACCAGAAAATAAATCTTCTATAACTACATCAGGCCTTTTTTCATATTGTTTATAATCTTTCCAGTCTTGTTTAGCAGATGTAATTGTTGGTATTGCATTATCATAAAATTTATTAGTAACTTTAGTAGTTCTATCAGCTTCTACTTTATTTAAATTAGATTTTATTTGTATACCTGCATATATTGGAGCTGTTATTGGATTTGACATTGCTAATATTTTTACTGCGGATTGTGTTCCACCACTTGAAAACAAAGTAGGTTTAGTAGAATCAGTTTTATCTAAACTAATTTCTGTATTCACAACAGGTTTTTCTTTACCTCTGTCAAATATTTTCTCTCTTATAACACTATCTGCACTTTTTAACCAACTAGATTTTTCTACTTTTACTTCTGGCATTTTAGATGGATGGGATTGATAAAAAGTAGATTTAGATTTATCAAATTCAGTTAATTCATTTTTACTAAAATCCATATTAGATAATTTTATTGAATTAACCATACTATTAGTAGGTTGTTCCATATTTATATTAACTTCATCTACTTTTGCTTTTTTATCCCAACTATTATAATTGTTAACATCGCCGAATGTTTTCTTTATACTAAATTTATCAGAACTTTTTTCTTTAATATTATAATCTGCTTTAGAAGCTGCTCCTGCCCAAGGAGATATGAAAGAACCTGTTCCATCATTAGCTTTTTTAATACTAAAAGGTGTATCTGCAAATTCTGCAGGTTTTCTCATACCAGGTGATTTTTGACCAGATGAAACTGGCCTAGCTGCAAATGAAGCTTGTACATTTGGAGCTCTATAATCAAATGGATTAGAGTTGCTTTGGGTTTGAGGTGTTGACGTTTGGGTATTAACCATTCTACTTTGCGGTAATGGTTGTGGTTTGTAAAAATCTTTAAATGCTGAAGCTAACTGAGTACTTTCTTTACCTTTACTACTTAGCTGTTTAATATTAGAACGTTGTTGATTAGATAAATCTACTTGTTGATAACTACCTGCAGAACCTTTTCTAACACTTCCAGTTAAAGCTCCACTTCTAGTGGTATCTATAACAGTTGCATTTGGGTCATTAGTTGGAGTCCAACCAGGAGTTGAAGAATAATAAACTCCACCAGAAGATTTAGGAGTGGCTAACGAAGAACTTGCCGGTGGAGTTGGAGAAGAGTCTCTTATTCTTCCAGTAGAAGGGTCAAAGTGACTAGGAGTATTTCTACTAGAAGAGTTACTACTGGATGTTGTTACTGTACGAGAGGATGAAGGAGCCGGAGTTGGAGAAGAGTCTCTTATTCTTCCAGTAGAAGGGTCAAAGTGACTAGGAGTATTTCTACTAGAAGAGTTACTACTGGATGTTGTTACTGTACGAGAGGATGAAGGAGCCGGAGTTGATTGAGAGGGTTGTGAATTTTTAGCTTCTCTTGCTGCTACTATCCTAGCATATTCAGCTCTACCTCTTGCATCATTTTTGCTTATTTTATCTTTTTTGAGACTCATTATTTATATAAATACCAACCATGTTTATATATATATTTATTTTTAGTAATTAAAATCTTTCTCCCACTCGACATTACTCATGATTCCAATCTCTAAAAGCTTATTTGAGATGTTATTTTCACCAGTTTCATCTAGGCCTAATTTATACATCTTTTCTACATCTGACATATTAATAACTTTACTTTTAAACATTCCGGAAAGTTTATCTTTAGAATCTGTTAATTTTTTATTCTTATCAAAAACTTTACCTAAAGGTGTATAAAATTTAAGTATATCAGTATATTCACCTTCTTCTTCTTTCTCAGTACCTTTAATTGATAATTTAGTCCATTGAATTACATAATTCATATCTTCATTTTCTTTATATCTTTCAATTACAAATATTAAATTAGGATTTCCTACCTTAGCTTTTCTTTTAGCTAATTTTAATGAATTATTAATAATATACCATATGTGTTCTTGAAAAGACAAAACATCAGCAATTTGTTGAACTCCTCTCTTAAAGAAATTTCTAGGCACTCTTCTTCCAATTGTAAATTTTACAGTCATTTATTTCCACCTCAAGAAATGAACTAAGTCACTTTGTTCTAAATTAAATTTTGTTAATATAATTGTTGATGTTAATGGAACTATAATCCACATAATAATTGCAAATGTAATACTTATAGATATATTCAAATACTTTAGTATAAAGAAAAATATATTCAAATAGAATATAAACTTTAATAATCCAAATAAAATTGCTCCTACCATTTTAAAACTAAATTTAAATTCACTATGTGGATATTTTTTAGTTAAGAAAGCTTTTTGTTCATCTAGTGTTTTAACAGCTTTTTTTCTATATGTATTTAATTCAGTATTACTTCTCTTAATATTATTTCTATTCTTCTTAAATAACAACAAATAATAATATTTCAAATAATGTTGAATTAAATAAAAAAATAAAATACCCCCAGCTCCGTCTCCAAAATTCATATAGATTGTATACAGTCTATGCTTATATTTAAGTCTTTTCTTTTATCTATATGAATTTTAAAATATCTTTGGTTGAAAATATCTTTGGGGATGGTAACTTTACCCAGTTAAATCCCTGTAACTCATATATTTCATCCACTCTAATAAAATAATTATTTAGTCTTTTAAAGTCAAAGAAATAATATACAGATATTCCCATTCTTTCATTCTTAACTAATATCCTATATTTTTTATCTAATAAAAAAAATATTATCTTACCAAATCTAGTTCCAGGTATTACACTTTTGCATAATTTATTCTCCTTACAAAATCTTGATAATTTTCTTCTTAATATTAAATTTAAAGTTGGAGTAAAACAATCTTTTAAAATAGTCTCATAAGTATGAGGGTGAAGTTTTAATTCTTCTAAGATTATTTCTGGATTGTATACTTTATCTTTAATCATCAATTTCCTCTTCTTTAATAACTATGTCATCTTTCTTAGATGTTATACCAACTGCCTTCTCTTGAATTTTTAGTACTAGTTGTTTTGAATCTTCTAAAGTATCAAATATCATTTTCTTTCTTAAATTAATGTCATACTTATTTTTAATATGTAACATTAATCTATTCATTGATAACGAACTATCATTAGTAACTATATCTCTCAATGATAAAATTAATAATGCTCTTACAATATCTTCATTAGATACACTATTTAATACATCTTCTGTATCATATACATTCTTTTCTCTTACTTTAAGATATGAATCATATAACCATTTAGGTGGTTTAGGAAATTTAATAGTAGTCCAAAAGTTTGGATGCTTCTTAAGTATTGAATCAACCTTTGAAGGTTCTGTAAACTCTGTATATGACCCTAACTTTAAAAATGCTTTCATTCTCCATTGGTCATTAGCCGGATTCATATCAGGAACAAAAATTCCTCCTCTTCCCCTTGCTGATAAATGAATCCAGTAATTAACGAATGAATTTAAATAATTAGTCTCTATTCTCTGAATCTTAAGAGGAAAAGCGAGGATAAATAAAAAATGTTTAGTTCTTATCTGGGCCAGTTTCTTTTTTAGCTCCTTATTCTCCTTTTTATTCCACTCTGCCCCAGTGATAAAATTAACAGCTTCATCACAGTTATGAACTATAAAATTATTAGCAATATAATTATGGTTATCTTGTATATTTTTAATATCATATACTTTTTCTTTTCCTATATAACTAATTTTTTTTATTTTCATTTTTCCACCTATAATAATCAATAGAACCATTTTTTGAATTTAACTCTTTTTTTAAAGGACGTAAATTTTTATAATTACCACATTCTTTTAATTGTTTTATATTACTTAAATCATATTTAAAACATTGTGAAATATGGGCTATAGACCAATAAGTTCCATAATTATCCCAATTCATTTCTTTAGTAAATTGTTTTTCTATAAATTCAAAAAAATATTCCCAAGAACATCCTAAAACAACTTTAGATTTTATATCTTTTTTATTATCTTTATATTTATTATTTTTTATTGCATGATATAATCTACTTCTATATGCTCTTTTTATTCTATATAAAACATTACTTTTTTGTCTTTTATGATGTGAAGCTAATGCACTTTTTCTATATTTTTCTGGATTTTTATCTTTCCAAATTTTATTTTTTTTATAAATTTTCTCTTTATTCTCATTTACATATTTTTTATTTTTTTTTCTACAATAAATAATATTATTATTGTACCATTTTTTTTTACTTTTAGAGATTTGTTCTTTATTTTCTTTTATATAAATTTTTTTATTTTCTTTTAAAATAACTTTATTTTCATCATTATATTTTTTTAAATAAATAGATTTATACAATTTTTTACAATTATCTGAACATAAACCATGTTTTTTTATTTGTATACTATCAAAATAAATTTTTTTACAATGTAAACATTCTTTTTCATTATTTAAAATAATATCATCTCCTTCTTTAAGTTCATCTAATCTTTTCCATGTTTTATTTCTAGTTAAAAAAAGATGATTTTTTGTTGCTTTTATTTTATCTCCATTTTCAAGTTCAATTTCAAATACATCTCCTATTCCGTTACAAATACATATTTCTGATTTTTTAAATTCTTTTTTACCTGTTTTTATATTATAACTTCCAATTAAAATATTTTTTTTACCTTCTATTTCTTTTATAGGAATAAATGTATTTTTCCTATTTTTTTTAATTAAAATCTTAGTATCTCCACTTACACAAATTAATGGTTCGAACTTGTTAAGTGTATCAATTTTATGCATTACATCTGCATTAGTATAAGCAATATGTCTTTTAGGATTAAATTTTATTCCTAAAATTCTACACCATTCTTTGGCCATCATAATTGCAGCTGAGGATTTACCTGTATTATGAGTAAGTATTTCATTTCCTAATATGAAATTATTATGTTCTGGAACATGAAAATCATAAGTTTTTCTTAATCCTACAGATTCAATTGTTTTAATTTCTTCAAAATACATTACATTTTCTAATGCTATTATTTTATCACCTTTCTTTAAATCTTTTAATTTTATTTTTTTAATATTTCCATTTATATCTTTAATAAAAAATGGATGTTTTGATGTCGCAATTATTTCTTTACCCGATTTAGTTTTCATTTTAAAACATTCTTGTTCACCTGAATCAATAATTATCCCAAAACTTTTAACTTCTTTTTCAGTTTTTTTGTCTAAAGAATATAATAATGGAGTACAATCTTTTTTATTTTCAACTAATTCTTTTATTGATATGTTTCCATATTCTTGAGTTTTTATTAATGTATTTTCATCTAAACAACCTTTTACACTAGTAATGAGCACCATTGAGTCGAAATTTGCAATATTTCTATATACTAAATACTTTATAAATTCTCTAAAAATAGTGTGACCTCTCTTAGTTAATCCTCTTGTGAAATATTTTTTACCTTCTTCTGTTGACATTTCTTGAATTATATATAATAACTCTAAGTAATTATAATTCTTTTTTTGTGGGTCATCAACTGTAAAATTCTCAGTAATAATCCTATCTATTAATTTCTTTTTCGCTATGCCTAATCCATCAATCATTTATTACCACCACTTCGTTTTCCTTAAAATAATACTCCTTTGATTTACTTGATAAGTTTTTTAAAAATACTATATTATCTTCATTTTCTTCTATAGTATCTTTTACATAAACATAATATATCTTAGCTTTTGAACCATCTTTTTTCTTTCTTAAACTTCTACCTACTCTTTGTATTAACTGTCTTCGTCCACCTGTATCATTACTCATTAAAACTACAACTTGAATAGAAGGAAGATTGTACCCTTCGTCTAATACTTTAGAAGTTAATAAAACATTAAATTTATCTTTCTTATAATTATCTAATACTGTATCTCTAGTTTGTTTATCAATTCCTGAATGAATTATTTCAGCTGTTATACCTATATCTAATAATTCCCAATAGCTTTTATTTGTTTGTTTATTAAATTGATTAAATACTAGAACTTTTTCATTCATATTCTTTTTTATTATTTCAGTTAGAACTATGAACTTTTCTTTGTAATTATTAACTAGCATTTTTCTATTATTCATTAGGCCTAAAAGTTGATTTTTAATTGCAATATCTCCAAATCTCATCACTCTAGTGTAGGAACCAAAATGTGCATAAATAGAATTTATTCTTTCAGTTAATTCTTCATATTCTTCTCTAGTTTCTTTATCTAATTCTATACCAATAGAATAAAATTCAAAAAAACTTATAACATCATCAGTTAATGCTTCTTTTATATTATAATCATATTTAATATAATCAAATAATTCCATAATATCATAATGACCTTTATCTAATCTTTCAATGGTAGCAGATAAACCGATTTTATATTTAAATTTTGAACTATTAAATATATCTAATAATCTTTTAGTTGTATTATGACAATTATGTACTAATATATTATCAACAAAATAATTATGGTTATCTTCAACTTCTAAATCAAAAGTTTCAGCTATTTCTACTTTTTTTATTGATTTAATTTTTATAGGTCTTAATATCATTTATATTCTCCAAATTTATATAACATATCATTAGTACAATATTTTAAAACTTCTTTTTTAAAATTTTTAAAACCTAATTTTCTAAATCTTATATCATAAAAAATTCCACGTTTATCATTATAAGTACGTTTTTGAACTGAACAATAAAATCCTTTTTTATCTAAAATATTTTTAACTAATTCACATTTTTTTATATCTCTAAAACAAGTATGTAAATATGCGATTCCATTAATTTTAGTAAATGAGCCATCATCCATATACCATAAAGCTAAACCAAAGTTATCTAATTGTTCTATAATATAACTAATACCTTCTTTATCATATTTATTTTTAATTTCTCTTAAATCCAAATAACTTTTAGTATTTACTATATATATCATTACTTCTTTCTTATATGAACCTTTATTTTTAACATATTTTAAATCTGTTTTTTCTCCATAATTTTCTAATATTCTTTTTTTCATTAATATATATTCTTCTTTTACTGATGAAAACCTACATCTAGCTGTTATTTTATTACCTTTATTATAACTTATATTACCATCTCCTATAAATGAAGTTAAAACAATTTGTTTAATTTTTTCATCTTTTATTAATTTTTTTCTAGTATTTATTTTAATTGAACTTCCACCTAGAACACATTGAAATAATATGTCACCTTCTTTAAAATATTTTAATTCTTTAAATTTTTCACCATCATAAAATTTATGATTTAAAGTGCATTTTATTTTTTTACCATTATGTAATTCAACTTCATATAATTGTTTTTTACCATTAGAAAATTTATTTAATACTTTTTTATTTTCTAGTTTTTTAGTTATTTCATTATAAGATAAAACAATATCATTTTTATTAATATTTGATATTTTTTTAAACCTATAAGAAGCTCTATTATCAGATACTTTAATTAATGAATCTTTATGTAAACATTCATCTACAATTAAGAAATCGAAATCATCCATGTTTAAATCTTTAACAGTTTGGATATTTGTAATAGTAATTTTAGCTGGTTCTTTTATTGCACCATAATAAACACCAATATCTCTAATGTTAAAACCTGCAGCACATAATTCATTATACCATACTTTTTCTAATATAACATTCTTAGGACTAACAATTAAAACTTTAACATCCGTATCAACTTTTAGAACTTCTTTAATACACTCAATTGCATAAGTGGTTTTACCTGTACCAGTCCCAGCTTCAGCTAAAATACTTTTATTCTCCATAAATAACTTCAATGATTTTCTTTGCCAATTATGTAGATTTAAAGTTTTAACATTTTCTTCATAAATAAAACTAGACGTAAGATTATCTAGTCCATTACTCGAGTTATCTAAAATACCAAAGTCCATTATTATTTATTGAACTTATCCATAAAATTTGAGTTAGACTTTTTATTTCCCATCATCTTAGTTAGCCTATCTGAAGAGTTTGTTTTACCACTCATTTTATCCATTATATTAGGTGAAGTAGTTTTATTAGTATTTCCCATCATTTTAGCTAGTTTATCTGAAGGTTTAGAATTGCCGCTCATTTTATCCATTACATTTGGTGAACCAGATTGATTATTATTCATTTTATCCATAACAGACATCTTTTTTCCGCCACCACTCATTCTAGTTATTTTAGCATCAATGTCGCCTAAAGCATTTAGATTAAACATTCCTTTAAGTTTTTCAGATTTAGAAGTTGTAGATTTCTTAACAAAATCAGCAGTAATTTTTTGTTTCATAGCAGCTTTAATATCATCTTTAGATTCAATAATTGCTTCTTTTTTTATTTGTTTCATAAAAGCTTTTTCTTCTTTCTTATCTTCAACGTACTCTGTAACCTTTCCCTTTATTTTATCTAGTATTCCCATTTTAGTTTATTTCTCCTTATTTTTCTTCTTCTGATTAATCTTTTAAGCTTTTTATTATTTTTAGCTATTTCACTAGGTTCTTCCCAGTTAACTAATTTAGTAGTATTTGGATATTTTTTAATTAATGATTTATCACTTAGATTTCTGAAACCATCTCTATAATTAGCCCAATCATCATAAAATGGTTTAACATAATAATCAAGTTCGTTTTCTATTAATAATTTTTTTGAAACCGCTATATTTGGAGTAATCCAACCTGAACTACGTTTATCTTTTTTTGATACCATTTTTTATTCTCTCTATTTTATGAATTATAATATGACAATCTTTACATAATGTTATCCCATTACTTAAATACCATAATTCTTCACAATTTATTCCGTCAATAACAGTTTTAATATTATTTTCTAATATTATATCTGAAAAAGTTTTTATATGATGAGCATTTAATCTATAACTTCTTATTTTACAATTTTGACAAATGAAATCATCTCTTTTAAATACTTCATA
>Ga0207997_1001638_pt1 | contig 11503 bp, 18 predicted proteins | sample AntAceMetag02UKN_FD_184777 | JGI IMG/M metagenome (GOLD analysis project Ga0207997, IMG submission 184777) | Saline lake microbial communities from Ace Lake, Antarctica - Antarctic Ace Lake Metagenome 02UKN (SPAdes) (version 2) | ecosystem: Environmental > Aquatic > Non-marine Saline and...
CTTATCTTAACTAACTCTCTTCCTGCTTTTTCCCCTGCCTCCATTAAAAAAGATGTATATTCTTTAAACCACTTTGTACCAATTAATAATTCATAATAAGGTTGCCATAGATTATCAAAAGCTTGTCCAAAAGTGAGAGAAACAAAAGTACCATGTAAAGTAGTACCTCTAAGAATACCAGGAAAGAAATCACAAGGATCTGCTAACATCAAATACTTGTAAGTAATTAAAGCAGATAAAATTGCTGTGTTTACCGATTTTCCAGAACGTTGTCCACAAATTCCAATCATATCTTTATAGAATCTTAGTTTTTTATCTTCATAGGCATCATATCTTGTTTTCTTACATTTAGGACAGACTCCCCATCTATCATAAAGAACTGACCTATCTAAAATTTCATCTAATGGAGTATCAACTTCTACTTTTTTAATAAACTTATTATCCGAACAATAAGGACAATTGCTCCCAAGGAATTCCATATTAGCTACAAGCTGTTTTGGAAATAATTCTATACCCATAAAATTAGGATTAAGTATAAAATCAATATCATTTTCTGCTCTTGATATATCACTATCATCTATCTTAGAAAAAGAACTTGGATGGAAATCTTTTGTAATTATATTTTCAATAGAAGAAATAGGAGAATATAATTCTTCGTCATCATCTTCATTTTTTAATAAATCTATATCCTCTTTAACTTCTCTAATTGATATAGGAAATTTATTACGTTCAAAGTCTGAGCATATAAATTTTTCTGATACATCTTTATTTTCATTAAGACATATACGAATTCTCAAACAGTTAGCACAAGAAGCTTGTTTAGGTAACCAATTTAAACAAAATTCATTGTTTATATTACCCTTACAAAGGTTCTTAACTTTGAAAGAACAATTAATACAGTTCTTAAAAACCTTTACTTTTTTCATTAAATTCCTTATTTTAAAAAAGAGAGAAAGGCAAGCCAAGGAGGATTTGAAAATGCCATAGAAACTTACCTCTCCCTCTATATTACTAAACTAACTAAATTTATTTTTCACAATTACATTAAATTTCAATAACTACTTTTATATCTTCTGTATCTTTTTCTGTATCTTCTATATCTTCTATATCTTCTGTATCTTCTATATCTTCTATATCTTCACTAAGTAACTCATAAATTAAATTACTCTTTATTCTTACATATTCCATTTTAATCACCTTATCTGCTATCATTAAAGAAGCTTTAACATTAAATTTACGTTTTCTACCCATCATCGCAATTGCATATAGGTGCTTGCAAATAAAAGGGACACTATTTTTATTAGTTACTCTTGCTGGAGTTTTAACAGCATAACTTATTTCCTTTCTCGGTATTACACTTTTATGTTTCCCCAAAGCATAAGCTAAATAATAATTAAAATATTCACAACTACAAAACACCCTAACTGGAGTATTAAGATAATTACTTTTTTTTACTTTACTGGCATCATACCAAATTGTTTGTCTATGGTATCTACCAGAACCTTGTACAGGATCAGAGGACTTAAATTCAAAAGCAAACCCGGGATATTTTCTTAAAAGTTTTCTGGGTCCACTATTGTAGTATTGAATATCGACTCCACTCCATTTTGCATTAATACGTGGAGGAGTTTTAGAAGCCAGCTGGCCTAGCGTTTTCATTATACTACCTCAAAACTACCAATACTTTTTCCAAAGTTATCTAATACCATTTCTTCTGCCTCTTTACTTTTACTGTAAACAATTTTAATCTTGTTAGGTTCATCAGTATCAAAATCACGATCTTTTATAATCACTACACAAAGAATTCGGTTACTCCCTCTATAATTAACGGGTTCAGTTATACGAATAGAATGTAAAGAAAAATTACTCCCTTTTTCCTCTTCTTTTAAGTTGGCAAGAAAATTTAATTTTCTAAGAAAGGTATCAAACAATTTCCTAAATTTCTTACGGGCATTTTTCAAATTATATTTTTCTTTTATCTTTTTTAATTTTTCTATATTACCATAAAGAAGTCTATCCTCTTTCAAAAAAGATGCTTTATAAAGTAAATATTGAAAAGCAATTTTTTTAAACAAAGGATAAATATTATCAATCTTTTTTGGATAATGGAATCTGTCATATAATAATGTTACTTTAAAATTATCCCAAGCTTCTTCCCATTTAAAATAAGCTTCAGGATCTAAAATATATTCTAACAACAACCAATCATTTTCTACTAAATTTTTACTACCAATTCGTTCTAAATTATATTTAACCGAGTCTTCATCAATAACTACTTGAGGGGAACGAGTTTCTATCTGAGCCACAATAATTACACGATCACCTCCAAATTTTCTAAAAGCATTACCAGCAGCAGAGTAAGCAGTCATAAAATTTTTAGTGAAGTAAACACCAGGGTAGGATTCTCTATCATTATGATAATTATCTTCTATTTCATCAGACCACACTCTATTCTTCTCATCAAAGTAAAGTCCTTTTTTTAAAATCTTACGAAGAAACTTAGAAGATGTTCCATGAAACATAAATTCCTTAGAAGCAGTAATTAAAGTATGGTAAATTGTATCAGCAATTAAATTTTTTGGATTTGTAAATTTTGCTTTTTTTAAATTATTTTTTAATGCTGTTATTTTAATTGCTATTTTTCTGTTAGTTTTCATTTCTTAATTCTCATATATTTTAAAAGGTGTACTTTCCCAATAAAAACTTCTTTCTATTAATCCAAATGGTTTATATATTGTGTTACCAATCCAATGATAAGTATTCTCTTCATAATGAATACAAGGAAAACTCATATTTTTACGAATAGCATTTACACAATTATCCGGCAATTTATAACTTACAATAATTTGTTTAGTTCCTTTTCCTATATTAATTCTCCACGTAATCTTAGCTTCTTCATGGAATGCTCCATCCTCGTCTATTCTAACAAGTTCTCTTGTTGATCTAGCATATAAATTTATCAAAGCTGTACGGTTAAATTTAACATGAACTCGTTCACCAGGATGGTAACTCTTTTTCAATGTTTTAAATACAGGATCACATGAATACCAAGGAATAAGATATAAAGCTAAGAGACCTATAATAGGAATTAAAATAAAAATACCTACTATATATTTCTTTATTATATATAATAATTCTTTTATAAATGACTTCATTTATTGTCTCCTATTTTCCTACTTACGAGCGTGGTAAGCATTACTTTTATTTCTGTAAGGACGGTTGAATTTTTATCAGAAATTTTATCTCTTTTATTTATTTCTCTTAGCAACTCATTTTTTATTTCTTTCAAGTCTTCTTTCGTATCTATTTTCATTGTAGCTATTTTTTCATTAATTGAATCGAAAATAGTATTTAAGTTATTTCCACATCTTTTTGTGAGATCCTCACATTGAGCATTTGTTCGTAAATCTTCAACGTGACAACCTTTAATGGAATCTGAATGAGAACGTATTTTCTCCATTATTCTACCCCACGCAATAAGTCCAGCTCCAAAGGTAATTATTAATGTTACTAATACACTAACTATTCCAATTATACCAACTCCGTCAGTTTCCATATTAATATCCTTAGTTTAAGATTTGTTTTAAAAGATTTTATTTATTTTACCTTTTTAGTTTATATCCCAGAAACTTTCTTAACTATTTTAATCAATACTTTTTTAGGTAGGTCTTTTCTATCTATTTCTTCAAAAGGAGGATAAGCATTTTTTAAGGACTTCATAGCAGGAATCATTCTCCATTGTTCTACTTGTACTCCGTGAGCTGAACCATTTTTTTGAAGTTTAGTAACCAAACAATATATGTTATCATTCTCATCTTTATGTTTTTGAATATAGAACTTACCAACTTCCATTTTACTTCCTATAACTTTTACTTTAACTTTAACATACTTCATTTTAATATATCCACTAAATTTAATAAAATCTTTGTTAGTTGCCATCATTATAAATCCTTTAGTTGATTAACTATAGTTCCATGAAAAACAGATATTTTAGAATCTGGTCGTAAATTTTCTATGTCGTTTCTTTTACTTGCTAATAAAATTTGACTGGCTATTATTGTTTCCATATTATTAATTAATACCTTTTGTAAAATCTGGTAAAGTTGATAAATCTAATATTTGTACTCTACTTTTCTTTACACCATGTTTTCTCTCTAATACTTTACATATATTCTGAGCTTCTTTTTTTGACTTAGCTTTTGTAAATAAAAGTTGTTCTTCTGTCTTATTTGGAGGAATTCCCCAAACTACAAATTCTTTACTACTACTACCAAAAAGAGTATTTTTAGCTTTAATATTTCTTAATGACACTTTAACATATTCCATAATTATTTCCTTTTATGTTACATCTTTTACTATTTTAATTTTGTTACATAAATATTCCCAAGAACTTTTAGAACCTAATTTTTTAGGTACTATTTTACCTGAAAAATAACCTTTAACACACTTCTTTATAAAATCTGCATCTTTTTTATTCTTTAACAATAATTTAATATTATTTTTATATTCAAAGTATTTAATATCATAAGTAGGAATAGCATCTAACGTTGCCTTAAGCCAATTAAAATCACATCTTATTACTTTAGATTTAGGTTCTATCTTATATATAAAATTTGTAGACCCACCTAAACGATCTATATCTGCTTTATGCTTTGTTAAGTAAAAAGCATTTAATCGAGATACTGTTGACTTAGGTCTTAAGTGTTCCCATAATATTTCAAAAAGTTCATCAGTACCTTTACCAGGTTTATGATTATACGTTATTCCTATTTTTAAAGGTTTAGGGAACCATGATAAAAATTATTTTCTTTAGCCAATATTTTAACATATTCCATTATTTTTTCCTTTTCAAAGGAGCAGGTTCTACATCAACATCACACACATTAAAATCAGTACCACCTTTTCTCCATTTAACATTAAATCTAAATTTAGTTCCAGGTTTGAGCCAGTTTTTTATCATAGGAAAATCTCTAAGCATTTTTTCTGTATTAACTTTTTCTTTCCTTAAAATAGTACCTAATATTCCATCTTCTTTTCTTCTAATCCGACTTCCGATTTCAAAATCTTTAGCTAAAGTTTTATCTATTTCATAAATATTTTTTGGATCAAATACTGCAATTTGATCTCCGTCTAAAAGTTTATACAAACCTTTACCCTTAAACCAGACAGCATCCCATTTACTTTTTAATTTCTTAGTTAAATTAATAGTTTCTTTTAATCGCTCTTTAGCATCATACTCATAAGGGGTAGGATTATATCCATTTTTATTCCACCACTTCATCATAGTACTATTAGCACCAAAATTAATTGTTTCCAATTTAGGTACATCAAGAAAATAAGTCTTCATTCCTTTAGTAGTACCCATTGCAAATTGTTTGGCAATTGATTTGGAAGTTGTCATATAAATTCCGAATGAGAGTGTATGGATTGGAGGAGGCATCCCTCCATAATAGTCTTTGCTTTCATATCCATGAGATACATTTCCAGATCTTTCTGGACCTATAAATATTTTGAAACCTTTATCTTTAATTGCTTGTCTTGCTGTTTCATCAGTACCATGATAAACAGGTCCAAACATATTTCTATCTTTAGCTTCTTGTAATGATATTTTTTTAACATTAGCAAATAAAAAAATTACAGAAGATTTACTAACTATGACATATTTTATCTTAGAACTAAGAACAGTTGCCTTGGAATTATTTCTTGGGTCTTTACTAATGCCATCACCTTTTAGCATGAACCCTTTACCAAACTTATCAAGGCCAAAGGATATTGAATAACCCATCGTTTTTTTGGTTTTAGGTGGCATCCAAATCCTATTCATTCCATTAGATTTGTTTGGAACCATTTTTAGTGATCTTACTTTGGTAAGAAATTCTTTTCTACTCTTAGCTGGAACTATAACATATGGATACGTACCAGCATATTTCATTACTAATTTGTCATACTTTTTATTCCATCTATCAGTAAATGTATCTAAACCTTTTGTCCAAGAATTAGGATAAGCCATAATTACACCTTAATAATATTCAATTAAAATATCTCTTCTATCAAATTTAATAATCAATAAATTTTACTTTTCTACTTTCAGGAGAATTACCAAACCAATCTTTAACATATTTTAAAGCTTTTATTTTAGAAACAGGTCCTAATATTTCACTATTAAAATCTAAAATATAATATTTATCTGTAGGTGTATGTTTGAGTGCTACTATCCAAGCATTTTTGCTTCTTTTAATAACATAAAAATAGACTACATCCATGACAGCAGCACCAAATTCATCTTCAATAGCTTCTAATACCTCATTAGGAACTTTAATATTACTGATTATAATACTCTTTTTTATTTTTGTATATCTCATTTTAAAATCCTTAAAAAGTATAATTCAATTCCACCGTTTCATTTTTTAAATCTCTACGATAAACATGTACATCTGAAAAGGATTTATCCTTATTAACATAGACCACATGACCTAATTTTCTTTTTGGTGAATACTTAAGTTTAATCAAGTTAGTATTTATATCATTTACTATGTTCCTTATTTTTTGTGTAGTTCTTTTTCCTTTTAAAGTAAAAAATCCTTTTTTATTTTTCTTTAAATGTAGGTCTTTAAATAAATTATATACTTTCTTTATTGCTTTATTTTTTTCTTTAAACTCTTGATTAATTTGATTTTTACTTTGTTTAATTTTTGATTGCCAACTCCTACGATAATTTTTTGCCCGTTTAATAAGAGTAGAATTAGGTTCTTCTATTATAACAGCTTTATCTATTTTTATTGGATAAACTTTTTTGTTGAAATAAATCCTATTATCTCCTATATATAAACCTTTTACTTTTCTTGGACCAAAATATTCTGCAATTTCATTACTTGCAATTCCTGGTGCTTCAATTATAGTTCCTAATTTTATATCTGGCATTTATTTTTCCTTAAAAAATCTTCTCACAAGTAGTAACATTTTCAGCGTGAATTAATTTAGCTCTAGAAACAGAAAACTCCACACCTTTATCATATGGAGTTGGTTTAGAATTAGGATTACCTTCTACTACATCCTTAATATTATATTCAAAGGTTAAAAACATTTCATATTCACCTTTATCCATTTCATTAGGTTCCATCTCAAAACCAGTCCCATAATAATTTTTTACATATTCTTCCGTTGAACCTAACCAAAAACCATTTCTGCTTCTTGCTACTGCTCCTTTTTTAAGAGGAAAAAAAGTCTTTTGTCAGCCATACTATGTAGCTTTTTAGTATCATCAAGATACATCATCATTTTATAACCATGACGGATATTTTTTGATGATAGAATGTAAGAAGAAATTATATTAGAATAGTTCATTACCTTACTTTCCGATACTTCATCGTTTCTTTTAAATTCTTTTCTAATTCTTTCATATTTTTGGAATAACCAAATACATCTTTTTCTGGTTTTCTAAGTCTAAAAGAATACGCAGCTTCCTTTTTTGAAACTCTAACAAAATAATCTGCTTTATATGGACCACGTTTAAAAATTTTACCATTTTTTATAATAAAAGAAAAACCTGATCTGGTAGTAAAATTTACCCCACCTTTCAAATCCTTAAGAGAGTATTCTTTACTTGCTGCTACTATTTCTTTTGCTATAATATTATTCATGAACTTTCTCCCATTTATAATAATTTTCTTTTGTAATTCCTTTTTTACCACCAATATTAAATCCTAAAGATATTAATACATAATATGGGTGTACTTTTCCAGATTTTACTTCAGAAGTAGATAAAATATATTTAGCTAAATTATTTTGAAAATCATTTATTACCTTTTTAACAGTAGTTTTCTTAAATATTTTTTCATATTCAAAATCAAATTCACCATATTTAGAATCCTGCATATTTCCAACATATACTTCTAATTCCTCTTTTTTATTTGTAGTAAATCTAATTACAGTATTACCTGTGCCAACTTCAGCTTTAAGAGTAAAATCTCCGTTATTTTTATCTAAAAAATCTCTAAAATAAATACTTTTTGAAGGGTACTCCGATATTTTATAAGTAAGTTCTTTCATCTTATCTACAGTCCAAAATAACTCTTTACCTGTTTTAGTAAGATTATAATTTTCTAAAAACTTTTTTATTCCGTAATGAACTGTACTTATCATAGATTTAATAGGGTATTCCCAAGAGTAATCATATTTAATAGTTTTAGTTATTTTCATACCATTAGAAAAGAAAGTTAAAATAGCTTTAAGATTATCAAGATCAAATTTAACATGAATAGGAGCACCTTTAAATTTAAAGTCACCCTCTATTTTATCCTTATTATATTTCCATTTTCCTTTAAATTTTTCTACAACTCGTTTACCTACTTCATGATATATATTTTTTTCATAATTTTTATTCTCTCCAAAGTTTACTACTTTTATAAGAGATTTTTTTCTAACTAAAATTTGTCTACCTTCATCTCCTGCAATTATTCCAAACCCAGGGTCATAAAGATAAGATACTCCATTTAAAAGTTTATTCCAAGAAATCTTTTTAGATAAACCATAAATTTCTGGAACATTAGCTAAAGCATCTGCTGTCCCATAAAAAATTGATCCTACCTTTTTTCTTTTCCATAGCTTCTTCTCCATAGGACTTTTAGATAAATATTTTTCTGGATTATCATAAGTATTTACAAATTGTTTTAACCAACCATTTCTATCCGCAATATCTTCTGCTTTACTATATTTTAAAGTATTTAGATTAACCCCACCTTTATCTCTTGTTTTAATATCAGCTATATAATAATATGGCATAGTTAATCCGTATTGAAATCCAGCATAATTATCAATCAACCATTTACAGTTATAGAAGTAAATAGCATGAGGATCTCTATGAGATTTTTTAGGATTGATACCTAATTTAGGAATGTCTGAGAAATGAATCCAAAGATTGGGATATTTTAAAGCCATTCTACCGGCCTCAAATTTTTCTTCCCATAATGCTCCATCTATTTCAAATCCATTACTTGATTTTATAATTTCTTCTACTATTATATTATTCATTTTAATTCCAATAAAAAAGGGAGATAACAAGATCCAATTAGATCAAGTTACTTCCCTTTTAAATTAATATTTATTATTTTTTTGGGTAGTGTCCTTTGATTAACTACTTAATTACATCAATTTTACTTATTAAAAATTTAATTTTTTTATCTAACTTCTCATTAATATCTTTATCATCTCTACCATCTACATTATAGACTTTCTTAACTGAAGTTAGTGCTTCTAAACCCCTTCTAATTACTTCTTGCTCTTCACTTTGCCTTCCAAAGTATCCGTACCACTGATCTTGAACTATACTAAACTTTTCCTTTCTTTTATCAAAATCAGTTTCCTTCAAAGCTTCATCAAACAACTCCGTAAATCTTGCATTCTCCATAATAAAATCCTCCTGTCAATTTTCCCCCAAATTGATTCGGGGAAGATTCTAAATGGACACTACCCAAAAACTTTTTTAATCTTCCCAAATTAATCTGGTACTCAAAACAATAGAAAATAAAACAGCATTACACATTGCCCAAATATCTCCACCTAATTTACCTTGATAAACAAAAAAAGTTGAAGTAACAAAAAAAGCAACTAAACCCCACATTGATAAAGAAGAAAGATTACTTAAAATAATTTTCCAATATTTATTTGTAATATGATAATAGGGACTATAAATTGGTTTTTCATTTACTTTGTCTTCTTGTTCCTCTAATTCTTCTAATTGACTAATTTCAGTTTTACTTAAATCATCTTTCATTATTTTTCCATTTCCTACTTTACCTATTGGTTGATCTTTTGGTAGAAGTTCTTCTTCAAAATCTGCTCCTCTAACTTCCAAATCACCATCCACTATTTTTTGTTTCTTTCCAACTTTTATGTAGTCCATGAAAAACCTCCACATTTAATTTATGAATTACTTAGGTCGAGAAAGTAATTTCAAATGAACCTCTGGTTACCTACTTCTTGAAGCAGGAATTCTTCTTGTTCCTCAGTAAGATACATCCTATACTTAATGCCTTTATTTTTCATTAATTATCCCCAGGCATATGCTTCTCTAATTTTTTAGCATTTTTTCTTATTTCATCTTCTGTAATTATAATACCATTTTCCGGATCTTCAAAATAATTATCAGCATAAACTTGTTTAGTGATTTCTTCTACTGGACATTCCAATCCTGTATTTCTTCTATAATGTGGAGGATTATTACTTCGATTTCCCCTACCCATTCCAGGTCCTAATCCTAACCCTAAACCAGGATTATTATTAGGTAATACCTGTTCTGGTTCTGTTGGAGGTTGCATTATAAATCCACAGTAAGGACAAAAATTAAATTGTGGAAATACTCTACCAGAACACTTAGGACATACATCAAAAGAAGTTTCATCAATTTGCATTTGATTATTTTCTTTAAATAAAGGAATTGTTGTATTTTTATTTAATGCAGGATCTTGAAATAAAATAGGTAGGTCTATATCAGATTTGATTATAGAGGTAGTAAGTTTTTTATGAATATCGTAAGCATGGTTAATAAAATTCTTTTCTATTTCCCAATAATTTTCTATCCAACTTTGAATTGATTCATATTCTTTCTCTTCTAAAGTGTCCTCAAATTTTTGGAATTTATTAGATACTTCATCCAAGGCATCCTCTGATACTATTCCAGAAACTAAAAACATTGGAATCAATCTATCCAAATAGTAACTATTCATTATTCTCTCCTTCAGGTTTAAAATTAATTTTATCTCTTAGTTTTTTCTTTGTTTTTTTCACGAACAGGTTTTACTTCTCTTTTAGGAGTAGATTCTCCTTGTTGAAATTGCTCCTTAATAGAATTTAAAAGATTTTTAGTATTTGGTTTAGAAGTTTCTTTATTTCCAGGAAATACATTATCAATAAAATTATTTACAATTTTCTCTCTGTATTTAACTAATCCAGAGGCTAAAACTAAATTATCCAAAAAGAATATTTTTGATATTTTATTTTTTGTACTAATTAACCAATTGGTATCTGTAAGTTCAATTATTTCATTAGTATCCTTCGATTCTAATTCATGTAAAGCAGCATTAAAAGCTATATCAAATACTAATGTATCATTTAATATATTAGTTAAAGCAAAATTATATTGTTTAGCATTAGGAAGTTTTTCTAAAAGATCCTTATAAGTCCTTGTTAAAAGCCTTCTAATTTCTTCCTCAGATTTTTTTTCTGGGTCAATTTCACTTTCTTTCATTATTTTCCTCCATGAAACGATCCCTCAAAACTCCTATTGCACTTTTAAGATTAAATTGTAGCTTATCTATGTTAACTAAGGAATTATCAGTTATTTCTATTAAATCATTTAATTCTTTAGCTAATAAATAAAATTTGGAAACTAAAACTTCCCTAACTACATCTTTATCTTGTTTTTTAAGTTCGAGGAAACCTTGTTGTACATATACAAAATTAACTGCTCTGGAGGTCAAAAATCTTAAAGGCTTTTTTTGTTTAA
>Ga0207997_1001639_pt1 | contig 11500 bp, 12 predicted proteins | sample AntAceMetag02UKN_FD_184777 | JGI IMG/M metagenome (GOLD analysis project Ga0207997, IMG submission 184777) | Saline lake microbial communities from Ace Lake, Antarctica - Antarctic Ace Lake Metagenome 02UKN (SPAdes) (version 2) | ecosystem: Environmental > Aquatic > Non-marine Saline and...
AGCACAGGTTCGGTCGTGACCGTACCGACTCCGTCCGAGCGAAGCGAGAACGGGGACGCGATTTTTGCGCCACAGGTCGTTTATATTTTTTTAGTTTTTTGTTTTTTGAGGACTGTTAGTCAGGCCTTAAAAAATGAAAAATGAAAAAAAAGTACCAGTTTATTTTATAGGTTTTTTATATCGCGCCAGAGCGCGATATACAGAAAAAATGTCGGGGCATTTTTTCTGTCGCGGAAAAATCTTAAAATAATCTTTGACCTGTGGCGCAAAAATCGCGTCCCCGTTCTCGCTTCGCTCGGACGGAGTCGGTACGGTCACGACCGAACCTGTGCTTATGCATTTGCTTGTCTGCGCTGGTTCCATGGTGGAGAAAGCCGAAGATATTCCATGGCCAGTGTCTACAATTCGAAATGTTGACACTGGCCAGTGTCTACAATATAATTAGATGGTATGGCTACGTTTTCAAAAAGAATAGTCCACTCTGACGAAGATCGCCACAAGTGTTTAAGGTGCGGAGCTGTGAGATACGAAAGCCGGATGAGAAAGCCGGACTGGTCTGAAACTACGGCTTGCTCGCAATTCGGAAACAACAGAAAGCAATGGCTCTGCCGGTCGTGTTCTAGGCCGGTCTTGAGGGGTTCTATGGGCTAAAAAGATTGCCCTAGGCGTGCGATCGGGGCAAGGCGAGAGCCTTGCTCGCACGTTTTTTTTGATTCTAGAGCATTTTAAGAGGTCATTTAATCCTTATTTTGAGCCGTATTTCGTAAACTCGCGAAACAATCAGAATTACAAGTTCATCTAAATCGTTGTTAGTGGTTGTTTAAAGGGAATTATCTAAACGGCGTTCGATTGCTTGAAAATGTTGGGAAGTTTTTAGAGAAAAAAGAGAGAAATGTTTAAGGATATTTTTGGAAATGTTTAGGAGAATTTTTAGAAATGTTTAAGGATATTTTTGGAGATGTTGAGGGAAATTTTTAGGAATGTTGAGGGAAATTTTTGGAGATGTTGAGGGAAATTTTTAGGAATGTTGAGGGAAATTTTAGATAAGGGCGCTGATGATAGGGGAAAAATTGGGGGAGTGTTTAATTGACTAACTGTGGCTCCGTTCACGTTTTAGGAGAGTTTTTTGGCCGAGAGACAGGAGAGCAGAGAGGTGATGTTTAGGGCTCGCTTGCCACCCCCGCTTTTTTTTGGCAGAGTCCCACATGATATTTCGAAAACAGTCAGGCGGGACGCCTGTCGATTTTTGGCCTTTTCTTTTTGGGGCTGTTTATGGTATAGTCTGGTTAATATGGCGTCAGAGTTTCCCCCGACTGTTTTCACTCCCCGAACCCTAGTCAATAGGGCTGGAATTTCTTATGAACCGACTCATACTAATACGCTTTACGCTGAAGATATAAATTCTATAACTGATGAAATTGTCGCAACCGAGGGTGCTGTTAATGATCTCATTACTGCTATGGGCTACGGCACCGGTTACGTCTTATATGATTTAACTGACCAAATCGCCTTAGGCAATCGAGTTTTTACTTTTCCTTGGACTGTTTCTGATCTTGGTTTAGAGCTCCATTATACTTCTGCCCCTTTCTTTATTTATCCGCCAGACTTTAGTATAGTGGCGGGAGAATTGATCATTTCTAATAGTGTCCCCGCGCCGGTGCCCGGGCAAACACTAAAATTATTATGTCATAGTCTAATTGTATAGTATTTATGAAAAAATTTATTTTTATTCTTTGCTTTCTTTTTTCCGCTACTGTTGCGAACGCGTACTCGCCCGTCACTATTATTGAAAATCTTTTGGTGACTAGCACTTCGACGCTAGCAACTACAACAATGCAATGGCCAGACGCTGTCCTTAATTTTGAAGCATGGACGGCTGATGTTGGCGGGCCGGTTGTTCAAATTCCAATTATTCATGGATTAGGGGCGACGGCAATCGCTAATATAAACGTCCAAGCTCTGCAAGGGATCACCATGATAAGGGAGGGGGACTATAACGCTACTTTTGGCTATGACGGATCGCCACAATTAAGTTTTATCAGTACCGATTTTTCAAGCCAAGCCGAATTTAGTTTTGCCACTACAACTGGACGACTAAAGTTTAATGCAGACGGTGGTTTCTATTTTCAAGACTATGCCACCAACACAGCAGGCTTATGGATTGGCGACGGTGGCACGCCCAGTTTTATTGATCTTGATAAAGACTTATATGTCCAAGACGACGTCGAAATTGCCGGTTCTTTATGGGTTAATGGTGTTCAAATTACAGGCGCAGGCGGTGGCAATCCGTTTAATCAATGGCTAGACAGCACAAACACGCCGGCCTTTGTTGGTTTGACTTTGACTGGTAATTCGACTGTTAGCACCAACAAAAATATCTACTTCCGTGATACTGATTTGTCGGTCAATTCTCCGAATGATAGTCAACTAGAAATTAAGTCGAACGGCTTAATACTTCTATCGGCTGATGTCGTCACTTTCGGGACTAACTCTGATACTGACACTATATTTTACATTTACGGCGCGACTAATAATGGAGAATATCGGTGGCTAGAAGATGAAGATCGGTTTGACTGGTACGACGATATCCGAATGAACGGTCAAGAAAAAATCTATCTTGACTCAACTGACACTTACATTTACGCTGACGCTGAAGCTGACGAAAATTTGGTTTTAGGTGCTGATCAAGACATTCGACTTTATCCTGACAACAAGGTTTCGATTCTCGCCGCACCAACTACGACACTACTTATGGGAAGTGTATCATCAGGCGCTTGCTTGAAAATGGAAGACGTCGACAAGGGCGGTTTCACTTATTGCACTTTTTTAGACGGAAGTATTAACTGTTCTGTCACTTCTTGCGAATAAATAAAATAATGGCGTCCAGCTTAAAATTATAAAAAGACAAAATGGCCAAGGTTGAATACGTTGACATTTTGCCCGCGACCTCCGAGCTTTATTATAGAGCTTTGACAGCGCAGGATCGTTTCACTTTTTCTCGGATAACGAAAAAGGTTGAATTTTACTCGCGCAAAAAGGTTAAGGGAATGACCCTAAAATCGCTACTGCCACAAGTGGCCGAAGCGTGGAACGCTTTGTCTGTTGGAGACAAGGCGTTATGGACGACTGCCGGCGCACAAAGTGATCTAAACGGTTACCGACTTTTTGTTCAAGATAAATGTATCAGGATAAAAAATGACCTCGCTGGAAACGCGACGCCCGTCGTGCTTCATCAGTCTTGGATTGGTGATTTAAGAATTAAGAGCCCCGCGACCGAATTAAAAATCGTGCAGTTCCACCCTAGTTTTTACTGGGTATCGAGTAAAGTTTCAGGAAAGAAAGGGCAATATGAGCCAGTTCAAGTGACCGAATCTTTTGGTTTGCCTCTTGTCTTGTCATTAAATTATAGTAGCGACCTCACTAGCCAAGGCGCCGGATCATTCGCTAAATTTTATGCGTTGGTTTGGCACTCCTACCAAGGGATAGACTACGAAACACCGCTTGAAATTGACCTCGATCTTTCGACCGGCTGGAAAAATGCGACTGCGACGCTTTCCTCTTTAAGTGGCTACGTCGTTGGCTATGCTCTTTATTTTCACCTTTATAATGTGCGCGGAAACTTGTATATCGACAATGTAAAGTCAACACACTCGGCGCAAAATTGGGTTCGCGATACTTACTGCAAAGATATTAACCAAGGCTTTACCCGCGCATTTTATCAAATTCCTAAACATTGGGTTGCGGAGATTTTGCCAGACGGCTCAATTTATGATACTATTTATAAAGATTTTTAGCTGATGTTAACAATTCTTTTAATTTTGATATTTATGGCTACACCAAACTGGGGACTCCTAACAAAATCTTTAGTCGATAATGAGACAATCGAGGACGCAGTCGATCGTTTAATTACTGTGCATGAAGAAGATCCGACGGCTCACCTTGGCGCGGGAGAATCGCTAGAAGCACACAAGACCGAGGATATGATAGACCACCCGGCCGGCTCGGTTGCTACCGATAAATTATCACAAGGCCGAGTTATTGTTTCCGCTTTTGAATCTTTAGACGGCTTTGGTACGACTGGCTCTGTTTCGCAAGACCTCGGAAGCGTGTCAATTATTACTGGCGCCACTTCCGGCAATTCTGCGGAAATGGACGCTTCGCCCTCTCGTTGGACTGGCCTCGATCTCACCAAAGAAATTTTTTGGAAAAGTGTTCTCCAGCTCGAGGTTGATACTAGCCAAACCGCCTATTTTGGCATGGGTGGTAGTGATTATTTAGGGCAAACTGGTGGAATGGGTTTCCGCGTTATCAATGGCGCTTTGGTCGCCTATACTGCCAAAGATTCTGGCGGTGGTTATGTTTACACGACTGAAGCGATTGCTGGGGTTGACGTTACTGACTGGCACACTTACGAAATACGTTACACCGTGACTCCTAATCTTTTGACTTTTTACGTTGACGGAGTCGATGTTGCTTCTTTCGATACTGGTTTAGATTTTGGCCCACAAGACACGATCGCCCTTTATGAAATTACTACAAACACAAACGCGATTCGTCGGCTTTTTGTTAGCGATTTAGTTTTTCAAATTGAGAGATAAAAATCATGGAGTCAGTCATTGGAAAAGATTTCCCTAAAAAAATAATCCCACTTATTGACTCCGCGAAACAGTCTATCAACATTGTTGTCTATGATTGGCGCTGGTACCCGAATGATCCGGGCTGTGCGGTTCAAATTTTCAATCAATCGCTTGTTCGGGCGTCTCGTCGCGGGGTAAAAATTAAGGCGATTGTCAATAATGACGGCATTGTTGAGATATTAAAAAGCCTAGAGATAAACGCGCGACGCGTCGTGCTGAAAAATATCATTCACGCAAAGTTAATGATTATCGACGATAACATTGTGATTCTCGGCTCGCATAATTATAGCCAAAATGCTTTCACTCTTAACCAAGAAATTTCTGTCATTCTCTCTGTTCCTGAAAAAGATCACGACTTTTCGCGCTTTTTTTATTCGCTTTTTTTAACTTAACATGACTGTCGTCACTCCTAAAACTGGCCTTTTTTCTTCACTTGCTCGCGGGCGGTTTAGTATTCCGAACGGCCTCGGAGTTATTTTTTTAGGCTGGAACAGCCTCGGATATGAGAATGATCGAGCGGGTACTTATCAAAGGCACCGGGTACAGGGTGGAAAAAAACTTATTAAGCGCTGGCAAAATTGGCCGGTCAATCCTAAGACTCCGGCCCAGTTAGTAAGGCAAGCTGTATTCGCGGACGCGGTTGTTGCATGGCAAGCCTTGACACCAGAAGAACAAGAGGAGTATAATCAGCGTAATACTAGAAAAGGAATGTCTGGCCAACAATTATTCATGAAAATATACTTGTTGACCCACTAAGAAACCGCTTGACTGCTCAAAAAATTTGTTTCCTTGTATTCTAATTAAAAAGTCGAGGCAAAGGATATTTTATTAGCTTAATTCAGAATAAAAATCATGGCTAAAGTTACAGGCCCTTTGTTCTCTGTTTCTGCCTCTGGTAAAGTTGCCGATTCGATCGTGTTTTTCGGTTGGAAAGGGATCAACGTCGTGCGTCAATGGTTAAAGCCTGCAAATCCTAAAAGTGAGTCTCAAGGAGACCAACGCATTTATCTTGGAGGTACTGGCAAGGCTGTTGGTAAAATCCAACCGGATGCCGCTTTCGCAAATCAGTTAATCAATCTCGGTCTTATTCCTGCTGGACAGACAAAGCAGTCATATATTGTTCAATACATCTTGAATAATTACTTGACCAGCACCCTCGCCTACGGCACCGAATTGGCGGCGGTTATTGCGCATACTGCCTCGCTCGCTTTTGGTACTATGGCGGACGCATTGACCATTGTTGAATTCGATCTTGATTACGCAACCGTCGCCGCTTATGATAAGAAGCTCGGTTTGTACTTGATCGCTAAGGCTTCGATCGCTCTCGGTCTTGCTGGTACTCCTTACACCACCAACATAACCGCTTGGGACGCCGCCGACGTCAACGGTATGGTTAACGACTTCACCGCTCTTTAATTTCTTGAAAAAAGTCCCCTCTTGTGGCGGGGGCTTTTTTCGTGCCTGCTAGTTATCCACTTTTTGCTTGTGCTTTCTTTTTCGCCTTGTGGTATAATTTAGTCAATGTTAGGTCAAAATCTTTTTCGCAACCTTTCGGCCTTGGCTAATTCTCGATATTATCCCCTCGTCAATCCCGAGATTGATATTCGCTATCGTGTTCCTAGAAAAACTTTACACAAGTTAAAGGTTCTTAATGTCGGCGTCGGTTCTGGTTATTCGGGCCTAGCGCGCCAGCTTCCTTTTCTCAACTTTGGTATTTTGACAATGATCGACGTCCACCAGCAATATCTTGACGACGCCAAGGTAAAAACGTGGGACGCAGAGGTCGTCAAATTTATAAAATCGGACGTCCGCGATTTTGATGTTTCCGGCTATGATCTCGTTTTAATGTTTGACGTTTTGGAGCATTTACCCAAAGAGGATTCGCTTAATATAATGTCAAAGATAACCGGTCGCCAAGTTATTTTCGGCCCGCTAGAGCCGTCTTTTCGCAAAAACGATTTTGGAGTAAAGTCACAGGATCATCTTTCCTTGTGGACTGAAGAAGATTTTTCAATGAGAGGATATAAAACTGAAGTCTTAAAAAATTTTCACCGAGAGGAAAACCAAGTTTTTGACGCCTTGTGGGCGATAAAATAAATGCTTAAATACTCGATAATCATTCCTGTTTGCAATAAAGAGGAGCTGACAAAGGCTTGCCTTGATTCTATTCAAAAATGTTCAAATGATCACGAAGTTATAATCGTTGACAATGGTTCGCGTCCGTCATGGAAGGGGCCGGAATTTGTGATCAGAAATGACAGAAACCTCGGCTTTCCTAAGGCAATCAATCAAGGAATAAAACAAGCTCGCGGAGAAATTATCGTCTTGCTCAACAATGATACTGTCGTTTCCCCGCATTGGCTCGAACGTCTTGACGCCCACCTTAAAAACTACGATATGGTCGGCCCTGTGACTAATTTTATCTCTGGGCCACAACAGCTAACAATGAGCTCTGCCGACTTACCAGGGAGCATTTTTGATGTTTCCGAGGGTATATACGAGGCCAACGCTGGCCGAGCATGGCCTTTTCACCGGCTTGTTTTCTTTTGCGTAGCCATTAAGCGCGAAGTGATTGAAAAAGTCGGTTTACTTGACGAGCAATTTTCTCCGGGCAATTACGAAGATGAAGATTATTGTATGCGCGCGATAGAGGCGGGTTTTCGCCTTGGAATAGCGAGCGACGTTTTCATCTATCACTTTGGAAATGCTACGCATAAAGCATTAAATCTTGACTACGTCAATTTGATGCGGACTAATCTTGAAAAGTTTCAGACAAAGTGGCCGTTAAAAAAATACTCTTTGATGAAAGAAAAAGCAAAAATAAATTGTGCGCAAAATTTGCCTTTGCCAAAAAGAACTCTGGCCTTGGTTATGGTTGTCCGGAACGAGGAGCTTGGCCTAGAGCGCGCTATTCTTTCCGTCCGTGATTTTGTTGACGAAATTGTTATCGCTGTTGATAATTCGAGCACGGACGGAACACTAGAAATAGCCAAAAAATACGCGACAACATTAAAACGATTTGACTGGCGAGATGATTTTGCTTGGGCCCGAAATTTTGCGCATGAGGGCGTTAAAAGTGACTGGATATTATTCCTCGACGGTCACGAATTCGTCCAAAAGTATACGAACCTTGATTTTATGTTAAGCTCTCCGGCTGACGCTTTGCTGTGTTCGGTCGAACTAGAAAATGACTCGACCATTCGCAATCCAAGAATTTATAAAAACGGCTTACAGTTTGAGGGCGCTATTCACGAGATCCAAAATTATAAGACTTTGACTGTCTATTCGGAATTCCTTGTTATTCATGGACGCCTAGACGGTCAAGCGGAAGATTCGATCGCTTTTCGTAAAGAACAATCAAACAGCATGGTGCCTCGGATCATGGGAAAACAACTAAAGGACGACCCTTCTAACACGCGAGCGTCTTTGCACCTCGCTTTGCATAATCAATCGCAAGGCTTTTTCCGTGAAGCGCTAAAATATCAAAAACTATATTTCAAACATTCAAATTTCAAGGGAGAGCGTTGGTTCATGTACTTTAACCAAGCGCTTTGTCATTTTTCCTTGGGCCATAGACTCCGTGCGCTTTGGGCGACCGATAATGCTGAAAAAGAGACTTCGCGCCGGTGGGAGATTGCCAAATTAAGAGGACTCATTTATTTTAATCAAGGAAACTACAACAAGGCCGTTAAATTTTTTGTTGATTCTTTTGACGTCAATCGTGGCGACACTACTTATAAGCCTTGGAAAAAAGACCATTCTGAGATATGGAATTTAATAGGTGAGTGCTATTTCCGTCTCGGTAAACTAAGCCCCGCCGGCGAGGCGTTTAATGAAGCGTTTAAAAATTGTCAAGATGCAACAAAAAAGAAAATGTACTACGACCGGAGCAATCTTATGAAAAAAAGGTCTCGTCCCCTCTAATCATTAACACACAAAAAAGCCACCCTGTGTCAAGTGGCTTTTTTTTGATGTCGAACTACGCTCGAAAGCGTCGGAGTTTAGCTTAACAAAGTGTCAAGATTTTGTCAACTAAATAACGAAAACTCCTTTGCACAAGGTATCTTTTACTGCGATTGCCTCTTTAAGCGCTAGATAACTAGCGTCGAAAGCGACGGAGGCCTCGGCAATTTGTGCGTCAACTGCCGCGAGCTCTGCGATTTTTTCTGGTGTCATGACTTTATTATTTGGCTAATAATTCGACCAATCTCATTTTGCGATCGAAGCCGGTTCGCGCTTCGATATAATCAATGTACGCTCCGGTGTCGTTTTCGTGCGGAGGAGCATATACGGTAATTAACTGTCCCAGCGTACTGTTTCCAGTTAAAGACGTTACTGTCATTCCTCGGCATTTCTGAAATAAATCCCAAAGCAGAGCAAAATATCCGACGTCCTCGTTATAAAAATAAGCAAATCGCCCTCGGTTTCCTATGGCAAAAGGACTGTAAGTAAGGTTTCCCGGATTGTTGTTTCTCCAAGAAGGAGTTTCTTCATTCACGCCTAAAGTCTTTAAATCATCAGGGCCCCAGCCCTCATGATCGGAAATTGCCTTTGCTAATGCTATAAGTCTTTTTCCTATCATTTTTTTATTTTACCTAAACGAACGCGTGCCGTACTCGATTGAGAATGAAGCCTAGGCCTCCGGCCGTTTCTGGTGCGCTTGATCCTAAGTCAAGCGAAGCCAGCCAATTAACGAGAAAAGTTAGTCCTGCCGACATCATTACAACAACCAAGTCAGAGGCCAAATGTTTCCAATTATATTTTTTGATAGTTTTCCACATAATCCACAGGTTTATCCACTACTTTGTAAGGTTACTAATTTTATAAAAACGTTATTTTGAGCCATATTCTACACTTATCAACAGTTTATTACCCTTTGAAATATGACTCCCTCCTTTGTAGGATTTGACGCGTCCTCGCCACCCCGCGAAAAAAAAAGTGCGAAGTGTCGAGACGATCCTACCGTGTTGGGTTATTTCTCCCTCCTCGCCCATTTTAGACCCGGGCGCAGGCCAGTAGTGAATTCGCAATCAAAACTTAAACGCTTTCGCGCCGGCAACTGTCGATGGACACAGCCAGTTAGCTCTTTTTTGTCGCAATTGATTTTTAACCTCGAACGACATATTTATTATCTTACCAGAACATTTAAAAAAAACAAAAGTGGATAACTTTCGAGCCCTTAAATTCTTTACCCCCCCTTTCCTCTTTTCAAAGAGGAGAGGGGGGCGGGGGGGAGAGGAGATCGCCTTTCTTTTTTTGAGCCGGCCTACTCGCTAGGGTACTTTGCAAAAGGAGGTGGGGCAGTGAAAAGTGCGCAGAAAGGGGAAGCGTTTTCAAACGTGTATTTGTAGTGCGGGGAGTGGGGGAGAGCGGCGGGCGCCCCGAGCCCTGTCGAGGGGCGACGCGAGGGGGCGGGGGGGCACACCCCTGCCCCCATAGCCTCCCCACGTCAGGCGCGTAGCGCCTGTGTGTGGGGAAACATACTATCCCCACCGAGCCTTAGCGAGTAGGCCGGCGACGTATGTCGCTGGCTAGGTGGTGAGGCCGTGCTGGCTCGTTCCTGCGAGCCAATGTACGGCGTCGTCCTTGCCCTTGTCTTGTCCTTGTAGCGAGCCACCCCCACCATACAGGAAAACCCTTTCATTCTCTTTTTATCATGTGGGACTCTGCCAAAAAAAAGCGGGGGTGGCGAGCGAGCCCTAAACATCACCTCTCTGCTCTCCTGTCTCTCGGCCAAAAAACTCTCCTAAAACGTGAACGGAGCCACAGTTAGTCAATTAAACACTCCCCCAATTTTTCCCCTATCATCAGCGCCCTTATCTAAAATTTCCCTCAACATTCCTAAAAATTTCCCTCAACATCTCCAAAAATTTCCCTCAACATTCCTAAAAATTTCCCTCAACATCTCCAAAAATATCCTTAAACATTTCTAAAAATTCTCCTAAACATTTCCAAAAATATCCTTAAACATTTCTCTCTTTTTTCTCTAAAAACTTCCCAACATTTTCAAGCAATCGAACGCCGTTTAGATAATTCCCTTTAAACAACCACTAACAACGATTTAGATGAACTTGTAATTCTGATTGTTTCGCGAGTTTACGAAATACGGCTCAAAATAAGGATTAAATGACCTCTTAAAATGCTCTAGAATCAAAAAAAACGTGCGAGCAAGGCTCTCGCCTTGCCCCGATCGCACGCCTAGGGCAATCTTTTTAGCCCATAGAACCCCTCAAGACCGGCCTAGAACACGACCGGCAGAGCCATTGCTTTCTGTTGTTTCCGAATTGCGAGCAAGCCGTAGTTTCAGACCAGTCCGGCTTTCTCATCCGGCTTTCGTATCTCACAGCTCCGCACCTTAAACACTTGTGGCGATCTTCGTCAGAGTGGACTATTCTTTTTGAAAACGTAGCCATACCATCTAATTATATTGTAGACACTGGCCAGTGTCAACATTTCGAATTGTAGACACTGGCCATGGAATATCTTCGGCTTTCTCCACCATGGAACCAGCGCAGACAAGCAAATGCATAAGCACAGGTTCGGTCGTGACCGTACCGACTCCGTCCGAGCGAAGCGAGAACGGGGACGCGATTTTTGCGCCACAGGTCAAAGATTATTTTAAGATTTTTCCGCGACAGAAAAAATGCCCCGACATTTTTTCTGTATATCGCGCTCTGGCGCGATATAAAAAACCTATAAAATAAACTGGTACTTTTTTTTCATTTTTCATTTTTTAAGGCCTGACTAACAGTCCTCAAAAAACAAAAAACTAAAAAAATATAAACGACCTGTGGCGCAAAAATCGCGTCCCCGTTCTCGCTTCGCTCGGACGGAGTCGGTACGGTCACGACCGAACCTGTGCT
>Ga0207997_1001642_pt1 | contig 11481 bp, 15 predicted proteins | sample AntAceMetag02UKN_FD_184777 | JGI IMG/M metagenome (GOLD analysis project Ga0207997, IMG submission 184777) | Saline lake microbial communities from Ace Lake, Antarctica - Antarctic Ace Lake Metagenome 02UKN (SPAdes) (version 2) | ecosystem: Environmental > Aquatic > Non-marine Saline and...
TATACCGATGCTTTCCCTGCTATGGCTGTATCTTGCCCAGTTATCGTAAAGTTCCTTAACTCTATATTATTTATAAAAGTTCCAGCACTATAAGAAATACTACTTTCAGGATAACCTCTGTACGGTATTTCAATCTCTAAATGTGTATTATCTGTGACTTCGGTTATTTTATAAACACTCCCATAAATAACGATATAATCGTTAACAGCTAAATTTGTTGTCCAAACTGTCCCAGAACCAACTATTGTGGTATCATCATTCGCCACTGTAATAGTACCAGTATTATATTCAGTATCGCCACTTGTCAAAATTTGATATGTATTATTAAGGTCAATAATTGTATTATATTTGTCTTCTCCCACTATAAATGTGTCAGAACCAATGTTTATATCACTATTTAAAATGTATGTTCCACTTCTTAAAAATATTCTTTTTTTTCCAGCGGCTAGGGCTTCTTGCACCGAAACATAGTCTCCTCCTCCGTTAACATCTACAACAGAATCATATAGTCTGCTACCTATAATATAATCAGCGTTCTTATTTCTAATATCATCGTTGTTGATAAGATCAGTAAAGTTCTTTTCTGCTAACAAGCCTATAAAACTAGGAAAGTCTATGCTGTTTGTTGCTGGCGTGCTTGCAGGAGTGAAACCAAAACCAGTGCCAAGCACATTGGCCAAGTCTGTCGGTATCCAATTTGTTTCTATTTTCATCTTCTTGTCCATTATTTCAATGTCAAGTTAGTAAAATGAGGTGTAGTTGTCGTGCCTGTTAAACTTATTTTGAGTTGCAACTGTTCACATACTTTAATATTCGTTGGTAATTCAGTTATTATATTTTTAGAAAGTATTGCTCCGTGAGTATCAAAGTCATAAGTTCCTATCGTTGTGAAAGAATCGTATAGATTTATTCTGTATTCGATCTTAATACCTTCATTAGCGGCTAAAGGTTTTGCAAATCTGAACTCTAACTCTTTAAATTTAAAAGGTTGTAATGTGCTTCCAGTCCTGTAAAAGGGTGTTATAAAATATCCTTGATAAGCTGTTGTGTAGTTAAAGGCATTATTAGTTATCTTATCAATTCCGTATATAGTGTTTGACCTCCAACTGCATAAATAGGCGTCTCTAGTAAGACTTAATAAAGCTCCTACTTTGGTAATAGTAGCCCCCATATTCTCGGTTGATATTTCATTTTCAAAGTTTAATATATTGCCCCTAGATGTCTGTGTGAGGCTGTAAACGCCACAACCACCGTTTGCACCACTTCCACTAACTCCGAACCATAAACGCCCCTTATAGCTCATTATAGCCCCTGGGTAAGGCTCTAAATATAGTCCTGCGTCTAAACTAGCAATAGTCTGGGGTATTTGTGCTATCTGCACTGCATTATAACCGTCGGAACGGTAAACTTTACCTTCTATTCCTGCCATTATAAAAAGTTGGTTACCTATATTAATCATTGCATTTATTCCATTCTCTGATATTTGAACTGGTTGACTGAACGATGGGCTTACTCTATCCCAAGGAAATATGTCGGCTATTTTAAAGTCATAAATATTAGTTCCTTGCCAAGTCCCTACCATTAGATTATTACCAAGCTCTGCAAGACATTTAATCCGATAATTATCAGGTAAATCTAAATCTTTCTGTGTAAAAGTATAAGTTGCAGCAGTTGCAGGAACAAATGTAGTATCTTGCTCGATTGAAAATATATATTTACCAGCTCCTCCATAAATTTTTCCGTCATTCTTACTTACTATCATCGGATGCCACAAAGTATCAGAATCTATTGTTTGCCATCCCGTAGTTATTGAACTATCAGAAATCTTTACAACGTCAATAGTAGTTATACACGCAACGAACACATAACCCCATTTAACCATTAAACCTTGTCCTACTCCCAGCCTATTGCTTACTTCTGCCCATGTAGCTCCAGTATCAGCTGATTTATAAAGAACTCCGTTAGAGTCTAAAGCGAAGATATTAGCTACTGTGTCAGGGTCTCTTACGATCCATTTAACAAAAGCGTCTACTACTGCAACGGATTTTTTGGCTAAGATGTTATTAAGTTTTGCTACTCCAGGAGTTGTATAAATGTCTAAATTGCGACAATCCTCAAACCCCACGTGAGAACTTTGAGCTATGCCTTGTCTTGGAGCATCTACTGATATATTCATATTATTTGTTATTTTCTACGTTAGGGATTAATCTTGCTCTATTTGTTTTTATATATTGATGTGTACCTGACTGAGAGCCTGAAGTAGTGATAGCGTCTCCGCCCATAGATGTGGATAGCTGAAAAGAATCGGCGGCTATACCGTTTCTTATAACATAATAAGTTGTGTCCACTAATAAGCCTGTAGGCAAAGCTCCCGAAGTTTCTAATTGGACTGTGTCATCTTCTATCAGTTCGTGTCCGGTAGAAGAAAACACTCCAGGCTCGGCTATGGTAACGGTAAAAGTAATAAATCTAAATCTTGAAAATTGCATATATTTTAGTTAATTGCTAATTAAGAGGGGTTTTGCCCCTCCAATATCAGAAATTAAGATGGGTCTGTACAGGTAATCTTTGCAGCAGTTGTTGCATCACTTCCCATAATAAGCCATTGAGAACCGTCGGACATTATACTGACAGTATCTCCAAGTTCTTCTCCGTCAACTACAAAGTTAATTTGGTCTTCATCTTCGCAAACAACATCTGCGTTGTTTACTGTTAATGTTCCATTTATATTGTCTCCTTCAGCAGAGTCAACTACAAAGTTATTGGTGTCAGAAGCACCATTAATCATGAACCTATAGTTTATCCCTGTATTAGCAACTGCCGGTAATGTGAAAGTAGTACCAGTAGCAGATAATAAGAAAGTAGTGCCACTTTCTGAGCTAGTCAATGTTCTTGCGGTATCTGTATCAAGCAATGCAACTGCGGCAGTAGCGTCTCTAAACTTTATAGTTCTGTGAAAAACCATATCGTTATAGACATTCGGGCCGGACATAGCACCAATCATTGCTTCTCCAGTATCACCGTTGGTCAACTGTTTCAACTCATCAACTGACATTGTAACAGCGAACGCAGCACTTACCGTGAAGATAAGTGTTATCGCAACTGTTAGAAATGTTTTTAATTTATACATAGTTGTTTATTAAAGATTTTTAAGTTCCTCTGCAAATCCCTTACTCTCGAATTTTACAGGGTTTTGAATTTTATAAGCCTCTAATAAAGCTTTACGTTCTGGGTTCCTTTTTACTTTTGGAGCTTCTTTTTCGTCTAGCTTTATATCAATGGCTTTTTCTTGTTTACTCATTGTTATTTTTTAATTATTAAGTATGGGGGGAGTATGGCACAGATACTCAGCAGTTGGTGGAGAACTGGGCATCCGCACCAAATTCCCCCCACAATTCTTATGCTGTTAAAGTAACATCAACTGTAAGCGCTCGTTTAGGAAACCAAGCTTTGAATCCAATATAACCGAATGTTACGATTTCTTTACCAGTCTTACCTGTTACTTGCTTTTCTTCATACTGAATACTGCGAGGAGCAGCGTAAGTTGAAACGTTCTTAACTCCGAATACCCGGTGTCCATCATTAGTAACAGTTAACGTACCTCCAGCATTAGCACCAGGGTAGGTTGTATTTACAAAAGTACCGGATTGTACTACATAAATATCAATACCCATATATTGAGACATAAAACCGTTTCTTAATGTGGCATCAGCCATATTAAATCCGTTAGCGGCTTGTGCTTGTATAAACCCCGGGATATCGCTTGCTTCGATAACCAAGTAAGTTCCATTAAATATTTCTGAATAACCGGCTACCTTTGAAAGCAAGTTGGATAAAATCTCAATTACATTCGCAGTAGTAGTGAATCCACCTGAAGGAGTTGAATAAGTACCAGTTCCAGCTTCACAAAGAGCATTCAATACGAAACTATCGATAGCTGTTTTGACTCTGTTGTCCTGGTCATCTAATCTATTAGCCATTATATCAAAGGCTAACAAAGTTTCTTCAAAATTGTAAACGTGTTCTGATACAATAAATTCAGTGTTAACAGTTAGTAATTCGTCAGTCAAAGTGTACACAGCAGGTACGTAAGTTCCAACGATAGCTTGAGTTACAACTGTAGATTGTGAAGAATAGGGAGAATCAATATATTTTCCGCCTGTTCTATCAACAACACAGATTTTTTCTGCTACTAAAGCAGCACGTAACAATGTGTCGAGACTTGACAGTCTGTATTTTCGTCTCCACATATAAGTCGTAGTAAAAGTGTTCATTTTAGTTTAAGTTATTAGTTAAACCACCAATCCCTCAAACTCTCCACCTCGTCTAAGTCCTGTTTCTGAATAGTCTGGCTTTTGTTAGTTCTGCGATGCTCTTGTCATCTTCAGGCACTTTATTATTTACCTGTGCATTATCTAACAATTTTTTTCCAGAAGTTTCGTTTGAACCTCGCTTTTGGCTACCTGTGCTGGTAGCTTCTTTTGTTTTACGAAGTTCTGTTCTATTCGATAAGATAGCTTGAACATCTTTGTTTTCTTTTGCTTCTGACGGACTTAATCCAAATTTCTTAGAAATTTCAAGAAAGTCATCTAAATCGTCATCTTCAATTTTGTTTAATGATCTAATATCCTTTATCGAATAGTTTGGCTCTTTATCCTCATCGGACTCATTGCCTGTTTGCTTAGTTTTAGGAGTTTGCTTCTCCACTTTTGGAACATCTTTAGTCTTCAAAGCTTTTTCTGCTTTCTCTGCACGAATCTTTTGATTCTCATATAAAGTTTTAAAGTCTTTTTCTTCTTCTTGTTCCTCGTCATTTTTAGAAGTTTCCTCTTCCTCGGTGTTTAAAGATTCCTCAATCTCTTTTTCATTATCCATAGAATTGATTTAAGGTCTCAAAGCAAGACCAATATTTAATTATTTTGAACTATTTTGTATCATTCTTTTCATCATTTCTTCAAAAGTTTCTGTCTTTTCTCCTGCTATTACTCTTATAGCGTTTAAATATCCCTCAATGTGGTTAAGGATACCAGCCCTAGCACCGAAATTAATGCATTTGTCTTCTTTACGAACGTCTAGACTGACTAAATCTTCAAGCTTAATATCTCCGTGTGTTAAATCTTTCAATCCTCTAATCTCCTGTTTAAGATAGTTAAATCTTAAAATATTTATATCAATCTCTAGCGATATGTCTTCAATCTTTCTATCTTTTGTATTAACTGCATAAATGTCAGTAAGGTTTGTAAAGGTTGAGTTTCCGTCTAGTTCTGGTATGAATACCTTGTAAATAAGGTCTGCTACTTCACCATTAATTGATTCTCTTAAAATTACTTCTTCTTTTTCTGTTAACTCTTGCTGATAGATAAACTTTCTCAAAGCTATCAAGATGTCATCTCTTTCAGCGAATGTGCTTTTAATTAGTTTTAATTCCTTATCGGAATATCGCATTTGTCTTTTTTGTGGTTTATTTTCCACCATAATTTTTATTTAATTTATTAAACCTTACTACTTAAATCTATTTTTTCCATTATTTCTTCTATTGTATATCCGTGCTTATCAGCGAACAACTGTAATTTCTCAATTTGATTCTTTTTAGCCTTCTCGAAGTTATTGTCTACTAACACTCTAGTACTAGCACCTCCATAATGGTAAATAAAGGACTCTCTAGCGACGTATATGTCATAACCTGCGTCTTGTACCCTCTGGCATATATCGAAGTCCTCACCACCGTGTCCATAGCTTTCATCCCAGTTTCCAATCTTGTCTAACACTTTACGAGGGATTATGAAACAAACTCCTATAATACTGAATATATTATCTACGTAGTCGAACTCTGGCTCTGTTCCCCAATCTATACTTTGCTTTGCTCCGCTACCCCAAAATGTAGGGGCTACTAATCCGACGTTTTCTTTCTTATCAAAGCATTTAAGCATTTTGTCCATCCATCCTGGTACTGCTACAACGTCATTGTTTATAAAACAGATATACTCTCCTGTGGCTTGCTCCAACCCTGTGTTTAAAGCTCCAGAATAGCCTTTAGGGGTTTTGTTTTGAATGTACTTTACTTTTAGGCTAGTCACAAATTCTTGCATTAACTCTTTTAACTTCTCATCTTCACCCTCTTGCACTAGTATCAATTCAAAGTTATGTGTGTATTGTAATATTGAGTTGATACAAACCTCTGTTAAATCTGCCCGACAAAAGCAAGGCACGATTATTGATAATTTTTTCTCCACCATTTATTTTATTTAATAATTAAGTTATTGGTGCTGGTTGCGGTTGCGGTTGTGGTTGCGGTTGTGGTTCGTTCTCTGTGTCCATTATTTCCATTTCACTTATAGCATTTGTTTCTGATAATATTTTATTGAATATTAACTTAGCTTTAGGGTCTTGTAACAACATTGGATTAGAGCCGATTGTCTGCAACACAGTTGAAAGAGTAGCCAGCACAGCCTGTTTATCTTTTGATTCACCTGTTACATCTACTTCTAACTCCCACTCAAAGTCTTTTAAGGCTTCTTTCCAGGTCTTATCTTTAATCTCTGATGGTTTAATAAATCGTTGATTACCTAGCTTGTTTAGATTCTCTTGTACAGCGTTACCTGTACTAGCAATAACTTCTTCTTGCATCTCTGGAGTGAATAGGTTGCCGTTCCTGATATCTTCTGGTGTTTTATTAAGTATATCATCTATAACTATCTTGTTAGCTTCTTCTATCGCCTTATAAGGAACAAACATAGAATCAATCTTTTTGATCTGATGTTCTGACAATATCTCTGATATTTCTTCTGTAGTATCAAGCTCTTTCTTTATAGACGGAATAACAAAGTTTCTCATCATCATTTCAATACCTAAGCCTTTATTCTCTTTCATTAACTCAAACAATGAATGTGCTTCTTGCAATTCTGCCTGTGTTTGTCTCCACGCTGTGCCTGATTTAGCTTGGGTTACCATTGATTCGGCTACTCCTCCTATTTCGTTAACTAATTGTTTCCATTGTTGACCATAAGCCTGTAACGAAGTTATATCGTGAGAGTTATTAGCTACGCTTGTCAATGGTTGGTTATCACCGTGTATAAGGATTGCCCCAGTCTCTACCGCACTTAGTACATTTTGTCCTACAAAGTTACCGTCTGATGTCTGAAAGATAAGTTTGCTTGCTAAATCTAATTGGTCTTTTATCGACTTTACGTTATGGTTCATCATCCATTGAGCCTGGAATGAACCCTCTACAGCTCCTATACTGATAGTTCTGCCGTCTTCTTTGATTAAATGGTCTATCTGATAAGGAGATTTTTCTTCTTTCCCTTTGTAAAGAGTGTAGTTGTCATATTCACTTTCGCCCTTATTGGGGTTTTTAATAGCATTGTAAGATATAGCGTGCATTTGCTGTGTATATTCTTCGTCATCATCCTCATCTTTTGTGATTAATGATAGAGGCAATTCTCCGTGTACTTCATAGACTTGGTAGTAATCGTCCTTAGTATCTTTCTTTTGTCCATCCATTGTTTTTCTGGCTTCCTTAGAGTCAATCATCGAGTCAACCATAGCTTTATTATAACCATTTTTTATCTTAGCTCTTAGTTGAGCTTCTGTAAGCCATAAGACCTCTATTACAGCATTGTTATTAAAGTCTACGGGGTCGCATATAAGCCTGTTCCAAGGGATTACTTCACTTATTAACTCTCCGTCTTTTTCAACGTGTTTAGAGACTGCTGAACCATATTTGCATAACTCCCTACCCCAGTTGTTAAGGAATTGTCCGAAGAAACTTTTGCGCATCCAAGTTTGTAATAGTAAAGAAGCACAAAAAGCTAGAACGATGTGTCCTGGCTTAGTTGCTCTAAAGCTTATATTCTTTCTGTCTATGTCTGTGGCTCTGTACCATACATTTAAAACAGCGGTTACTATGTTAAAGAAAGGTTTTTCTCTGCCCATAGAGTCGGTCTCACCGCTCAAATGCTTAGAATTAACATAAGCGTCTACTGTTTCCACCAGTTCTCGTTGATTATAAATTACGTATTTAGAGATTTTAGTGTTTCCTTTCTCGTCATCATCTTCCATATCTCTCACTAAATCTGCTACATAGCTTTTTACTTCAATCATAGTTTTAAATTTATCTCCAAGTAATAGTCCAATCTCCTGCAAAAGCAGCACCATCAGCACTCTGGAATACTAAACCTTTTTTAAAAGAGACATCGAATGTATAGACTCCTTCTGCTTGCGCTGTCTCAAAGTCTGCTATTCTCGTTGCATAAGTTGAAGATGCTAAACCAGTAGATGAAGTAGTCGCTGAATCAAACATTATTACCGCTCCAGCTTGGTCTTCTGTAATAACAACTGAACCTAAAGTCCCTACACCTGTTTTAATTAAACTTGTAGTGGCTACTGCTCCAGTAAGTTGAGTGTAATGGTACTCGCCAGCTCTTGCTACGCTTCCGATGTCCGCTTGCTCAACAGGCTGACAAATAAAAAAGATGGACACCATTATAGCTCCACCTACCAATCCACCAATTATTGATAATAAAGTTTTCATAAGTTATTTATTACTGTTATTTATATAGTTAATCTTATTGATTTCAAATTGGTTTAATTGTTTCTTGACCGACTTCTCCTTGTTTGGGTCTTCATCTAGTGCTTCTTTCCTTAGTTCAAACCAAGCCCTATAAATCAAGGTATCTCCTACGTCAGGGCTCTTGCCTATAGACAGTTTAACTTCTTCTTTAGGTATCAACTGCAACTTTCCTTCGCTATCTATGTCTTTCTGCCTTAGTAAGGCTGATAGTTCTTCGATGATTATCTCCCTATACTCAAGTGTCTTGAACGCTATTCTATGCTCATTAATCAGTTCTGCTAGTTTGACTGCACATTGAGCCTTTAAGTTCTTAAAGCTTGTTTTAGGTACTAAATCGTTCTCTATCTTAGCAAACCTCTCTCTTATCTGGCTTCTAGTTGGCAATGGAGTACTATTCGCCACAAATCCTTTGACTCCTACAAGTCCGTCAACTACTGCTCCTCCGATTCCATCTTCATCAACTATAATCTGTGAATAAGGTATTTTCTCAATGATCGCATAGTCCTTAGCTTTCTGAATTGTTTTTTGTGTGTCTTGCTTTTCAAACTTCTCTATCCGATAAAGCTCAAGCCCATCCCAGAAGCTGAATATAGTGCTATCTTTCCCCAGCCTTGCAACGTCTATCACCATGTACTTCTTGTTTTCTTTTACTATAGAGTTACTGAAAGCATCTGTTAAAGCGTCATAGGTTACTAAACTATTCTGGTCTTCATCATAATCCCAGTTGCCGTCTTTCAATCTCTGTCGCATTACATCATTATTAATCCTTGCAAGTTGTTGCCCGTATTCCTTAGCTGTGTATGGGTTGTCTTTATATAAACTTTGAATGAATACTTTGTTTGGTGGGAGAGTTCCTTTAATCCAAGGAATATAGTATTCTGTTTTTGTCCAATTCTTCTTAGGGTTTCCACTAGATAATAAGTTAGCAATTATGCCTAACTCTTTGTTCAAATGTCTGCCGATTCTGCTCTTTAGCACGTCTTTAGCTAAATAATGTACCTCCCCAGCTTCTTCAATAGCTCCGTCTGAATACTCTGTGCTACCAAATCTTTCATACAATGGGTCTGACGGTAACATCTTCAAGTCTAATAGGTCTATTCTTCCACCGTTCTTAAACTCTATGAAATTATATTGTCCGTTAAGCTTCCATTCTGTCGTTGGTATACCGTGATACTTACAAACCTTTATAAAAGTTATATAGGTTGATTGCATCAATCTTTTCAATTCTTCTCTACCTATAAAAGAACGGTATCCTGGGTATCTGTAAATGTTAATCAATCTGCTTTCGCATATTAACCAACTTTTACCTCCACCCGCTCCACCGCCTATAAATATCTCATCTCTGCTTGGGTCGTTAAGTGCTAGGTACGCTAGATGCTGTTTTTTTGTTGGGCGTATATTTAGATCCATCTGGTAATATATAGTTTATTCCGTTTATTTTTACATCTACATCTCCGCTAAAATCTATAGCTTGTTTAGGGAGACCATCAACATAGTTCATTATCAACTTTAAACTCTGTAAGTCTTTTTCTACTAAAGCTTTGTTAAGTAATGTCTTTACAAACATAACCTTGTAGCTGTCTTTCTCTCCGTCTGGTATTTCCTCTAATTTCTCTTTCAATAGCTTTGTTAAGTTTAAAGTAGCGCCCTTAGGCTTACCGTCTGGGTTACCAGATACTCCTGGTTTGAACCTTCCCTTGTCGTCCCTGTTTTCTCCTGAAATTTCTGGCATATTATTATTTTATATTAGCTATTTTATTAACAACTCTCCACACTTTATATTGAAAGGCTGTCATACAGTTCTCATTGTTTGAAAATAATCCCTTTAAGCTATTGTTTCTTGCTTGAAAATACCAAAACCATTTTTCCTTTAAGTACCAATTTAAGTACCAATTTAATGTTCTATTTCTCATATTATTTTAGCTTTAAAATATTTCTCTGCATTTCTATATGAAATCATTGAGCCATATAGAGGCGAGCTTATGTTCTGGCATACTTCTGTAAAGATATTCATATATTCTTCCCTATCTCCCATTTCCTTAACTTTTTGTAGTTGGACTGTGTATGCTCTCTTTTCTTCTTCTAGTCTAAAGTCTTTGTCATTTAAAAACAAGTTAATCCATTTCTCTCCGCCTATTTCATTTTGTGATTTAATGTGTTCTATCTCATGATAAAGTATGTCGTAATACTCTAGCCAGTCTGTCTCGTTCTTGCTTGAGAAGATAGTGTTGTTAAATACAAAGATTGTTTCTGATGTAATAGGAAATCTCTTACTGTATTCTTCTAAGTAAGGAAATAGGTTTTGTTTTTTAAATTTTATTTCTCCACCCATATATTATTTAATATAAGGTTACAATTGAGGTTACAATTGAGGTTACAATTAGCAAGACCCTGGTCTTATAAGATTAAATTCTTCGTCCATATATTTAATTATCTATAGCCTCAACAGAAATGTTGAGACCCGGGGAAATTCACTCAATTTACATTGAGACTATAAACAATTACATACCATCTTTTTCGTCTCTGATTATTTTATAATCTTCCGAAGTTCATTGTTAATATTATTTTCAATATTTTCCCTTTCAGCTAATACTCTTAAAATATTAACTACAATAACTGATAAATCTTCGTTAGAAGGATAATCTTGTTTAGGATAATTTTCTAATATATCTTTAAATGTCATAAATTTAAGGTAAATCTGCAATTAATATTAAGCTTACTAATATGTATAGTGTAATCAACATATTTATACAGCAAATCACCCTTTTTATGGGTGTTTAATGCTGTTAAAAGTTTAAATGTAGCATACGCAATTATTAATACTTTCCCTCACCCTACCCTATAAGTGGATTATATGCGAAGAAGCACACAATCAATTAAACACCTTTTTGCATTCCCATGCTATATAA
>Ga0207997_1001644_pt1 | contig 11466 bp, 17 predicted proteins | sample AntAceMetag02UKN_FD_184777 | JGI IMG/M metagenome (GOLD analysis project Ga0207997, IMG submission 184777) | Saline lake microbial communities from Ace Lake, Antarctica - Antarctic Ace Lake Metagenome 02UKN (SPAdes) (version 2) | ecosystem: Environmental > Aquatic > Non-marine Saline and...
CGAGATTGAGAATTGCTGATACGCAGCCTCCTCAACCACACCACTGATAGATTGTGCCGTCCGCAGTTGAATCGCAGACCCACCAAGCATCACAAGGATGGCTTCGATGTTCGTCACATTCTGCTTGTGGTACGCCATCGCAGACTTGGCATCTGACACCGCGCCTGTTGCGGCGGCATCCTTCTTTCGCCCCAGATCAAGAATTGATTGTGTCTCAGGATACTTCATATCGACTCACCTCCTATTTTCGGGTAGTCACTTTCGTGACAACGATCTCTTCTGCGGCCACAACAGCATCCAGGTTCACAACGTAGCACGTCATGAAGTGAGGATCTGCCTCAACAACGAATGTCTTCTGTACCCGAGTCTCTGCAACGCACGTCAACACACCAAGAACATAGTCCTCAGTATCCCACTTGGTAGCATCCTCAGCTTCCCCAGTTGGTGACGTGACAACATGCAATTCAATATCCCCGGTTGCGGCTGTCCCAAACAGTGCTGACACAGAGATCGAAAGGTCATCTATGTCCCCTGTATTGAACACCTCACACTCTTCACCACTGATAGCCGTTGGAATCGTAGCCAGCCCGGCCAGTGATGCCTCACTCATGATTTCGATAACGCTATATTCGGCCATTGCCGACCTCCTTTAATCGAGGTATCCAAATGCTACCACGCCTGCGTAACGGTACACGACAGGCTTCTTATCAGACTCTACAATCTCGTGCCCACCCATCCAGGTGATGAAGTCCAGATCCGTCACATCGTCATAGTGCGCACGGATAAGGCGCTTGATCTCTTTCTTGAATAGGTCGATCAGCTTCTTAGGGTTGACATCCGTATCCTCACGGGTTACCCAGCAATTCACCGCAACGCTTCCAACCCAGTACTGGGCTGGCACACCGCCTGTTGCGATCCCGAGGATTCCGGTAGGGCCATCAGACAACGTGGCCTCTTCCTCATCAGTGATCGTGACTTGCGGTGAAGCATTCTTCACAGAATACCAGCCGGTAGAGAACGAAGGTGTGATGCTTTCTGTGTTATCGTCATCCCACCCATCTTTGATCACATCCTTGATCCCGGTCTTTGGGTCAGCCATTATCGCTTCACCCCCACCTTCGCAAGGATCTTAGAACTCTCAGCTATCTGGGGCACTACGCCAAACACAGTCTGGATTCCCAACTCTTCACAGACTGCAACTTCAGGAACATTCTCTGCGGTAGCATCCCCACCATTCACGAATATCACTTCATCGAAAGACATTGTCCTGCTATGTGCCTCCCTGATCGATTCCGTCACCGTTCTATCGGTGTCGACGGACAAGAACACCCTATCCACTACCTTCAGTGAGGAAACGATCCTGAGACGGTCTGACTCATTCATGAACGGGACAGACCCTTTCAGTCCAACCTGTAGGTCGGAATTGATGATTACCCACAATTCATCTGCGAGTTCCTTTGCGGCTTCCATGTACGCAAGGTGCCCGACATGCAGCGGATTCCAGTAGCCAGATACGATTGCTATCTTCATTAGACCCGCACCATCCTTTGTGTCAGAACCTTCTTCATCCCACTGCGCTGATTGTCTACAGCAACAACAACGAACTTCATCCCATCGTCAGTGATCATGGATGCTTGGCTTGTACCGCCATCATACAGGTCTACAGTGTCCTTAATGACGAAGACGGTATCCCCTACAGGGACACCACCACTGGCATCTCTTTCGAAGCCACCATCGTACATCTTGCGGATTGCACTGATCGTGCTGTATTCCGCGGTCATAGTTGCGTCTTCATATTCGTCCTTCCCACCCTCTGCATAGAGAGTCAGGACCACATCATGGCCCTGCTGTTCTACGTATCGGTAGGTCACACTCTTATTGATCTGACACCACCTCTATGCTATTCCTCAATTCTCCCGTGTCGACAGGTGCATTCTTCTTCCACTCACTCGCGATCCTCTTTGCCAACAACAACACAAGCGCATTCAGGCTTTTTGACTTCTGTTCAATCTCACCTAACGCGGCCATCGCAGTCGTCAACCCAGGTCGTGCGAACGGCTGTGCCCGCATCCTCGACGTACCTAACTCTACGAACTCAGCATAAGGCGCTGTGGCCGCGACAATAACTGTCTTGGAGGAAGCTATCGGCTTGAACGTCTTCAGTACCGTTGACATTCCCGTCATCTTCAAGGCAAATCCCATAGCCCCTCCCTAGACAGAAACATTGATCGAACCACTATCAGCCTCGCCACCAAGATAGACCATTGATGCGCGTTTGCGGCCTACACTGGCAAGAGTACCGGTCGAATCCATCTGAAGTGCTTGTTGACCCCACAGGGTCGATTCAAGACCCTTCCCAGTCTTCCCATCATAGGTGTGCGATGAATCGAGAACGGTCACTTTGGAAGCCTGACGATCTCTGATCGCAAGGTAGTGCGCAGCCAGCCAGATCTCAATCTGCTTCAGAAGATCCGCACTGAGGATTCCAAGCGTGGCAATACCATCAACCTGTAGCGTGGCTATGTTGATGAATGCAGAACAGTCTTCCAAATCGGTATCGATGATCGCCCTGACATCCGCTGTATGTGCGCGTGCTGCCATGCTACACCGCCTGTTCCATTATGGTGATGGCCCTCATGTGCTTCTTCCCATGGTGGGAACTCTTGAATGCTGCACGATACACCGCAAGCAAATACTTCTGACGCGGCGTACTAATGTGGAGTGATCCAGCTTCCTTCAGATCTTTCATCTTAGTCATGGGACATCACTCCAATATGAGGGGTAGGGGGCGGTTAGGCCCCCCACCAATTACTTCTATGACATATTGTCATCATATGCAATTCCGCAACGTCCGGAATAATCAGCCATGCAACGAGGTGCCATTGCAGCAAGCACCTTGAAGTTCGTCTGCAATCCACCATGCGAATCCCACTGTACGACCTGGATGTCAACAGCCTTTGCGAGGCTGATAACGTCTGAGGTCATCTGTACCATGGCAATTCCACCATTGGAGATTGCATCAGAAGGCTTGACATCGATGATGCCAGCCATTCCCTTAAGAATGTCAAGATAGTTGATTCCGCCAGCAGTAGAATCGCGCATTCGCATGTCTGCCCATTCATCTGTATGTAGATACAGAATCCAAGGACCATAGTTGCGATCCGCTTCAGAAGCAGAAATAAGCTTGACTACATCTTTCTCAATGTTTGCAGGAGTTGTAGTCCAGCCACCTGTCAGCCCAACTTCGTTCGAGTTGGTGTAGTTGAAGTAACCAGGAAGGCTATTTCCACCAGCAACCACGGACGAACCATTGAACAACATGTCTTCCAGCTTCTCAACAACCTTGCGTACAGCGACTTCGATGTACGTGGTATCGAGGTTCCGGCCATCACGTTGTGCGGCTGCAAGTTCCCTTGCACCAAGTCGGAAATCGACATGGGTGATAGGGATAGGAATCTGGTTCTCACCAAAGTCCAGCGCCGTCTCAGCACCGGCAGTGATCCCCTGCATGGACTGTTGCGCCGTGAGGTCATCAGACACGGTCTGCCAGAAGTCATACTTCGCACCAAGCCCACCCGGAATATCCCGAATGAGTCCATGCGCAGCCAGATCAGCAATACCATTGAGGCGCTGACCTGCGACTTTGATGACAGCCTTGTCGATTGCCAACCATGCGTCATGAGGAAGCATGGCATTCGTTCGCAAAGACCGCGGGTTCATGTTGTTCGCCATCAAGGTCTGCAACACGTTACCCGAGAGGATCGACTGAGGAGTGCTGGTTTGTACATCACTCAAGAACTCAAAGTTCTTACCCATGATTACAACACCTCGCAGCGAATACGTGCAGGGGTATTGGCCACAAGCACGACAGTTTCCATGGCAACAGCGATCCCAGGCGTACCTGCGATTGCCGTACCAAGGTGTACGAAGCCAGTCCCATCTGAAAAGACTGGGTCCGTGACAGAGATCGTCGCAGCGGCTGAGGACGTTGCCCACAACATCACTTCATCACCCTTCTGAGGGATGATAAATGGGATCAGATCCCCACTCGCATACGAATCACCAATGGCTGTCTCGAAGTCTTCCACCACCACACGGGCAACGGGATCGAGAGTCGCCGACAAGACCTGAATGCGTGTTCCATCGGCATACTCAACAAGCATACCAGGTTGGATAATCGCATCCATGATCCATTCTTTCTTGATCGGCCCTTGCGGGGTCGACTTAACAAGCACATTTCGATACGCCATGGCTATTCACCGTCCTTCGTGGATGCGTTCGCCACGATGCTTGGGGCGTCAGGCACAGTCTCATTCGACCGTGCGACCCCTACACCAAGGTAGCTTGCAGGATTGAAGGATGCAGACAGTTCCCGTAGGACGCTTGCTTCCATCGTCTCCAATGCTTCCTTGGAAATATGGCACTGTTCACACGCGATAAGCGCATCAACGTAGCCTTGCCGGGCAACAGCCGCTTCCTGTTCCTGAACCTTCATGAAGTCAACGACCTTATCAAGGTCCGTACCCTTTCCCTTCAGGTACTCATTGATCGACACGGTATCCCCAACAGAATCAGGGACAGGTTCAACCACAACATGTTCGACCGGTGCATCGGTTTTGTCTGCCGGAATGCTATTCAACGCCATCACTTCAAGAACCTCTTCCGGCGTAGCTTCCAGCAACTCGTCTGACAGTTCCACACCATTCGCACGGAGTGTCAGTACCGACTCTTCTCGCTTACTCATCTTGCCACCCCCTAGAAGGTGTCTTATCTTGCCAATGATGCCGATCTCCGGCGACGTTACCGATTCATTATCACATTCACCCGACATGCTTTCACCAACCTCGTTAGTCCGGTTCGCCCCGCATCCACCCTTCACAGAACACGCCCCTACCTTATCTGGCAACAGCGCCAAGTGGTCCGGACGGATGTTGGACTGGACTCCAATATAGCTTTCACCCTTGAATTCGCCACTCACATTCGTGACAGCAGCAGTATAGCCAGTTGATACTTCAACGACTTCACCTGCCTGCAATCTCTCAAGGACTTTCAGTGCATCGCCACCAATGGCTTGCGCCTTAGCGATGTCGATCCACATCTCGCCCTTCAGGGATTCATTCTCATAGAACGCACCATAGAGACGTCCAATGACTGTCTCCTCAATGATGGTAAGACTCTTCGCACTGACCTTCTGACCATTCACCGTGGGGTGAAAGACGGGGATGACGGAATCGTTCCAGAATGGCACGGATGCTTCGATCTCGGCACCACTCAGGTACTCACCATTCAACACACCCTCAATGACGGCAATAACAGGAACAACAAGCCAATCCTTACCAGCACGAGTCTCATTCCTGGCAAGCCCACTCTCTAGCGTCCTGAACCTCAGTTCATCCATTATTCCACATCCTCCGGCTTCGCAGGTAAACCAAGAAATCTACGCTTCTCTTCCTTCGTCACGACCTCTTCGGCCCCCTCACCATCACCGGTAACACTCTTGATTGCTTGCGCATTCCGTAGATGCACCATTGCTATCTCAAGTTCATTCAGATAGAACAGGGCTTCCCAGGTGACTCCATACTCCCCACCCGCAGGTGCCGGGAGGGCATTTATATCAATAAATCGCTGGATCAATGGCCGCAGGATCATCGGTTCGACGTGCTGTTCCTGCCGCTGTGCCACACGACCAAGCCAGTTGGCTTCATCCTGTGACGACGCCAATTCCCCACGTTCACTGCCAAGCAGGATGCGCTTTGGAATCCCCGTCTTCCCAGATACCAATGAGATCACTACATCGAACGCATCTTTCGGTGAAGAGATCGACCCATTCAGTGTCTCGATGTCGATACCCTCGGAGGCAATGTACCTCTGCATTCCATGGATAACCTTCTGTAGTTCATCAGCAGCTGCGGTCATCGCTGTGGGATCTAGGTCAAAGTCTTTCTTTGGTGTGATCGAATAGCTAGGCGCGGCTGCCTGCCAGAATCCCTCAGCAGAACTACCGACGATCTTGTCAAGGTCTTCCAGCCTATTGAACACCTTACGGAGTCTGGGTTCACCATAGACTTCATTCTCAAGCAATCCCTCAGCTACATGGATGACTCTCGTGTAATGCACATCAGCGGTCTTCACCGCCCGGGTAGAGATAAGGTCGCCACCGACCCGGATTCGGTACATTAGGGGTTGCCCGAATCGCGGGTCTTTGGTGTCTGGTACATAAGACACAATCTTCGCATAGGTTTCACTGAACGGTGACAGGAAGATAATGTCTTCAGGCCCAGATACAGCAGTAAGCGGTTCACTCAACTCGCCTGTCTTCGATCCGATCAACAGGACTCCATAGCTGCCAATTCCCGATAGACGGTCGATTCGTTCAAGGAAATGATAGATGTGGAGTCTCTTATTCAGCTTTTCCCACGCCTTCAGGAAGGTTGAGGTGCCATCTGATCCATCTGTGATGGTCGGTGGCTTTCGCCATGCGGTCTTCGCAGGTGCATCAACGATTGTTGCAGCCAACCCTCTTCGATCATACCGTGCTTGGAAGTCTCGAATCTCAGGGTTGATCGTGTAGCCAAGGACCGTATCGATGTCCCTTACACCATGATACTGCTGCCCGACCAATGAGGATAGTGCTTGCCTACCAAGCAGCATGGATAGATCTTCGTTATGTTTCACTACAGAATCCTCCACCTTACCTGAAAAGGCGTTCCCAGTAATTCGTCCATGATCATCGCGAAGTAGCATAAGGACCTCAGTGTACTCTTTCCCATCAGACGATGCTACACACAGGCTAAGATACCACGAATCCATCTTCAAGGCAATAAGGGATTGCTACCCTCGAATATGCTACAGGGCCTCTCACGACATTTACGAACCAGGAACAACGAACATCCGCTTCTTCTGATTCGCAAGGTCATACAGGAACGCAAGCCCATGGACTACAGCATCATAGGAGTTAGGGCTGGGCTGAGGTGGCCCTGTGTAGGTGCATTGTTCATTCTCAAGACACGTCAACACCCCTACATGGTGGATCAGCAGTTGTTCATACAGCGCACTGACGGGTTCAGCCCTTGCATACTTGGACTCATGGGCACTGAGACTCTTGTACGAGATCGTTGGATCAAGCTTCTTCAATAGCCCCTCAATCCAGTCCCCACCTTGATTGACCTCAGCTATGACCTTATCAGCAGCAAGGCGATGGTAGGCGTCTCTCACAACCTCACAGGCTTCATCAGGGGTATAGATCCCTGACAGATCTTCCCTGACATACGCATGTTGCATCCCCTCTGTGATAATTGACGCCTTCTTCCCAGGCGCATAGAACGGCGCACCCATCGAACAGACGACTATCCCATGTTCTGCGCTAGTCTTTTTAGATGTCATGGAGGGGTCCCATGAAATGATTGTGCGGTATAGATCAGGGACTTGATACTGAGATACCCTCAGCTTATTGAGGAGTTCAATCTTCCACAAGGCACCAACGATGTCGAACGTGGGGTCTTGTTGGTACGGCCCTTGCCACAATCGATCACTAGCGAATAGCTTCTTGATCTGTTCCAACTGCTTGAGACTGAACCGCGCAGGCCACAGCGGGTCACCAACACTGCGCCCGAGGGCATCGTCTTCAACGGCGATTGCAGGGAACACGACATTATCCCAGACCATCCCACTGACATCAGCTTCCCTCAGCAACGAACCGATCAGGTCATTGATTACCCATCGTGTGGCTACGATGATCAGCGCACCGCCCGGTGCTAGTCGTGTGAGGAGTGTCGTCTTCAACCACGTCAACAGCTTGCGCTGCATGGTAGGACTCTCTGCATCCTCCATTCCCTTGATAGGGTCATCGCAGTTGTGGACTAGGATGCCATTGGCAAAGAAGTTCTTCGTTCCTTCCACTCTGAGATTGTAGACCACGGCATTGCTGCGTATGCACTCAACCAAGGCCACAGTATCCTCTTCGGTTTGGATCGTTCCCCGCCGTGTAGCCGCATGTGGTGCTTCAGGCACATCGTCACGAGGTTCATCCAACGATTGTCCCCGGCATCCAGGTTGATGTGATGGACTTGAAGCCTGTGAACGCTTCCACAGACGACGCAGCGATACCCATCCCTTTCCAAGATCTTCGGTCGTATCTCTCTGTACGCCTTCGCCGCATGTTTCTGTAGGCGCATGGGGTTTGCGCCATTGCGCCATCCGGGGTTCCCTTTCCCCAGCATCCTGAATGCGTGTGCATGGTCCGCACATTCCCGGCTGCAATACTGACGACCCGCATGGTTCGGGCTGAATACCTTCCCACACTGACCGCACTGCATATCCTTCAGGACTCTCCGCGATGTCCATGGACGATTCCGCTTGCACTCCGTCGAACAGTACCGCTGTCCTCTCGCAACTTGCCCCCCACACGTTGGACACTTTCTTGCAGACCTCTGCGATAGCCCTACACAGGCGCTTGAACAGTAGAAGTCCTTGCGACCGTGCTTGATGTGCTTGTTGACCTCGTATCCCTTCTTGACGATCTTCACTCCGCACTGCGCACAGTAGACGATCACCGGGGGTAAGCGCAGACGCTTGCTTGTACCTTCCGTCAACGTAGAACGGATGTTCGCCCGTAGCCTCAACCACTCTTCCAGCGGTAGTGGTGATACGGTATAGCCCATCGCTTTCGCGCTTGGAGACAAGGTTCGCGCATCGTAGGACGGGTCTTTTCTCTTCGTCATACCCGTATACTAACTCGTGACTACCCTTGGAGTCAAAAGATTCGATGGGGACAGGACCACAGGATGTCTCAATCATCGTTCCGGCAGGGAAACAGATAGCGATGTGTGCGCCACGGCCAGTGATAGGCCCGTCTGATCCAGCGGCCATCAACTTCCCACCATGCCCCTTGATCTTCCACAGCTTGGTTGCATTGACTACTGGATCGATCTCAAGGTCAAACAGGGGGCCTGCATACTCTTTGAAGATCTGCCGTGCATCCCGAGACATGTCTGTGGCGAGATCGGCACCATAGGACGCTTCGATAACTTCCCACTCAGGATTGCGGCCCATGATCCAAGCAGGCGCATTACGAGACACCACCTGGCTTTTGCCATGACGTGGGGGCATCGATACCATGATCAGCTTGTGTTCATCATGTCGTCCACGCACCCACTGTTCGGCCTCTTCGATCTTCTCACACAACACTTCGAGGTGATCAGCATGTTGCCATGTGCCTTCACCCGTGTACTCACAGAATGAGGAAAGGCGACGCTTGGCTAGTTCAGCAAGCACACGCCTCTCTTCAACGGTAAGTTGTTCGGTCGTGACAGTGTCCATTCTTAGCCGGTACTCCTATGGTGAGGCCATTGGCATTTTATCGCATGAATAGGGATGTCTGGAAAGACACCTCATTCACTACACCCACACCCAGAGATTGCATATCGTGAGAACGATCCCGACGATCAGAACAATGGACGCTGCAATTCCACACACGATCTGTCCGTTACTCATGCGCCCCCCTATGATCGTACTCTCTTGATGTGGTGTCTTCTGAGGCAGTAAGCGATCTGCTGATCACGTCCTGAACCGCTTGTGCCTTCGGTCTTTCTTGACGACCGGGGGCTTGCCACAGTCTGACTTGAGGGGCATGGCGTGATGGATGGCATAAAACCTTCGTACGAACCGCTGGTAGCGTTCGATAGTCGAAAACCTTTCCTGCAAGCCAGGGTAGGTAGTCGCGCAATGCGCCTTGATCTTGGTACGTAAGGCACTATTCATCTCCTCTCCTTTTCATCTCTTGCTTTTATACCCCTGATGACCCCTACCACAACACAGAAGGCGATCAAGCCAAGCCAGAAATACACCGAACTTAGGACTATTCCCATGTTCGCAAGAATGATCCACGGGTGTATCTGACTGCCAGTGACCATCCCATCTATCATTTGGCATCCCCCCTTATCGCTACTGCAACAGCCTCAGCCAGCGGTTCAAGCCCATTCACTTCCCTATACTCTGCATCTGCGGCTAGTGCCTGAACAATGGTCCCACTATTCATCTGAAACCGCCTCAATCGATCGCGCAGCTTCGTACATTTCATCCTTCACAGCGGCAACGATCATGCGATAGATCGGCATACGCTTCGTCTTGTTGCCTTCGGCGTTCATCAGATGCAGATAGATCTCTCGTGCTACCTTCTCAATTCGCTTATTCATGGTTCCCACTTCCTCCGGCTGCGCGGATAAGGCGTAGCCTTTCCTCAAGTTCCTTGTTCGACAGCCCTTTCAGGTCGTCTACTTCAAGAGGCCCACCATCAGGCCCACTGACTTCAACCTTCGTCTTGAACATGCCAAGGTGCTTGCCGATGTCTACCAGCGCACTCTTCTTATCGTGGAACTTAACCCGCACCTTGCGGACCATCCGTGCATCCTTGCCACGGCCTTCAGGGAAGTCTTCAACGGATACTTCGGAGATCGCAGCGGCCTGTTCCCTTGTCATAGCTGAGAGGTCAACGTATGGATCTCCATCCTTCGATACCCTGATGTAGTCTTCAAGGTTTGCGAATCCGATCTTTGCCAGTTCAGCAAGCACGTCATCAGCGGTGATGTCAGTACGAACAGCACGTCTATCCATCGCCTCTTGAATGGCTGCCTGTATGTACGGCTTTGACAAGTTCTCAGCACCAATCTGCCTTGCGGACTTCACACTGTAACCAGCACGGATAGCAGCCTTTGTTGCGTTCAGGTCAACGATGTACTCCTCTACGAATCGTTGCTGTTTGGCTGTCAGTTTTCGCTGTGTGCTATCCATGCTGATCACATCTCCCTTTGCTAGTGGATGACTACCAAGTGCGATGTCGTGCTACTGTTACCGTCTTCATCCCACACCGTAAGCGTAGCCTCATAGTTCCCAGGTTCGTCATACGTGTGAGTTGTCTCACGGTTGACAGAGAAGCGTTCCCCGTCTTCGTACCTTACCCATCTACCAGATGAATGAGTGCCGTCGCCATAGTCCCATCGACTACGGGTGATCTCACCATCAGCGGTAGTCTTGCGGCCATCGAATGCTACCTCTTCACCTACGCCATGGCCTTGTTCCCAAGAGAACGATGCGTCAGGGGTAGGCTGGTCAGGTACATGAGGTGGCCCACCGCCGCCTGGATCGCCAGGGTTGGGTGTAGGACGCACTGTGAGTACCGTATCGGATTGAAGCCCCTCGTTGTCAGTGACTGTCAAGCGAAGCAGGAACTCTTCCTCGACGTAGTAGACATGGCCCACATACGGTTCGTCAGAGAAGTGACCATCCCCGAAGTCCCAGCGCCATGCTTTGATGTACCCGTCTTCATCCCAAGATAGGTTGCCATCCAGTTCGATGTACCCGTCAAGCTGCACCATACTGAACGAAGCGTACGGGCTGCCATCGACGCGGGGCAACATATCATGGCCTGGAAGCATCTGATTGACGCATCCCCCAAGCCCAAGCACCAAC
>Ga0207997_1001645_pt1 | contig 11464 bp, 17 predicted proteins | sample AntAceMetag02UKN_FD_184777 | JGI IMG/M metagenome (GOLD analysis project Ga0207997, IMG submission 184777) | Saline lake microbial communities from Ace Lake, Antarctica - Antarctic Ace Lake Metagenome 02UKN (SPAdes) (version 2) | ecosystem: Environmental > Aquatic > Non-marine Saline and...
AGAATATGGATTCCTTGGGCTCTTTCTGTTGGTGTGTATGTTTGTTTCATTTCGTCCTCTACTTTGTATATTTCAAAGGTTTTTCTTAATGCAACAGGCAAACCTTTTTTCTTTGTACTACTCTTTAGTGAATAAAAACTAATTTTCTTTTTTGTCATTTTTAACCTCTTTTGAGCGTCTAAACACTCATAATATTAGTAAGACGTATTCATATATAAAATGCTTGTATATGCTCTCTATGTTGTATATAGTAAGCATAATAAGTATATAGTGGGTATATGTTTGTTACTCAATAGTAGTACAATATAGTTGTTACTGTTCAGTAGTAACACAAAAAAGGTTGTCACTGGACAGGAGTGGCTTGGCCTAACTACTGTGTAGTAGTGACAGAGTGTTGTCACTGGTAAGGGGCGGCTTGGCCACAGCAACGTCAGACCGAAACCCGCCATCAGCTTCATCACAGCAACGCCACCTTGAAACTTTGAAAGGCGGTATCTCACCTTCATCTCATCAACGTCACTTCGGTACGCCATGGCCTAAAACTGTATTATACCCTTCTCATCAACGCCAGCTCAAGGCTTTTCTATAAAGAAAAAAAAAGAAAAAAGATTTACATAGCATTGACGTATATATTTACTGCAATAATATCACTAATACACTTTAAGCATAAACTATCACTAGATAAATTAGATATGCTAGTATAACAGATAGTTTTTTTTAAGCAATTACTACACTTATGTTTTTTTTTAATATCTAGTTTAGTTTTTATACTTCTATTTCTATTTTTATCTATTCTGATAATACTTAAAAAAGCATTATCTTTAAAGTTTTTTATATTATATTCTTTCATTTTTATCAACTCTCAATTTTATATTTAGTTCTATCGTGTACTTTCTAGTAACTAGTTTAAAGATTTTCATTTTATCACGCTCTTTTTATTCTTTAAAGCTAAACTTAAACTAATTAATTCTATTGTATTATTACTTAAACTTTTATTGTTTTGTGTTGTGTATATCATTTTTGTTTATACGTGTTTAAAGTTGCGTATATTCAACTATTATATATGTGAATATAAAAAAAAAGATAAAAAATAAAGAATAAATGTTTATTCTTTTTGTAGTGCTTTAATGATTCTATCTTTAAGTTTTTCTTTTAACTCTACTTTAAAAACTACTTCTCTGTCATTTTCGTCAATTATTAAGTCTTTATAGTCTGTTTTCATTTGTTCAGTACTAAACAACTGATTAAAAGATATATGAAAGTTGTTTGCTGTTTGTGTGCTTTCAATTCTAAACTTCTGTTTAACAATAGCACGAGCTTTATTTAGTGCAAATTGTAGTGCTTTCATTTGCTCTTTTAATGTTTCTACTTCTGTTTTTACTTCTTTATTTTCGTTTGACATTTTTTTTAATGCGTTATTTTTAAACGTGCAAGTTACGTTTATTTTTTTTTGTTGTTATTTACTTATAATAGTAGAAAAGCGTATATACTATATAAACATATCGAAAGTATTGGGATTCCTTTATAAAGAGTTTATTTAAGTTTATGTTAAAAGTAGTATATAAAGACTATCGAAAGACTTATAAAGAGAATACAAAAAGCGATTTATATAGTAAATTTTATTTGTAATTAATTACTAATAAGTAGTAACAATTTTGTAGTCACTTAATAGTAGTAACAAAAGAATAAGTTTATTGTCACGTGCCAGTAGTAACACAATAAGTATATAGTTGTCACTGGCCAGTAGTGAACTGACGTGTATGTGGCGCCCCTGCCCAGTAGTGACAACACAACTAAACATAATAATAATCAGTATTAAATTAAGTATATTAATAAGTACTATATATATGAATTGTATTTAATAGAAGTATATTAAAGAGTTGTCAAAACTTGTAACTTAAACATCCATGTGACGCATTTATATATTAAGAATTAAAGCATTTTTTTATTAAGTGTTGGAATAGTTCTGTCATTACGCAGTGGCGACTGTACTCTATACCCCTCCAAAAATTTTACAAAAATCTGAGAAACGGCCTTATACCCCCGGAAAAATTTTACAAATTTTGAGAAAACTTCGCGTAAGGCCTTATAATTTAAGGCGTAAGGCCTTATACCAGGCCACAAGGTATACACTCTATAGTATATAGTAGTTCTCTACTTTATTTCTACACTCCTTACATACATTTGAGAACATTGGACAAAATGGACAACCGTGACTATAACAATTAATCCTATAAGGCCAAAACCATTTATTACATATATTACATTTACATTTTAGTGTCATTTTTCTGCCTCAAACGCGTATTCGAATTTAGTCACCTGGCCTTTCTCAACTTGGCTCAAACTAACCATAATGTCTTTGAGGAGGTTTAAATCGTTAAAAACGATTAAGGTCTCTATTATTTCGTCCGCCGCCTTTAGGGTTTTTATATTAGAAAGGAGGGCACCCAGTCGCCTTATCTCTTCTTTCCTTCGGGAAGGCTTTATTAGCTCTTTAAACTTCCGTATTTCCTTCTTCATTTTTTTATCCATTTTTCTTCTCCGAGAACTATCATAAAAGCCCCTAAAATAGGCCATAACAACATCCATCCCCAATATCCTTGCTCAAGGAACGACATGGTACGTAAAACCACTATTAACCCACATATTTGTAATATCTTCATTTTACCTTATATTTCCCCGTAACTTTTAATATACCACGAATAATCCCTTCAATAACCAAGTAGGGCATGGCCACTATCACCAAAGATAGTATTGATACAATTAACCCTATCACTGAATCTTTAATTTGCCTAGCGTGGCCTCCAAGAAACGCCTTAAACCATCTATCCTCTATCCACGTCCTATAATTTGTTCTAACTATCATTTTCCACCTCACAAATAGGTTTCAGGGAACTTTTTCTCATATGCGCACCTTCTCCTTTGTAATCCTTTAATTTTAATAAATCCTCTCTGGTATTGACAAAACCTTTCTTGGTTCATACCTTTTGACAACATACAATACTGTTTATGTAGAGGTGTACCTAAAATAGCATAAGAAGCATACTTTCCTTGAAATTTACCATTATAGACATGACAATTCTCAACTAATTCCTCAAGTTTTATGTCTTTCTTCTTTTTCATTAAGTCACACCTTACCAGGGGCTAATCTCTAGCCGTCCTATACCTTCTTATTAGCTTTCTCTTGTGCCTGTTGGTTTTGGTAGATACTTGCAAAGGTTAAGGATATAGTAGCGTTGATTTCAACTTCCTTAGCTATGTGTAATATTTCCCTTGCTGTACACTTATGTTCAACAAGCACTTTATTAATTTCTTGTAATACTGACATAATATTAATTTGTTCTTTTGGTTGTTCTTGTTTAGTTTCTTTCATTTATATCTCCTTGTGGAATTGTAAAAAATAGTTCCACAACCTCTACATTTTGTTTTAGTATTATATTGTTTATCTGGTTCCTGGTGTTCTTCACCAAGTCCACACATGGGACATTCCATTGTTATACCTCATATATTAATTAAGGGGGGAAACCCCCACCTTAATTTTGTACGTTTACTGCTTTAAGTCCTCTTTCCCCATCTTCCACGTCAAAAGTAACATCCTCGTTATCGGTAATTGTTATTCCGTCTGCTAATCCTGATGTATGTACAAAATAATCTGTACCATCTTCGCCAACTATAAAACCAAATGCTTTTTCTCTGTTAAAAAATTTTACTGTTCCATTCATATAAATTCACCTCCTTAAATTAAAATTTAACTATTTCTATCATATCGTCGCTTCCAGCGTATCTGCCTAACTCCGATTCATGTTCTACTTTTTGTTCTGATACAGCAAAAGGAACATATCCATAATGCTGTGAACACTTGTTAGCCAAGGCTAAAGACATTACCATATCATCGTGTGAATGTCCGGAGCCCTTCATAACTTCGTTACCTGCCCTAGTTATCTCCACAACAAACCTTCCCAACTCTTTATTGAGTTCTCTTATGACTTCTTTTGAAAAATCGTTACCCTGAGGTAATATCATCTTCTCATGTTCAAAGGATGTTATTAAAAACCTTATAAGGTCTTCTTTGCTTCGGACTCCTGTTGTAAAGGACTCAATGTGTAAATTGTAGTCATCTATTAATTGGTCAATAAAATCTTGTCCAATATTGTTCTTTTCTACAAGTATTATGGGTCCATTAAAGTTTCTTGATATTTCTGCAATATGTCTAACCTGTTCTGATATTTTAAGACCTTTCTCTCTCCATATCCAACATATCTTTTTTTCTTGAGTAGCAGGGTTATATCCTATTACTGTAACAACTGTATAATCTCCACCAGCCGTTCCAGCTCTTGCGCAATCTACTCCAACATAATAAGACCATATGTTAAGGTCTTCTATTCTTGCTCGTGGATGTAAATTAAATGTTACACCTCTATCCATAGCAATTTTACGTAATTCGTCTGAAAACAGTTGAGACCCTGAGGAATATGTCTTACACATAAATTCCTTCTCAAATTTCATAACTCCCATAATAGATTTTTTCTTCATAAGCTGTAACCATGTAAACCTGTCAGGACAAAGTATCTCTTTTCGTTTATAACTAGTAATAGCTGGATAAGTATGTAATTGCCATAAGGACCCATCATCAATACGGTCTTCTATTGTAGAGAATATATCTGTTTCGGATTTAGGCGTTCCTACTATTATAATCTGTCCCTGACGCACCAATATCATTGGCTCTAACTCTTCATCAATAAACTTCTCAACGTCTTCGTCTGATAGCTTATTATCGCTTCTAAGTACATCGTCGCAGATGATATAGTCGTAAGTTCCTCCTCTAACCTCAGAACCAACACCTTTTCCAACAATCTTACCACCGTTGTAAGCCATTTCTGTTGTAGACCACTTTGCTGACTTATATTTCTTTGAAGCAAGGAATTCATTGTTCTCTACTATCTTTTGAATAAAACCCAACATCATAATTGCCTGGTCTTCACTGGCACTTGTAATTAGTACATTATAGTTTTCAAACATAGCTGTTCGGTATACTGATTGTATAACAGTCCAGTAGGTCGACTTTCCATGCTGTCTTGAACACTTTATACCGATGTGGTCTCCTTTTCTACATATTTTAGACCACTTAAGCCATAAGCTATTAAACTTGATTGGTTGAGGATATCCTGCATAAGTCATATCTCCTAAAATAAACATCCAAAACCAAAATATACCATTATCTTTACTGTAACATAATTCTAATATTGTTTTCCATACTGTTGCTTTTCTAACACTTAACTTATCTGGATAAGTCTCATCAAAAAACACTCTAGGGTCAAAACTAGAATCCTCAGTTTTTTTATAGTACCAACTAACGTATTCCTCAATTATTTGTTCATATGTTCTCATAGTCGTTTAAAATATCTTGTATTCTATCTAAGAAGCTGTATTTTTCTAAAACTAGCTTTTGTCCAGCTTTTCCAACTTCTTCTCGCTTATTATCTTCTCCAAGCCAATAAATTATCTTCTCAATTAATTCATCTTCGTCTTTAAAGGTATCTAAATGTTTACCTGGTTCAAAATGTTCTTCTATGTCTTTGGTGTGAGTAGTTAAATAAAACCCTCCTGGTGCCATAGTCCTATACATTCTTGCTGACCATGATTTAGACCTTTCGGGCCATCCATCTAATCCAATAACGATTTTACTTGAATTACAACAAAGAGAGTGCATATCGTTTACTGTAGTAAACCCTGTATGACATTCTTTTACCCAATCTGGTTCTGCTCCTTCCTTATATAGCATTTCACCATAGATTTTTAAATTAAACCCTTCTTCCCATATTCTTTTTAAATAAGTATCTCTTTTTTGATGAATTGAACCAATAGAGCCTAAAAATATAATATCTGAACCATATTTTTTTCTTTGAACTGAATTAAGGACTTGTTCTTTGTGAGCAGGTAAAGAATACCCCTCGGTGAGCCATTTAGCGTTTACTCCTAATTCCTTTAGTTCAGGGACTGCATCGTTATCCATTGTATAGAATATATCTAATTCTTTAATGAAGTTTACATATGGTTCCATATCTTTAACATAAGTTCCTCCAAGAGTAACATCAAATATCCAACCCACTATAGGTTTCTTGTGAAATTTCTTAATTTCTTTAATTGTTTCTCCTGTAATACCTAAACCCTTTATAATAAGAGTAATATCTGGTTCAAGAGTTTTAATTGCTCCAATTAACGCTTGATTCATACCTTCTACTCCTCGTTCTTCAATAACTTTTCTCCAATCAAAATATGCTACTTGACAGTCTTTTTTAACAAAGCCGTCGTGTAAGTAGTGACCGGATTGTTTATCGGCCATTGGACACACTAATAGTATTTTAGTTTTCATTTTTTAACACCCAGAAACCATTTCCTTTTTCGTGATGGCTCCAATTTTCTTTTACTCCTTTAATGAGGTAGTCAAATTTTTCAATTTTCCATCCGTACTTTTTAAACTTGTTTTCCCACCATTCTCTTGGTTGTCTTGTAACATGTGTAATGTCTCGTTCATATTCTGGCACAACAAACTTTTTACCGTCTCCTAGAGGTATTACTAAAAACACATTATTAAAAAAACCTTTAAACTTTTTTAATAAACTATCTATTTCTTTTTCTTCTAAATGTTCAAATACGTCTTTTGAAATACACCAATCAGCCGAAACTAATTTATTATGAATATACCCTTCAACATCTTTATCACAGTTATCTAAAACATATTCTGAAACATCGTATCCTCTAGCATCGTATCCTAATAGTCTAAGAGCTTTAACTAAATATCCTAAAGCACAACCAAAATCAAGTATAGTTTCGAATTCACGAATCTTTAAATAATTAATCATTCTATGTGCCATTGGTAGTGTTAAATCGGGTAACCACCGATAATTTGTATAACAGCTCTTCCCTGTTGCTATTCCGTTTTGGAAGTAATCGTAGTCAAATTTTTTAGATGAAATTTTTATGCACCTCAGTTGGATTCAGTAATGAATCTATTATATTGTTTTGTTTTGCAAAAACGCAATTTGGACAGTCTTTTTTTGGACATACTAAGCTTTTAACCCTTCTTGGTTCTAAAAGCGGGTCTAAGTCTTTAATGTCGCAAATTCTATACTTTTCTTTAAATCTTTGGTCTTCGTGGTCATTTAGTACTATGGAGTCACAAGGATAAACATATCCGTCACAATATAGTACAGGATGTAAATATCCTAAATAACAACTCTTTGGTGGTTCTGGTAATTTATGTTGTTGAAAAAACTTTTTGTTTATTCGTTTTTTTATTGATGCGTCTATTAATTTTTGGTTTTCAATTATTTCTTCATTACTTAAAGCACAATCGCTTAATATTCTAACATATTCGGGATTATACTTATCCACTAGTTTTTGTATTTTTGCAAAGTTTTCAGTTAGCGTTTGTTTTGTTTCATTACTAACTATATAACTAAATCCAAGAGTTCCTGGAATTTCAGGCAAATCTAAATTATCAATTGTTTCTGGATTAATACTTATTCGTACCCATTCGAATTTACTCATGTCGTGGTTTTTAAGTAATGTTCCATTTGTAATAAGTCCTATTTCTAAACCCATCTCTTTAATTATGTTTATAAGTTTATCGAAATCTTTATAAAGAGTAGGTTCTCCTCCTCCACTAATTATAACAGCTAGAAGTCCACATTTTTTTAATTCTTTTAATGCTGTTTCAATAACTTCAATATCTAACTCTTCTCTTGGTCTAGATTTAATACTGCAATAAGGACAGTTTAAATTACAAACCGATGTTGGCATAATATGTGCTACTATAGGACTAACCATATCTACTTTCATATCTAGTACTCTATCTACATGATTAAATAGTTTTGTCCCCGTACTTGTATAGTTATTTGTCTTTGTCATGTTTTAACCTCAAATATGCTTTGGGTTGTAGTTGTTCAAATATTTTTTTACGTTCATTTTCCCAAAACTCTTTTTCTTCTTTAATATGTTTTTTTGATTCTTCTATATAAGTTAATTCGCTGTTTTTAATATTTAATTGATTATCAGTGTTATAATCTAATAGTTGTCGTTCTGCAAGACGTTTTTCATGTTTATGTAGTTCTTTAAAATGGAATTGTTTTAAATCAGTAAAATAGGTTTTGTTTGGTAAAAAGTTTGAATGTATCCTATTGGCTTTAGGTATTCCCTTCTTAACTATTCTATTCTGGTCTATGTTTCCATGTCCAACAGGAATTCCGTCCCAAAAGTTTTGTACAATAAAAGATACTGCTTGACATTTTTCTTCTTCTGCTGTTTTTACAGCTTTTTCTAATTGTTCAACAGTTTCGTGAGGAAATCGTTCATCAGGGTCTAATACTACAACCCAATCGTTTTTTGCTAGTTCTACACCATATCCTTTATCCATTTCATTCCATCCTACATTAGGACTAATATATACTTCGTCAGCATACATTATAGATAGTTGTGAAGAATTATCTGTACTTTGTTGGTCAATAACTATTATTTCATCACAAAATATTCTTAAGTGTTCAAAAAATTGAACCAAATAAGGTCCTTCGTTTTTTATTACTACTACTGCTGATAATTTCATTTATCTTCTCCCCAATTTTTTATTGCTTTATTTAATTGTTCTTCAACAGCGTCAAGGAATTGTTCATTGTTGTAAACATTTGACTTATTGTTTACCATAATATCGTGTGCATTTTTTCCACAGTCTCTTCGTAAGTTAGCATTTTTTGAAAACTCAATTATTCTATCTCTAAGTTTCTCAATGTTGTTTGGTTCTACCCATGTACACATATCTCCAAATACTTCTTTCATGTGAGGAGTTCCATAACTTATACAAGGTTTTTTATAATAAGCTGATTCAAGTACAGGTATAGCACTAAAGTTCTGTACCATAAACATACTCTCTTGTATTGTCTTTTCTTTTAAACCATCTTTACCGGAACCTAATATTGACATATCTACTTCTAATTCATCTGCTAACTTATAAAGATAGTCTTGTTGGTCTCCGTATCCGATTATCTTAAAAGCAGGTCTATCTTCTTTTGGTATCAATGCTAACGCTTGTATAGTGTGATGTATACGTTTTGTTGGAGTTAGTCTTGATATAGTACAGATTTGATTTTTCTCTTCTGAGGGTTTCTCATATTGCTTTAGAGGTGCATTGTCGTAAGTATAATATCTAACATCAGCAACCAATGGTTCTCTTGTTAGTTTTTCAAACGTATATCTCCAAGATTCTCCGGAAATTGTTTTAGCATCGCATGCGTTAAAATTATCTATCATATCTTTATAACTTTGTCTATATTCGCCAGTACGGTCCATTGTCGGTTTAGACATCTCATAATCAAAACCATATTCTTCTGGAGTTTCTATTCCTGTTCTCCATGGAGGAATACATTCAATATGAGCATATACAGGTTTATTTAATAAGTGTTTATAAATAACTGCTGTTGGAATAGAATATTCCATCATTCCCCAAATTACATCCGGGTTAAACATTAATGCTCCTCTATCTATAACAGCATATCTTGTACTATATCCAGTATATTGTAGATATACTTGGTGTCCTCTTTTTCTTAATAGTTCAGCAAACCCTGTTTCTGGGGTTTTCATTTGTTCATTTCCTGGTGTAATACAAAGTATTTTCATTTAAAATGCCTCTATTTTATTTTTATTATTAATCTGTTTTCATCTTTCTTATTTAATATCATATTGTTTAAATTTAATATAAAACCTATACCTAAAATAAATAATAACAAACTGTAAGCTTTTGGGTATCTCCATACAAATGATAATCCTGTTAATACTCCACAAGCATATATCATTATGTAAATTATGTTTTTCTTGATTGATTCATCCATTTTATTGTTTCTCCCACATTATAAATAATGTGTTGAACTTCTTCAGATGTCATATCTGGTCTTATAGGAATACTTACTATTTCTTTACATATTTTTGAAACGTTTGGTAAGTCTGCAAATGCTGTTGGATAATATATTCTACAAGCTACTCCATTTGCTTCCATGTTTTCCATAAATCTTGCCCTATCTTTAACTAAAAATGAATAATTATTAAATACGTGTCTATCTCCTATTCTATCACAAGGATATTTAATTTCTTTTTCTAAATAATACCCATAATCCATAGCAATAGACCTTCTTGTATTAATAAAGTTTTCTATCTTACCTAATTGTACACAACCAATAGCGCCTTCCATATTTGACATTCTATAATTAAATCCAACTGTTTTATAGTCATAGTCGCTTCCAGTCATACCGTGATTTCTTATTAGTTTTAATTTCTCATATGTTTTTTTATTATTTGTTGTACACATTCCGCCTTCGCCTGTAGTAATTATCTTTGTTGGATAAAAACTAAAACATCCAACATCACCAAAGGAACCAACTTTCTTTTCTGCATGTATAGCTCCACAAGCTTGTGCCGCATCTTCAATAACTTTTAGTTTATGTTTTTTTGCTATCTTCATAATTGCTGTCATATTACACGGTTTACCAAAAAGGTGTACCGGAATAATTGCTTTAGTTTGTGGTGTTATTTTTTCTTCAATAAGTGATTCATCAATGTTAAAATCGGATGAAACATCAACATAAATAGGATTAGCCCCAACAGCCTTAACCATATTAATAGTTGAAATGAAGGTAAAGGGTGTTGTAATACACTCTTCATCGCGTCCCACATCCATGGCAAGAAGTGCCATATGCAGGGCAGAAGTACCACTACTACAAGCAACTGCGTATTTCGTTCCAATATATTCAGCAAATTTAATTTCAAATTCTTCAACCTTATCACCTTGAGCTAACATACCTGATTTTAGTACGCTAAGTACGTCTTGTGCTTCTTCCATTCCTATTTTAGGACCAGCTATATGTATCTTATTCATTTTCTTTCACCTTTTTTTTTAACTTTGCTGGGTTTCCCACCCATGTTTCTCCACTGGGAACATTTTTAGTAACAACAGAGCCAACTCCTATCATACAATCTTCTCCTATAACTACACCAGGAAGTAACATTGCTCCGCTTCCTAATCTAGCACCATCTTTAATAGTGGGTCCAATTAATTCTGTTTTAACTCCTGCTTTAACATCTTTTATTCTTAAAATCTTATTATCATTACAAGATATTACGTGAGGTCCAATGAATACATCGTTTCCAATTTTCATATTAGCTGTAATATGAGCACATGTTTGGATAAAAGTATTATCTCCTACTATAGTATCATTTTCTACTTGTGTTAATGTTCCAATAACATTGTTTATTCCAAAAGTACATCTTTCTCTTATAACTGTACCTGTTCCTGTTTGAGAACCATCTCCAATAATTACTCCACAATATATTATTGAGTTAGCTCTTATAGTACAATTTTTACCAATGCTTGTTCTAGGGTTTTTATAATTCTTATCTTTATAAAAGGCGCCTGTTGGGT
>Ga0207997_1001646_pt1 | contig 11463 bp, 24 predicted proteins | sample AntAceMetag02UKN_FD_184777 | JGI IMG/M metagenome (GOLD analysis project Ga0207997, IMG submission 184777) | Saline lake microbial communities from Ace Lake, Antarctica - Antarctic Ace Lake Metagenome 02UKN (SPAdes) (version 2) | ecosystem: Environmental > Aquatic > Non-marine Saline and...
AGGGATAATGGAGTTCAGGTAATTTTTTTTGATAAACGAATTAAATTTGAAACACCAACTGGTAAGAGTGGTAAACATTCAAGCCCATGGTTCGCAACTGCATGGTTTACATGGGGATTAAATCTCCAAAAGGACATGATGTTTGTGAAGTTAGAACCGAGTTGAGGTTTGTTATAATGGTAGAGGTGATAAAAATTTATTGTGATGGAAGTGGCTTTAATAAAATTAATTCTGCTTATTGTTTCATTGTAGCCGATTGGAGAGAGAGGAAATATAAAGGCAGAGATTTAAAAAAAGTTAAAGTAATTTATGAAGATAAAAATGTTTATCAGATCGAATACTTGGCTTTGGTAAGTGCTTTGAAGTTTTGTGATTCTGTTGAGGGAGATTATAAATTTAAGATTTATTCAGATAGTAAGTGTATTGTAAAAGAAGTTAATCTTTTAATTAGACCAAAAAGGATAAAATTATTCAATGAATCAAGAAAAATCATGGGAAGGAATAGGGATATTAAAGTTCTTTGGGTCCCAAGAGAAGAAAATCTTGCTGGGATATATTTAGAAAAAAGATTGAAGAAACTTAATCGTTATGGGAAAATAAATTATCACCAATATAGAAAAAAATGAAAATAAACACAATAATTCAAGGTGACTGTATTAAAGAAATGAAAAAACTTCCAGAAAATAGTGTAGATGCAATTATTACTGACCCTCCTTATAATATTTCTAAAGAGAATGATAATCGTGATAGAAGTAAATTAAATTCTCCAATAATGAGAAGAGAAAGTCCATTAAAATATGATTTTGGTGAATGGGATAATATGGGAAGAAAAGAATTTTTAGAATTTACAAAAGAATGGTTAAGAGAATGTTGTAGAATTTTAAAGGAAGATGGAACAATAATAAGTTTTTTTAATAAAGAAGATATAAGTTATTTGGGTTGGGTATCTAAAGAATTTGGAATAAGAACAAGGACAATTCTTTCATGGCATAAAACAAATCCAGTTCCATCATTTAGAAAAGTAAATTATTTGTCTGCTTGTGAATTTTTATGGGTGGGTAGTAAAGGAAAATGGACTTTTAATTTTAAACAACAAAAAGAAATGCACAATTTTTTTGAAACACCAAATAAATCTTCTTATGGAAAAACAAAACATCCAACAGAAAAACCAATTTCATTAATTGAACATCTAATTGAAATTCACACAAATGAAGGAAATGTTATTTTAGACCCATTTTTAGGAAGTGGAACTACTGCTATTGCTTGTATTAAATTAAATAGAAATTTTATTGGAATAGAGAAAAAAGAAGAATATGTTAAAATAGCCAAAGCAAGAATTAAACCTTTTTTAGAACAGAGGAAATTAGAATAAAAATGGAAGTTAATAAAATTTATCAAGGGAGTGCTTTAAATGTTTTAAAAAAATTTCCAGAAGAAAGTATTGATATGTGTATCACTTCTCCTCCTTATTGGGCGTTAAGAGATTATGGGAATAAAGATCAGATTGGTCTTGAAGAAACGTTTGAAGAATATGTAAATAATCTTTGCAATATTTTTGATGAAGTAAAAAGAGTTTTGAAGAAAGAAGGAACTTGCTGGGTAAATATTGGAGATACTTATTATGGTAGTGGAAAAGGTGTTGGGACTGATCCAGAAAAAATGAAAGAATCTTATGTTCTCCCAAAAGAATGGAAAAGACCAAGTAGAGACCAGTACGATAAGGTTGGAATTAAGAAAACTTGTTTATATTGTGGGAAAGAAATTAAGGGTCAAACCAATAGACAATTTTGTAATAAAGAGTGCCTGAATAAAATGGGAAATGATTTCAGAAGTCAAAAGAGACAGATTCCCGATAAATGTTTATCTTTAGTTCCTTTCCGTTTTGCAATTGAGATGGTTAATAGGGGATGGATTTTAAGGAATGTTATTATTTGGCATAAACCAAATTGTATGCCCTCTTCTGTTAAAGATAGATTTACTGCTGATTTTGAATACTTATTTTTCTTTAGTAAAAACAAAAAATATTTTTTTGAACAACAATTTGAACCATACCTAACACATGAAAAGAGACCAAATGGGATTGTTAGAGAAAGAGAATTTGGATATGATTCTCAATATCCTGAAGTAAGAAAAAAGATGCCTCCTATTGGTGGGAAGAAACAGACAGAAGGAAATAAAAATCCAACTTATTCTGGGAATATGCCTGAGTGGAAGCAAGGAAGAAATAAAAGATGTGTATGGACTATAACAACAAAACCATTTAAAGAAGCACACTTTGCAGTTTATCCAGAAGAATTAATTGAAATTCCTATAAAATCTGGTTGTCCAGAATTTGTTTGTAGTAAATGTGGAAAATCCAAAATAAAAACATTTGAAAGAAAAAAGAAAACGTTGGATGTTAAAAGAAATAAAAGAGATGGAGATGGAGACAGGGCAATTGGAGGAAAGTATCAAAACTTTATGAAAGAAAATCCTCTAAAGGAAAAAATAAGACCCTCTTGTGAATGTAATGGAAATTTTATTCCAGGGATTGTTTTAGATCCTTTTTCTGGTTCTGGGACTACAGGAATTGTAGCTATTAAACAAAATAAAAGATTTATAGGAATTGAATTAAATTCAGAGTATATTAAAATAGCAGAAAAAAGAATTAAATTAATTAAGGACAAGAAGGTTTATAAATAAATCATACTTTCATACAAAATGACCGACCTAAAAGAACAAATAAAAAGAGATCCTTACAATTTCATAAGAGATTATTATGAAGGAATCTATATGAATATGGGAAGGGAAGTTTTCTCAACTTTAGCTTTAGTTATCCCAAGTTTAATACTCCCTCCAATCCCTCATGAACATGCGAGGGAGATAAAGTCATCTATAAATTTTTTATTGATTGCGCCTCCTGGAACAGCAAAATCTTCAATAGCAGAAACTTTTACAAAATTATCTTATAATTCATTTCCATTTGAATCTATCACAGACTCAAAATTATATGAAGTAATCTCTCAAAAAGATTTTGTTAGTGTTGTTGTTGGAGATGTGTTTAAGATTTTTTCTGATAGGATGTTAAATAAAACAATGGAAAATATTCTTGGGGATGAGCAAAAGATATCAAGAATGACTAAAAGAACCGATTCACATGAAAAAAAGATTAAAGCAGTAGCTTTTCTTGCAGGAACCCCAGATTCATTAACTTCTGTTATTTCTGATGGAATGATTTTTCGTACCGCAATTTGCCTTGTTTTTCATAATCCAGATGAACATGAAAATATTGGGGAATTTGTTTCTGAAGGGGCGTTTAAAGATCATGTTGGTACCGAAGAAGAAATGGAAATAGAGGATTATTACAGAGAACTTTTAGAAATACAATTAAACAGGCATAGTAGTATTGATCAAATAACTGGGTATGTTGTAAATCCAGAATACAAAAAGAAATTATTAAATGCCTGGAAGCCACTTGTTAGACCAATTACACGAAAGACTAAATTTAGTTTCTTCAGAGAATTCCATCAAGGGCTTAGATATATGGTGGCTCATGCTTTTTTGAATGTGTTTAATAGGAAGATTGAAAATGGGAGAATAGTAATTGAAGAAGAAGATCTAAGAGTTGCGATTAATCTTATGTCAAAGGAACTTGAAACAAAATTTGAAGTATTAAGTTGTAGTAAGGTTGTAAGTGAAGAAAGATTAAGAACAACAAAAGACCTGGCTGAGTACACAGATAAATTGAAAAGAAATAAAGTAAAACTAAAAAATTCATCAGTCAATATTATTGGGAGTTTAATTAAATAAGAACATTTATAAAGTATGATTATCATACTATCATATAGGGATAAGAAAAATGAATAACGAAGCAAAATCAAGAGAAATAGAGAAGTGTAAAGAAACCTTAAAGGATCCTTCATTGGGATATAATCAAAGGGCTAATCTTGAATCTTATTTAAAATCATTAGGGGAAGGGAAACATGAATAAAAAAGATCTTATAGAACAAGGGTACACTTTTGAAAAAGTTGGGAAAGTTGAATATATTAATCTGTGCAACAAAACCTCTTTAACTAAAGAAGAATTAAAATCTCATTTAGATTTGGCTATTGAATTAAGAAATAGGTTTCTTGAGAAAGGTAAGGAAAGAGGAAAAGCTTTGTCTATTATTCTTCCACTTGTTTCTCAGTCAGATATGGTTCAATTACTTGCAGAACTTTATGAATTAAGAATAGGGGAAGGAATATTTGCAGAAATTGAAGACGTAATGAAGGATCCTAAACTACATAAATTGTTGAAGGAATTAATCAATTCAGAAATTAAACCAAAAAAAATGATAAATAAAAAAAACAAGGTGAAAGGAGGTAAAAGGAAAAGATGATTGAAAGACCATTAGATTTACTTAATGATCTCAAGAAAGATGGCAAGAATGTAATTGTCGAGAGAAAAGGTGATCGAAAGGAAATTATTGGAAAACTTCTTGCGTTTGATATTCATATAAATTTGGTTATTGAAACTAAAGAAGGAATGAAATTTATTAGGGGGGATGTTATTGAAGCGATTTCTCCAGGTAAATAATTAAAATATTTATTTATTTTATTTTTATTAATTTGAAAAAAACAAAAAAAGATGGAAGAAAAAATAACAGTTAAAGACCTCTTCACAAGATTAGTTAACTTGCTTGAAGAAAAAAAAGGATTTTGGGATATGGACATAGAGACCGAATCAGGAGAAAAAGTAAAAGGGGTTAGACTTGTGGCAATTAAGCCAGAAGGAGAAGTCTTGACTTGTTTATTCGGTTAAAATGGTAGAAGTAAAAAGCAAAGAAGTTGAAACAATCGAGAAAAGACCAAATGAGGATATTGGTCCTGAAGAAGCAAAAAAATTAAATAACAATAAAGAAAAAAAATGAAAAGAAAAAAAGAATCAGACTTATGCGTTATGGCGAGACAATTTAATAAAGAATTTGAGGAAGAGAATAAAGGTCTTTATTCAAATGAAGATTATGCAAGAGCAAGAAGAATTTATGTTAGATGGAAATTTGGAAATTATCATCCTGTTACAGTAAGGGGAAAAGAATAAGATGACAATATGTTCAGAATGTAAAAAAGAGTACGGAACCTATCCAGTCATACTAACAAGTAGTATTGAATCTATGGCTATGGAGCAGGTCATAAGAGATATTTATTATGACGAGGAAAGGAATGAGGGCTTGTGTGAGAATTGCAGAAACAAATTATATAAAAACAAAGTAAGAATGTGGAGACTTTGGCTTAATGCAAGTGCCTTGATCATGGTTGTCAGATCAAAACAAAAAGCCCAGCAAAAAATAAAATGGACTAAGGCTCTCAAAAGAATAGAAGATATTGATAAAAAACTTGAAAAGTCTAAATCTGTAAGAAAGATTTTGGAGAAAAATAAAAAAGAATTGGAAGAAGGCAAAGAATATGGGTACTTCTGATGATGATAAAAAGAAAGAAACTACATATAAACTTTATTGTGGTGTGTGTGGTGAGAAGACAGATTTCAAAGTAGTTTTGATATCGAGAAAATTTGGAGTGAAGATAGAGTGTTTAAAATGTGGAAAAACAATGCACAAGAATATGAAATATTTACAAACTAAAAAAAATGGGAATTAGAAATTTATTTAAAAAAGAAGAAGTAAGAAGACTTAACAATGTAGAACTTAGAGAATTTTATTTGGAAGAAAAAGCAAGTAATAGAAGAGGATGTATTTTTGCTATGATCCTATCAATAATCATCACAATTACCGCAACATCTTTTGCAATTGCACTAAAAATGTATTGGCTTTTAATCGTGTCAATTATATTTCTTATGGGGTTTATTATTAACATGACAAGATATGGAAATATAATTGAAGATATTTTTGAAAATAAAATTATTGAGGGAGAAAATGGAGAATAAAAAGAAGAAAATTGAAAAGAAAAAGCCTGAGAAAGAAGTAGATCCAAATTCTTTTTATGAAGAAATAGATGGAGTTTATAATCATCCAAAAAAAGATATAAATATAAAAATGAAGAGAAGTCTCGAAGATATTCGTAGAAAAAAAGAGGCAGAGAATATCATAAAGCAGGAAAATAAACCAGTAGAAGTCATGCCTTCAGAATTTGATTCACAAAAATATAAAGAAAAAGAAAATAAAAAACTTGAAAATCTTGGGGCTAATGTTAAGGTTTATAGAAAATCATCTCATGACACCTTACTTATTGTTTTGATAGGAGTTATTGTTGTTTTTGGATTATTTTTTGTTTGGGGAGTTTCTAATGATAAATTTAAAACAGACTTTACTTGTCCTAATTGCAATTGTCCTCAAGCTTTGTTAAGTTGCCCAAATATAGAACAACCAGATTGTGTATGTAATCAAACTTTATCATGCCCAGAATTTAATGATACAGAAATAATTGATGCTATAAACAATTTAAATATGTCAAATAGCACGGGGGGAATCTAAATGAGAGACGTATTGTTTAGAGGTAAGAATAAAGAAGGTGAATGGATTTACGGCTCTCACTTTTTTGATGGGGAGAAACATTTTATAGTTATGAAGAAGTCTGAATGTTTTTATGAAGATTTTATGGTGAACCCTAAAACAATTGGGGAATATACTGGAGTTAGTGATAAAGAAGGAAAAGAGATTTATGAGGGAGATATTATTTTAATAAGGACATGGCTAAATATTTTCAAAGATAAAGCAATTGTAGAATTTGATAGGGGTTCTTTCGTGGCAAATGGTGCGTCTTTAAACAACTGGACTGATGTTAGAATACTTGGAAATAAAGTTGATGATGTTGAGTTAGCGAAGGAGTTTGGAGATGGGGAATAAAACATGTGTAAATTTAATCCCAAAAATGATAGTAGATTTATTGATCCTTGTATGAAACATTTATGTTTAAGTCTTTCTTCTTTTTTAAAAGACACTGTTAGAGTAATTGCATGTTGTTGCGGACATGGAAAATATCCCATGACAATAATTGTAACTAACGGAATTGATTTTATGGATTTAGTAAGCGGAAAGAATATTCCAAGGAAAAAGAGATTTTATAAAAAAGATAAACAAGGATATTATTACATTCCAGAAGTATGTTCTGAATTTAACAGAAGGAAGAAATGAAACACTCCCACACCCTAAAGGGTAGGGTATATTAAAGAAAATGGAGAAATCGATACAAGAACAAATTGAAGAAGGAAGATTAATAAGCGTTTATGGTAGTGATACTGAAATAATTAAAGCAATAAATCATATTCATTTAGATAATAAAGGATTTGATTTAGACCCAACATTTTCAAAAGGTGGTTTTTATAAAAAGTTTCCAGAACCTAAACTTAAAAGTGATTTGGTTCCTCAAAGAGAAGATGTTAAAAAATGTGATTGTAGGAATTTAAATTACATTAAATCTGACACAATTAAAAGTATATGTTTTGACCCTCCTTTTTTATTTAGGAATGATTTTCAAAAAGTGTCAAAAAAACCTAAACCAAAGAATAAAGATATAAATTGTGTAAGATTTTCATATTTCCAAAATTTTGAGGAACTACTTTTGATGTATTACAAATCTCTGAAAGAGTTTTATAGAGTTTTGGAAACAAGAGGAATTTTAGTTTTCAAATGTCAAGATATGACAGATGGTTCTGGTTCAAGACCTTTTTATGATACTCATTGTGAAGTTATAAGAATAGCGAGAGAACAAGGGTTTTCTTTAAGGGATATATTAATATTGGTTAAGAAGAATAAGATTATTCGTAGAGCAAAAATTCAAGGGTGTGCAAGAAAAGTTCATAGTTATTATTTAGTATTTAGAAAAAAACTAAAAAAGGAGGCACAGCATTCCTCCCACGCTTAAAAGCATGGGTATCCTTACGATATTTATATGAAAATAAAAAAAATAATTTTGATTATTGTGATAATCCTACTTGCAAGTTATTTTATTTATGGATTCTGTTTAAATATTAAAGCAAGATCTTTATGCCATTCAGAATGTGATAGTAAGGGTTCTCTTGCTTATGATACAATCAGAAATGGCGAGTTAAATATTAATGATTTATGTGTTTGTTATTTCCCAGATAATAGGATAGAATCTTTTGTGTTGCAGAATGGTTAACTCTTTTTTACAAATCTCCCCTTTGAGTCCCGATACCTTACTTGCTCTTTTCCTCTAACAACAACTTTATCTTCTTTAGCAATAACCCTTACAGTTTTTCCTGTTTCTTTTTCCTTAAACTCTCCTTTAAAGAATATAGCTGTTTCTTTTGCTATTTGCTCTACTGACACGGGAGTTTCTTCTTTCAGTTCTTCAAAAAATTCTTCATCTTTTTCTTTATTAGCCTCTACAATCTCCTGGATTACTGGTCTATCATAAAATAATCTAAAACTTCTTTGGGACATGCCTTCAACATAATTTGAAAGCGAGGCATCCAGGCTAAAAACTTCTTTTAAAGTTGCCTTGAATGATGTAATATTTGTGATCTGGGAAAGATAAGAACTAAGTGGGATCCCTTTTTCTTTAGCGAGTATTTGCGCATTAGACTTAAACCACTGATCAAAATAAGAAAGTCTTTGTTCATTATTCATATCAGTATCTTCCTCATAATATTTGTGACTCATGTTAATTATTTAAAGGAGAAGATATTTAAAAACATTTGCAAGTTATTTTTTCTCTCTTCCAAACTTAAATCCTGAAACCTTTCTAATGTGCCTCTTCTCACAAGTTTAGTTGAAGATAATATATTTTTTACTTTCATGTTCTCGACTCTAAAATATTGAAGTTGTACATCTGTTAATGGAAGAGCCATATTCATTTCTTGTTCATCTTCAATTCCATTGGAAATTAAAGAATACGGAATTTTCATCAATCTTGATCCGACACCGTTATTTGCCAAATCTAAAAATTTAAGATTCAACATTTGTTTGATATTTTCTACTATTGTTTTATGTGGAAATATATTACCAAGTTCAATTTTTTCAATTTTAATGTATTCTCCAGGGATAATTATTTGAAAACCTTTGTTCCCTGAAAATAATAAATAGTAAGGTACTTTATATTCGTCTAAATATTCTTTTAAAGATTTGACTTCTTTGATTAAATCTTCCCAAGAGTCTTCTTTAGATTTGTCAAAGTCCAAAAAAATGTCATATTTTTTAATAAGTTTATGATACTCATTTTTAAACCAGACAGATGTTTCAGAGCTTCTTTTTCTTGCGTTAAATGTGAAAAATGGGATATCTTCTTTTAGTGTAGCTACAGAACGATAAAGATTTTGTTTATTTCTTTTCCATCCAGATACTTTTAAAATTCTGTCTATATCAAATAAACATTTTATTTTTAATGCTCTCATATTTGCATTATTTTTTCCTAACAATGCCACTTCTCTTTTTTCAACACACTCTCTTATGAGATGTCCAATATAAACTTTTGAATAATAATCACTTTCCATCCCATTTACCTCCCTTTTTTAGATTTTCTTCTACTGTTAACCACTGAAGATTTTCTGGAGAAAATGCTCTTTTGATTTCCTCAATATTTTGTGATCCATTATCTTTTACAAATGTAAAACTACATATAGGTTTGATATGATCAATGTGATAATTACTAAGTTCTTTTGGGAAAGGTTTTAGGTGATTAATTATGGCACCAAAGTCAATACCATATTTTTCTGAATCCATTATTTTACCAGTTTTATAATATCTTTCTATAGCATGTCTTAGTCTATTCCTTATCCTGTAAGCAATTTTTACATTTGGAGTTTGGTAATATTTAATTTTTCTTAATTTGTATCTTCCGTCTTTAGAGTATTTTTTAGAATTTTTTCTAATCAATATTTTAGTTTTTGGTTTTGAGCAATATTTTTTTATATATCCTTTTCGATTCTCTATTGTTTCTGGCTTTTTTTCGTATTTTTTCGTATACAATTTCTTTTTTTCTTTCACTTCTGGATTCTTTAAATACTCTTTAGTTCGTTGTTTAATCTCTGGTCTTTGAGCATATTCCCTTTGTTTTTGTTTAACATCCTCTCTTTGGGTATATTTCTTTCTTATTATTTTGGATTCAGGTCTTTGATTATATTCTTGAGAATAAGATTTTATTTTTTCTTTTATTTTTAGGTCTTCTCTTTGTTCTTTTTTCCTTTTAAGTATTTTATCTCTATTTTTCCAATAGTAATCTCTTGCTTTTTCCTTAGCATAATCTTTATTTTTATATGGCATTTTTATTTTATCCTCCATTGATATTCATTATGGGAATTAACCTTCACTTCTCTCCTAAGAATTTCTCCGTGTTTTAATAATACCTGAAGAGGTCTCATTGCAGTTGAGTTACCCAATTTTTCTGCTATTTGTTTACTTGACAGCCATTTCTTTTCTTCTTTGAGTAACTTTATAATTTCAGCTTGACCCATCTTTGCCAAAAGCCTCCATTAATTTGGTTCTTAGTTTTTGCAGACACTCAAGAAAGCTTTCTGTTTCCTGGACAACATATTTTTCAATTTTATCAAATTCCTTGTTTTTATAGAAAGTAGGAATGTTTCTTCCATCAGTTTCTTTATTGGTCATTTTGTCAAGACCAGATCCTTTGAAGTCAAAACCATTAGCTATTATCAAGCTGTATTTAATATCTATAATTGGTTTTTTATAAAGATATTTATCCAGGGGCGCAACATCTAATCCATATTTTTTGAATTTATTCCAAATGAAAGTAAGATCAAAAATTAAGTTAGTTCCTATTGGGATGAAATCCCAAACACCAAACCCAAACAATTTTTTATAAAAAGTTCTGATCATTTCCCCTTCACCCATTTCCCATTCTTTAAGAATAATTAGGGATCCTTTTGATTTTCCGAACCTGTCAACTTCTTGAAATTGAATCGTGAGTATCTTATCTGTTTCAGGATTAAACCCTTCAGTTTCAATGTCTAAATAATATTGCGCCATTTTGTTTATAATAAAGTATGATAATCATACTATTTAAATGTTATGTATATCCAACTTTCCGACTATAATTGTATACTTTATGACACTTATTGCAAACTTCTTTTACATTAGAGTGCATGTGGTTTAGGGGTAATACGGTGTATAAGCCTCCCTCACAGCCTCTTTTTACTCTATGTGGCTCTAATGTCCCAATTTTTGATTCATGTTTTTTACAATCTTGACAGGTAAAGTTTACAGATTCCCTATATTTCTTTTTTAGCCATCCAGGACAAGGACTTTCATAACCATAGAAGATAAAATCTTCTATCTGTACTTTAATTGCCTCACCCATCCTAACTTAACAAGATCCTCCATTTCAAATAAAAGAGAGTTTACAAAATCTTGATCTTGAGTTAAGCCGAGAGCCTTAACGGTTCCTTCAAATTTTTTAATTTGTTCTTGCATGGCTTCAATTATTGGGAAAGCAATTACAGCTTCCTTATGACTGCATACTGAAGGAGTTCCACAAAATTTTGTATGATTATCGCAATCACAAGTT
>Ga0207997_1001647_pt1 | contig 11462 bp, 11 predicted proteins | sample AntAceMetag02UKN_FD_184777 | JGI IMG/M metagenome (GOLD analysis project Ga0207997, IMG submission 184777) | Saline lake microbial communities from Ace Lake, Antarctica - Antarctic Ace Lake Metagenome 02UKN (SPAdes) (version 2) | ecosystem: Environmental > Aquatic > Non-marine Saline and...
AATTACAATTTGGTTTGGAAAACTGACGGCACTGGAGTTCCTGCGTGGAGAACCGATAGTTATTCGGCCAACACAGACACCCAAGCTCTCAGCATTCTTGACCACACTATTTCTTTAACTGATGGCGGAAGCGTTGTAGTGCCTGATAATTACGCGCCCAACACAAACACAGATGTCCAACAGCTCAGCAATAATGGTTACATTATTCATTTAACTAACAGCCCTTCTGTTACATTGCCCGCTAATACTCAAATAAAAGCAGGATATGTAAGCGCTGGTGAATATAATTACAATTTGGTTTGGAAAACTGACGGCACTGGAGTTCCTGCGTGGAGAACCGATAGTTATTCGGCCAACACAGACACCCAAGCTCTCAGCATTCTTGACCACACTATTTATTTAACTAATAGTCCTTTTATTGTAGTGCCTGATAATTTTGAGGCCAATTCTTGGCGTGGAATAGATGATACACCCGTTAATGGTCAACTAACAGAGAGCATAACCTCTAATTGGGCTTATGATCATGCTGCGGCTACCTCAGTTCATGGTGCTACCAGTGCAAATACTGCCAGCCGGATTGTTATGAGAGATTCTTCAGGAAATATTTTTGTCAGTAAACTTACGGCTGGTGAAATTGATCCTCCTTATAGAATTGACGGAGTAACTTATGCTACTTATGGTCATTCAACCACTGGCTTAAAAGAAGAAACTTTAGGCAAGGTAGAACTGGTTAAAAAAGCCAATGGTTTATATTCTTATACAATTAATTTTTCCAAGGTTGAAAAAGCTTCTGATTTGTGGTTGTTTAAAGAAATAACTGCTTTTGGTGATAATTGGAATGACTTAGTTGTTTCTTTAACCCCAGAAGGCCGAGCAGAAGTTTGGTATGAAATGGATAAAGAAAATGGTTTTTTACATATTTTTGGAAACAAATCAGTTAAGGTTTCATATCGTTTAATTGCTCCAAGGTTTGATTGGCCAGAAAGAGATAATAATTTTTATCAAGGTTCTGGAAAAGATCCAAACATGGGGATGAAGGTAAGATAAATTTATATTTTTTATTCTTTTTATAAATAATTTTAAGACAACAATTTGACGAATATAATTAAATCCATTAGAATAAAATGGAAATAAATAAAAAAGAATTAAAAAAAGTTTTAGTTGAGCAAAGAAAAGAATATGTAAATTTGTGGAGGGTGTACACCCTCCAAGCAACAAATGCAACGTTAAACGTCGCATGTGTTAAGAGAATAAAAAAATAAATAAATCTAATTTCCACTTTCCATTACCAATTTCCAATTTCCATACAGCCAATTTCTAATTAATAAATAACTAATTTTTATTAATACTATTTTAATCATATGTCAAAACAAATACAAGAAAAATTAATAAAAATTCCCCGTTCTTTAACTCAGGGCGAGTCTTTAGTGGTTATTCCACAAAAGATATACGAGGAGTTTTTGAAATGGCGGCGTCAATTAAATTGGGAAGAAAAGGATACTGATAAAGCTGTGGCAATTTTTAAGAGAGAATACAGTCAAAGTAAGCTAAAAAGACTGGAATCTTTAAAAGATTTACGTTAGGACATTGATATGGAGATTTATTATTCAAGTAAATTTGCTCGAGAATATAGACGAATATCTTTAACGATTAAGAAGTCTGCTGAGAAAGCGGAAGAAATTTTTTGCAAGAATCCAGATGATTCAAGACTGAAAACACATAAACTTCATGGTAAATATAGAAAGTACTATGCTTTTTGGGTAAATAATGAATATCGGATAATGTTCCAATTTTTGAAAAATAACAGTGTCGTTTTTATTAACATTGGTACTCACGAGATTTACAAATAACAATTTGATTTACCAAACTGTGGAAAAAGAAAAAATAAAAGGTTTGAAAATTGAAAATTAATATCAATAAACCTCTTTACAGGTCCGACCTGTAAGGAAGTTAAAAGTTTGGAGGTTCGGCCTCCACAGGTATCCACAGGACATATAGGGACAGCGCCCGTTTTCTAGAATGGTTTTATTAAGCAGTATACTAACTTGGAAACTAAGTTTTAAAGTACTGCCAGTTTTGAGAGGCTCGGCTTCTCAATAAAACAAGAAGAATAGAACCCTGCGGAGGCCTGCCTTTCGCAATCCCTTGGTTAAGTCAAACCTGACCAGATCAAGTGATTAATTAATCTAATTTTCATTAAATATGTCTGATTGTGAAACAAAAATTTATCGTAAAATTACAGCAAGTAAAAGGATTAGAATTGCTAGTCAGATGTATTTATTGGGCAAAAAATTAGCAGATTTAAATGACAGAAAATTATATGTCGGTGAAACACAAAAACATAATAGAAGATCCGGAAGATTTGCTATGTGAAGTTGCTAAAATTCTGCAGGAACTAAAAATATCCTACGTTATAACAGGGGGTTTTGCGGTAGCTATTTGGGGAAGGCCTCGTTTTACAGCGGATATTGATATTATAGTTGAGCTTTTGGACAAGAATATTTTAGGTTTGGCTAAAAAATTACTATTACTTGATAAAGATTCGTATTTAGATATTACAGCAATTAAAAATGCTTTAGTTAATAGAGGTGAGTTCAATTTTATTCACGCTAATACAGGCATGAAAGTGGATTTTTGGATTAGAAACAGCGAGTTTGATAGATTAAAAATTAAGCACGCGGTTTGCAAACAAATAAAACATCGGAAAATAAATTTTGTTTCTCCTGAAGATTTGATTTTATAAACTTGGCTAAGAAAACTCAACTGTCTTTAGCGGTTGAGATGAATTAGCCCCTTGACAATTTGTAGAATGTTATGATATACTGTAAATATGATAAACAGAGCATATAAATACAGAATATATCCTAACAAAGAACAGCAAGAATTGTTAGAAAAACATTTTGGCTGTGTTCGTTTTGTGTATAATTGGGGACTTTCTGAAAAGATAGAAGCATATCAAAAAGATAAAAAACGATTAAGTTGTTTTGATTTAATAAATAAAATAACGGAATTGAAAAAGAAAAAAGAATTTGAATGGCTTAATGAAGTCAATAGTCAGTCATTACAGATGTCTTTAAGAAATTTAGACAATGCTTTTACAAGGTTTTTCAGGAAGAAAAAAGGATTTCCCAATTTTAAAAGTAAAAAAAGGAATATAAATAGTTTTCAAATCCCACAATATTTGAAATTGACAGATAAATTAACTTTACCAAAAATTCCTGACATTAAGATAAAACAACATAGAAAATTGGAAGGTAAAATTAAAACAGCAGCAGTTAGTAAAACTCCAACAGGAAAATACTATATTTCAATTTTAGTGGAACAGAATAAAAAACTTCCTAAAAAGCCAAAGATAAAAAATAAAACAACGATTGGAATTGATTTAGGGATTAAAACATTTGCTACTTTTTCAGATGGCAAAAAAATAGAAAATCCAAAATATCTAAAAAATAGTTCACAGAAATTAAAAAAACAACAAAGACGATTGAGTAGGAAAATCAAAGGAAGCAACAGTAGAAAAAAACAAATATACAAAGTTGCTTCACTTCACGAAAAAATTAAAAATCAAAGGTCGGACTTTTTACATAAAATTACTTATCAGCTAACTCACGATAATCAAGTGGGAAGTATAGCTATTGAGGATTTGAATGTAAAAGGAATGGTAAAAAATCATTGTTTGGCACAAGCAATTTCTGATGTTGGTTGGAGAGAATTTAGAAGGCAATTAGAGTATAAGACAGAATGGTATGGTAAGAATTTACTTGTAATTGGTAGATTTGAAGCAAGCAGTAAAACTTGTATTTGCGGATATGTCAATCAAGAATTAACATTAGCAGATAGAGAATGGACTTGTCCAAAATGTAAAAAAACACACGACAGAGATTTACTGGCAAGCCAAAATATAAAACGATTTGCTTTAATACCCCAGGGACTGGGGAAATCATCAACGCCTCTGGAGAGAACGGCATTAGTCGGCTCGTTGAAAGAGGAAGCTATCGGGTCTTTAGCCCGATAGTAGTTCACCTAAATTACTTTGGTATAAAAAGAATAAATCCGAAAGAGAGTTAGAAGACATAAAGTCAATTTTGAAATTTAGTAAAGTAAGTTTGAGATATATTAAAAAATTTTCACAAAAACATTCAACAGAGAATATTTTTAAGAATATTAGACAACCTCTTTACAGGTCCGACCTGTAAGGAAGTTAAAAGTTTGGAGGCTCGGCCTCTCAATAGAAAAAGTGTAGACACTCGATGTCCACAGGAATCTACTTGGAAACTAAGTTTCCAAGTGCTATCCAGAAATCAGGCCTTGGAGGGTGTTGACCCTCCACAAGATTTTCTGTTGAAAAACCTGTGAAGGTCTGCCTTTCACAGAATAGTTGACAAAAATTTAACCAAGAAAATAGATTAGTTAGAATATAGCCATGATCAAGTTAAATAAAAATATTCAATATTGGACAGATAGCGCAAAGAAAGATTTTCAAGTAGCTAAAAGTCTTTTCCGCTTAAGATATTATCCTCAGTGTTTATTTTTTTGTCATTTGAGTTTAGAAAAATTATTAAAGGCGGTTGTTATTAAAAAAATTAAGGATTATCCGCCATATACTCATGATTTAAGGAAATTAGCCGAGATTGCTGGTTTAGATTTAAACTCAAAACAAAAAGAAAATTTAGAGATAGTTTCTACTTTTAATATTGCTGGTCGTTATGCTGACGAGAAAATCAAGTTTTATAAGAGATATAATAGAAAAGAATATGCTCAAAAATATTTAAAAATAACCAATGATTTATTACAATGGTTAAAAAAAAGATTCCAAAAAAAGTAAATAGAATAATTCAAGGTTATATTCGACGATTGGCCGTAGAAGATAAGTTGCCTATAGATAGAGTAATATTATTCGGTTCTCAGGTTAAAGGAAATACTCATAAATGGAGCGACATTGATATTTGTATTATTTCTCCTAAGTTTAAAGATACATTTAATGCCTTACAATTTTTATGGACAAGAAGAAATAAACAAGAAGTAATGATTGGTTTAGAGCCAATAGGTTTTTCAGGCAAGGACTTTAAAGAAGGAAGTAGTTTAATTCAAGAGATTAAAAAAACTGGCGTAGCAGTAAAATAAATCAGGACTTGGAGGGTGTTGACTCTCTATAAGACTTTCCGTTGACAAATTTGATTTAAAATAAAAGATAAAAACATGGAAATAAATAAAAAAGAATTGCATGAATAGCAGGATAGTCCTTAAAATCAGTTTTCCGTTTCCATTTTTAAATTCTTATTTAATATAATTAATTTAAAATTGTGTTTATGAAAAAGAAAAATATTTACATTGCATTGATAATAATTATTGTTTTAGTCCTTATTATTATTTTGTCTCAATCAAAAACAGAAACAATTCAAGAAAATGAATCTCAAGAGCCAATTAAAAAAGGCGTTGAAACACAGGATGAACTTAGTAAACTTGACGAAGCTAACAAACCGATTAAAACTCCAGAAGAGATTTTAGAAGAAGAAGAAGAAAGAACAAAAGTAAACGAGATTAAACAAGATGCGATAGATTCAAAAGATGCCTCTGTCTGCGATAAACTAGAAAAAGAAGATGATAAATTATCTTGTCAGGAAAATCTTATTACACTTAAGGCTACAGAAGAAAATGATTCCGCTATTTGTAATGAGATTACGAGAGAAAAACAAGCAATATTTTGTAAAGATAGTGTAATTATGTCCCAAGTTGGGAGAACAGGAGACATTAGTCTTTGTGATGAAATGCAAGAAGAAAGCTCAAAACAGCAATGCAAGGATTCTATAAAATAAAAATATTTGTGTTATAATTAAAACACCTTAATTTATATACAATAGAATTTTAATTTCAAGGTTCTGCGAACGCAGTGAGCAGGTTCTTATAATTAAAAGTAAGGATTTTATAAAAAATAGTTGCGTAATAGAAAAAAGTGTGAAATCCGAGAGTTTATAGAAATCTACAAAAAAATCTGTTTTTTTGATTAAGATAATTAAATTAAAATTAAAGATATATAATATGCCCAAGAAAAAAACTACAATTGATGATTTAGCTAAAATGACAAAAGCTGGTTTTAATGAAGCGTGCAAAGACAGAAAAAAAATAAGAAAGGAAACTGATGATTTAGCCAGAGCAGTTAAATCCGGATTTGATGGCGTTGACAAGAGATTTGATGGTGTTGACAAGAGATTTGATGGCGTTGACAAGAGATTTGATGGTGTTGACAAGAGATTTAATGGTGTTGACAAGAGATTAACTCGGGTTGAATCAACAATGGTAACCAAGGACTATCTTGATGAAAAGTTAGTGGATTTACGTGGAGATATTGTTATTTTATTGCGTAAGGAAGACAGAAAATTAGAAGCATTAATTGAAAAATTAAAAGAGAGACATATTATTACCGATAAAGATATTAAAGAATTGCAAGAGATTCAAATATTTGCTCAATAATTAAAGCGGGAACAGCTCCCTAAATCGGTTTTTCAAAACAGCAATGCAAGGATTCTATAAAATAAAAATATTTGTGTTATACTTAAAAGTAAGAATTTTTTAAAAAATAGTTGTGTGAGTAATATGAAGAAATTAATTTATATAATTTTAGTTTCAATAATTGCCTGTATTTGTCTTTGGCTTATTTTAACTAAGATTTTTTTAAAACCAAGTGAAGAACAAAAGCAAAACGATATTTTGTTAAAACAACAGGATTTAAAATTAAAACAGGAATCGGTTAAAGCAGAATTAGATAATAATGTGGATGAATCTCGCGCCGGAAGTTTTAAGGTAAGCTCAGCGCCTGATTCTTTTCCTAAATTTTCTTCTGGATGGACAAATCCTAAAAAACCAAAAATAGGCGAAGAGCAATACATTTCTATTAAAATGCGGGACCCAAATGGTGTAAAAAGTGTTGTTTTGGAAATTCAGAATGAAGCTGGAAAAATAACAATAGAAACGCTCAATCTTGAATTAGTTGAAGGCAATAAGCAAGAAGGTGTTTGGGCAGGCACTTGGCAGGTTCACAATGTTCAAAAACAATTTAGAACTGTATTTACTGCAGAAAACATTAATGGAGAAACTGATGATTTAACTTATTTTATAATACTTGAATCTATATAAATTTATTTTATATTTTATGAAATTAAAAATTTTTAAAAACAAAAAAGCAATAAGCACGGTTCTAATGGTTTTTGTCATTAGTTTAATGTTTATTGCTTTATTTTTCTCAATTCAAAAAAATATTGTTTTTGCTGCAGAATATGATTATGATACATGTGGTGATAATGAAAATGGTTGTTTATTTAATCCTTATGGTGAATGTGATTATGAACAAGTTGGTTGTTTAGAAACTAATTATGCTTGGAGTTCTACAATAGGAAATTCAACTAGCGGTTGTTGGTCTGGAATGTGTTGTGGAGATGATTCAAACGAATATGTTAAAACAAGAGTCTGTGACAATTCATATGCATGTGCTAGTTCTAGTACTGATAAAGCTTGTTGTAACTTAAGTGGTGATTGTGTTCATAATGCTTGTTATAGTTCAGGCTCTCATACTCATGACGTAGACGCTAATGGAGATGATGAATATTGTAGTTCTGGCAAATGGTATGATTGTTATGATACTGGAGATTGTGACCCTGTTGAAGAATTTGCTTATACTGAATCAAGCAATCCTTGTGTTTCAGGTGAGTGTCATGAAGCTTGTTCTTCTAATGATTGTATTTATCAGAGATATGAAGGAAATGGTGATTGTGACAGTAGTAATGCTTGTTATAACTCAGATTGTATTCCAGATACACTTTACTTAGATCTTTTTTTAGGAGCTGGCATGTGTGATAATAACGTTGGGGCTATTTGTACTGGCGGAGCTAGTGATGATTATGATGTTTGCGTAGACCGAAGTTCTGGTCATTGTTTAATTGACCATGATTGGGATGATGCCATGGCTGATTGTACGGGTAGTAATTGTATCAAAGCTCAAGGGGAAACTTTTGATGTAGATAATGATGGGGATTCAGATGTTTGTTCTGGAGGATTAGGAACCCCATTTTGGGTTGATTGTACAAGTGCTTCTCATTGTGGAATAAATCAATATTGTTCTTCTGGTAATAATTGTGTGTCTTGTGAATGTACCACGGTTAGTTCTTGTTGCGATGGTTGTTTTTATAAATCATCAGGGACAGTATGTAGCACTGCTGATTATTGTTCGGGCGATGGTTGGTATACTGGTAAAACTTGTGATGCCGATGGTCATTGTGATGTGCCTAATGGCTCCTATACTGCATGTTCTGATGCTAGTTGTACATCAGATGGTGACGGAACTTATAGTTCTAGGGTAGATAGTACTTGTAGTGGAGGAAGCTGTTCTTCAAATTCTCCAGAATCTTGTGGATATTTTTCTTGTAATGGGGTGTATTGTTACAATTATTGTGATAACGATAATTTTTGTAATGGTACTTCTCATTGTTTCGAAGCTACTACTTGTCTTCCAAATTTAGCTGATTGTTCTGTTTGTACAGCAGACAATGAATGTGTTGGATATTGTAGGTCTGCTTATGATGGGGGTAAGCGTTGTACTAGTTCTTCTACTGGTTGTGTGAGCAACACTAGTAGTAGTTGTGAATATGCTGATGGTTATAACTTATGTTCTGAAAATAGTTATTATAGAAATTGTAGTTCTGGTACTTGGAGTGGTATAGTTTCTTGTGACACTACAATTGATTACCAAACTTGTAGCAGTGGTTGTGGGTGGCAGTCTCAAGCAGTAGATACTTGTGATAATGGAAGTGGAATCCTCAGTGGAGGATGTAGTTCTCCTGCATGGGGCAGTTGTACAGATTGCGGAGAATTTACCGCTTACAGCAGTGGTTGTAATAATTATTTAGCTGCTTGCAGTACTGCTTGCGGCGCTACTTGCAATTTTGGACAAACGCAGAATACTAGTACTTATTATTGCAGTGGTGGAGACAGTTATCGGCAGGTTAATGGCTGTGAGTGGGTTTCGGGTAATTGTTATTGGAACGATTCCACTGCTACGGATACTAAAACTGAATGCGGAAATTATATTTGTTCAGGAGGCTATTGTGAAGATTTGTGTACTAGTAATTTAAACTGTATTACTGGTTATGGCTGCAATGATAGTAATCAGTGTGTAGCTTGTCAATGTTCTCCTGGTAGTGCTTGTTGCGATGACAATTGTTTTTATAAATCAAATAGTACGACTTGTCGGTATTCTGCTGGAGATTGTGATATAGCAGAAACATGTACGGGTTCTTCTGCCCTTTGTCCGACAGATATAAAATTGTCAGCAGGCACGACTTGCCGAATTTCAAATGAATATTGTGACCGTCAAGAATATTGTGATGGCAATTCAGCTGATTGCCCAACTGATGAAAATCGACCGGATGGAGTATTTTGTGGTTTTTGTAAAGCATGTTCTAGCGGAAGCTGCCGAAATGCTTCTCCTCCAACAGACCCAGGCAGTGATTGTCCCGCAGCTAATTGTAATAAAGGTTATTGCAACGGCTTTGGTTCTTGTAGTTTTTATGATGTTGCAGAACAAGGTAATTGTTCTTTTGATTATCAATGTAATGCGGACCATGAATGCGTGCCTGTTTATACTCATGCAGTATCTCGAGTTATAGATAAAGGAACAACAAGACAAGTTACTTATAATGAACCTGTCGCATTTTCTGAATCAACACTTCTTATTCCTTCAGGAAACTTAAATGTTTTTGGTTCACAGAATTCTAATGTAGTTATTGGTAGAGGAAACACAATAACTGTAAGATCTGGAGCTGTTTTAATTTGGGGAGGAAGTTTATATTTAGAATTAGGCGGAAAAATTATTTTGGAAACCGGAGCAGCCTTGGCTAGACGCGGAGTCAATATTGAATCATTTGATGATAAAAGAGCATGTATTTGTATGCCTGATGTTCCGCTTGATTATGATTCCGGAGCAATTGGATATTTATCACAAGAAATAACAGAGGGACTATGTAATGCTACTGCATGTGAAGCTGGTTATCATATTATTGGAGCGACAGAAGATGACAGTAATTATTGGCAATGGACAGGGCCAGGTACACATAAGGTAGATTGGAATGGAGATATGTTTGAATGGCAAATAGATACTATATATTCAGATTCACATTCTGTTATTTGTAGTGGAGAATGCACAGAAGATTGCGGGATGCCTGAAGATCCAAATTATGGATGGGGAATACCGGCTAATTATTGGTACCAATATAAGTGTCCTACTTATTATTATGATGGCTCACATATTACTTATTATTATAGCTGGGTTCCTATTGCTCAAGGACGCTACAAAACCAGAAATTTTACTGGTTGGGGAATAGAATGTACTCCTAATTGCGTTGACAAGAATTGTGGAGATGATACTTGCGGAGGGGTATGCGGAACCTGCGATTCATACTATTTTTGTACTGCCGGAGTTTGTGAGTATTGTGAAGAATGTTATACAGGAGGAGGAGGAGGAGGATGTTTTTCCGGGGATAGTTTAGTTTCTTTAAAAAATGGCAAGTTAAAGCCAATTAAAGATATTCAATTAGGCCAAGAAATTTTAGGTTGGGATGAAAAAACTCATCAAAAAGTTGTTAGTAAAGTAAAAAAAGTTTTTATTCATGATAATTCTTTAAAAAATAACAAATGGGAACTTTATCGTATTGCTTTTTCTTCAAATAATGTTATGAATGTGACTACGGAGCATAAGATTTATACCTTTAATAAGGGATGGATTCCAGTAAGAGATTTAGAAGTAGGCGATAAGGTAATGAGTTTATATAATAGCCATAACAAAGAAGTTGTTATTGATATAAGAAAAAATTATCAGAAGAAAGATATTGTTTACAATCTTTACACAAGTACTCATAATTATTTTATTTCAGGTATATTAGTACATAATCTTAAAGCAGTGGCTCCTCCTGATTAATAATTTTTATATTATTTTTTATATTAAAAAGGAGACTTTAATGTCTCCTTTTTATTTTTGAAAAAGCATTTTTTTACAGATTCTATTTTTCTTTGTTATTAACTGGTAAATATAAACTCCGCTGGAAACTATTTTTTCACTATTATTGGTTCCGTCCCAGGTTAAAACGTATATTCCCAGATTTTGAAATCCTTTTTGAAATTCTTTGATTTTTCTGCCTTTGATATCATAAATACTGATTATTACTTTACTAGTTTCAGGCAAATGATATTCAATAGAAGTTTGGCGATTAAACGGATTTGGATAATTTTGGCAAAGTTTAAGTTTTTCAGGAATTACTGGCTTGGGTAAAGTGTCTGAGGGTTCAATTTCATTAGAATCAAAATCAGTTTTCATAATCCATGGTCCTTCGCCAGACAATGTGATACTTCCAGGTTTTTTATCTCCTCCGCCAATAAGAATTCCTTCATCTTTAGTTCCTATGGCATTAAGAAAT
>Ga0207997_1001649_pt1 | contig 11456 bp, 16 predicted proteins | sample AntAceMetag02UKN_FD_184777 | JGI IMG/M metagenome (GOLD analysis project Ga0207997, IMG submission 184777) | Saline lake microbial communities from Ace Lake, Antarctica - Antarctic Ace Lake Metagenome 02UKN (SPAdes) (version 2) | ecosystem: Environmental > Aquatic > Non-marine Saline and...
TTTTGGTGCGTCTACTATAACACCCCCGCCAGGAAGAGGAACCATCGGAATATCTCCCATCAAAGCCCTCTTACCCATCGTACGTGGGTCGACCAGAGGCTTACCTTCTGTATCCAAACCTAACTCCTCTGGACTAAGCAACCTACCCAACATTGAACTATGTTTAGCAATATCTTCGAACGATCTTCTCATGATATAAACTCCGGACTTACTTCTTCAAAGGAACCTGAACTATCCAAAGAATTCTCAGTCTCATAAATCTCCCAAAGTATTTCTTCGGGAGTCTTCTGAAGCTTCTTGGCGATAGCTCTGATTTGTCCCATAGTTATTTGATTACCTGCATTATCAAAAGGAAGTTGAATTCTAGCAACGGCGTCTTCGTCCCTTCCCCAACTTACTTCCCAATTCCTATTTATACCATAACCAACCGTAGCTTCATCAGGAAGAAGTCTATTGTATTGATCTGCTAAGGCTATCTTCATCTGAGGTTCCTCTGCTTCTAACATCTGAGCTTCCAAATTACCAAGAGTCATAATCATCTTAGGATCGATACCCTTATCGTCTTTGGATTCCAATTCCTTAATACGAAGTTCAAGTAATTTAGACTGCGTCTCAGCATTAGCCATCTGTTTGGACGCTAGAGCTTTATCTCTAAGACTATCAGCTATTGCGTACTTCGTTTTGAATATTGCAAGACTCTTATTTAATCCAGAGAGTTCAAGTTTGGCTTTGTCAAGCTCACTCGTTACACCTAACAATCCAGTCTCCTTAATAAGCTTATCAGTCCTAGCTTGATCAAGAGCACTAACCTTCTCTGGAGTTTGTCCAAGAGCTTTCTTAGTCAAAGCATCCTTATACATCATGTCGTATAATTGCCCAACTGTCTTCATTGGAAGTTGGTCGGCCGCCATCAAACTATTTATTTGTTCAGGAGTTAACCCTGCCAGGCTCCCTAAGTCTAATCCCCCAGCAAGGTCTTGAGAAAATCCGGCAACTCCGATGGAGGAGCGGCTGTTGTTCCTTCTTCCAAATCCTTCATATCAAGGTTTCCTTTGACAGTAAAAGTTCCATCATCCTTGAATTCTTTAGTAGTAACACCAGGCTGACCAACCATAGTAGTATTTCCCATACCCATAGATTTGATAGCCATTCCTATGAGACGCTTATTTTCCTTCTGAGTCTTACTAGCTGCTTGAGAATACTTCAAACCCTGCGCCATATCAGCAGCGGACTTTCCTACTTCCGCCAAAGGATTACCTTTGATGCCCGCTCCTATATTCCCAGCGAGAATAGAAAACAGAAGAGGGTCTTTGAAAAGATTCTCAGACCAAGAACCTCCTACGCCTCCTGTCCTTTGTGAAGGAAGTGTTCCTCCTAAATCAAAACCAAATTCGTTATAATTATTAGCCATAATTTTCTCCTAGTTATCCTAACAAAGACATTCCTATGCCTATCGCAGCTCCAGCAGCCGCACCCCAAGGACCAGCTACCATCGCACCTGTTGCTGCACCACTCATTCCAGCTCCTAATGCGGATGTAACAGCCGAAGGCTCCTTTGCTGATGATGTTCCTGATCCACCACTAACCCCGGCCAACATATTAGCTGCATGTTGGAATATTTCTAAGTCCCAAGTAGCTTCAGAAACATCAATACTCAAATCCTTATCGTCTTGTTCCTTATGAGCTACAGCCGCAATTCTATTAGCTTCAGTTACATAATGAGTCAAAGACTTCTGATACTCCAACTTCAACCCAATAACCTTCAATGCATCATCTGTGGCAGCTTTAAGTCTCAATATAGCAGAATATTTAGCCACCTCACGATTTCGACCTTCTTCGATATTAGCCCTGCCTATAACAAACGCTGAACTAATAACAGCGTTGATATTAAGCATTCCAGCTTCAAACCTGGGATAAACATCTGCGTCAATCCTAGCATCCAAATCATCGTCGAATGCGTCAACAGCTGTGTCTATTCTGGTTGTGTCTAGTATACCAGAAACCAAAGTATCCAAACCAGTCCCTGTACTCAGCAACGTAACCAACGTATCGAAGTCTGTCACACTAGCATGAATAGCTGTAATTTCTGTGGAAGGATCAGATGAATTTTCACCTGTATATGGATTGCCAGCTAAACCAGTATTAAGAACATCAATGATACTTGACGTAGGCGTATCAGCTCCATCATGATCTATTAATTGTGCGTGAGCATCTTGCAAATAATCTGGCCAGCTTATATCACCACTAGCTCCACCGCCCCCGCCTTTGCAATAAGACACATCTCCTAAATATTCAAATGTCTCAACCTCGAGCTCTTCCAACGTAGACATATCAATTACTACATGAGTATAAACCTTCATATTTTCTCCTACTGTGTTTGATTTTCAAACACACTAATTGAAATAAACGTGTACTTAGCCTCACCCTTTACAGCTTTTACAAAGTCTATTATATCATCGACTTCTGTATAACCAATGACTCTCGAACAACCAATGCTCTTAGCATATTTCTTTAATGCGTCTAAGCCTTCTAACCAAGAGCCTTTGGAAATCTTTCTAAAACCATAAAGACAATAAATAAGCAGACTGGAAACTCCACTACAACCATCTGCTAAGGTCGTAGTAATTATAATTGCTTCTATAATCTTTTCTTTTTTCTCAATTCTATAGCTAGTCCAACACTGCATATTTCCATTAAGAAGCATTGCCAAAATATTATTTATCTTATCAGCTTTCTCATGCTCTATTCTTGGGAGGCTTTCTAAGATAGATTTCTTAATTATCTTCCAATGATAAGAAACCTGTTCAGGCATAAGTCTAAGTAGCATTATACATCCCTCTGATAGCTCGTTTATCTACAAGCTTCCACCTAAGTTTTAAATAATCCAGCTGAGCATCCGCAGTCGCAGACTTAATACTAACCTTGAATTCTTCAGCTGTCACCTTCATAGTAACAACGCCAGAAGGATTAAGCAACACCCAATGACTCTGAGAAAAATCTTTCTTGATATCTGATCTCCAATAGACAGATACATAAACATCAGCTGATGCATCAACGCCAAGTTCGATTACTTCTAAAGTTTTCTTTCCCCTTATTCCAAAGTCTATTAGGTCTGTCGTAAGTAAGAAGCTCTGGTCTGCATTCTCAACAAACATTCCTTCTAATTTGCTGTCAGCTACAACGATCGAAGTAGGCATCTGAAACGTCTCTGACAAACCCTGCTTAGTCAATAAGTAACCAATGTCTCCATCTGAAATATAATACTCTTCTTCTGTCGGATGATAAGAAACAACAACGTCTCCCATTGAAGCAACGAATTCTTTATAGCCTAGGTTCTTAGGAACTAAGTCCGTCCCCATCTTCCAAACCCAACCAAGAATATCCACAAACAAATGCTCGTTCAGACTTCCACCTACAGCGCCTTTATACTTAATTCCAAAAGACAGGATTTCTTTCAAACCATATGTTGCTACAGGACTTTGAACAGGAAGTAAGGCAGCTATTCCATTGTCTCCATAGACAATTACTGCATCGCCTAAACGCTTTATTCTTAATACTTCTCCTTGCCAAGGCATAGGTCTAAAACCAGCCGTGTTTCTGCGAGTTGGCAAGAACGAATCACTCCCAATATCACTCCATATGACACTATTACTTCCACATCCGTGCCAATCAGTCTTAATATTTCCTGCTACTATCTGTCCTTTATAGTCACAGGCCGTTGTGAAGCGTGGTCTTGTATCACCTGTTCCCCACGAGGCATAAGCCTCAGTCGCCGGATTTCGATAGATAATATCGCTGTCTCCAACAACCAAAGCAAAGTCTCCATAATCTAATAGATCAACGATCCCTGTTGATGCTATGTCTACCTTAAAAGTTAGTGAGCCATCTGCCTCAACCAGATATAGATTAGAGTCACAAGCAATGAGTGTAAAACCTCGACCGGATAATAACTGAGGCTGTGGCCAAAGACCCACAACAGCGTCAATATTACTCGTCAACAAACGAAGAGGCCTCAAGCCCAACGCTCCACATCGGACATTCTGACAAACCAACAAAGACTCATTGTTCCTAGGATTATCGTCCTGTCGTCTAAGACCTTTGTTAAGACCATCTCTAAAAGTGTTTTCAAATTCCTTCATTGGTTATTCCTTCTTATCAACATTTTCTATTTCTTTCAAAGACTTCTCAAATTCTTCTATAGCAAAAAGATTCTTGTCTAAGAATTTATAGTCTATATTATAAACCACAGCAGTCCAAATTCCTAAAGCTTCAAAATCATCCATAGTAATAATGAGTTTAGTAGGACGTTCTATTCTATGATCTAAATCCATCAGAAGAATGTGACTACTCATTTGGAAGTTCTTTATAACTTTAGAATGATCGTCTTCAAATATAACTTCTATCTGAGACTTCTCACTTGGTGTGTTTAAATAGATGCATGCAAATTCTACAGCACCTTTCAAAGGAAGCAAAGCTTTGAAAACCGCACCTGAGGCATCTGCGCTTACAATAGTCTGCACTATCGGAGAACTAGGAAGAACTCCTATAATAGTCTTATGTAGCCTTCGACTAAAATGCTTCAATGTTTTATTGACAGACTTAAATTTAGCGTCAACTGTCTTTCCTTTTACAAAGTCTTTTTCCATTTAACCCTCCATATCGTCTAGTTCGGCCACAGTCTCTTCGACCGCATCCATTCCGATAGTAGTAATCTCACTCCTAATAACTCCCTCCCAATCCTTGACGCCTTCGCTGTTTCTATTCATAGCTTCCAATTCTCTCTGTCCCGCCATGATAAGAATGGATGGATGTACTACAGACCAGAAACTCTCGTCTGTATCGTTGGTCAGAGTCGGTGAGTAAAACAAACCCCAGACTTCACAGACATAGTCTCCATCAACAGGAGGCATGAATATAACTCCGTTGTAATTGTAATGCTGATCGAACATAACATCTGCATAGTCAATGATAGCTTCGAATTCGTCTATAGTCATTCTATCAGACTCAGGAACCACTCTCAAATAAGCAGGCGAATAATACAAAGGAACACCAGTAGTAATCGCACTCACCGGTTCTCCATACTCTTCCCTTAAGTCAGACATATCAACCTTTTCTAATTTAGTCCGACTTTCTGTATTCATTATCCAAGCGCTTTCGATAGCTCTACAATCTGGAAACACTACATAATTTCTACCAACTGTTACTTGTCTGAAGACTCTTCCCCAAGACTTCTTTATATTCTCAAGACGGTCTAAGTATTTCTGACCGGCGTTTATATAAAAATCAGCTCCATTGTCTGCGAAGTCTATATTGTCTACAACAAGATCATATCGACCGCTTATCCGAATAAATTCAGTTCTTAATTCTAATAGGTTCATTAGTTAGTCCTTATTATAGAAGCTTGTTTTGGTTTTGGAAGTATAACCACACGACTCTTAATTTCCGATCCAAGGATTGCAACCTCAGGAATCAAGACACAATTATACTTATCTAAAATTGCAGCAATTTCTTTAGTGCATTTCTCAGCAGCTATCTGTCCTGGATCTGTTATCATAATCTCCCTCGAATAGGAGGAGGAATTAATCCTCCTCCTTATTAACAAAGACTCAAATGTTATACTGAGTTATCAGTATTAAAACCATTCAAGTAACCCATAGCCGTAGGATGATGATACTCCAAACCAGCCTCAGTCAAAAACTCATCCTTTGTTCCATCCCTATTAGCCCAACCACCTTCACGCTCGCCTTGATCTTTCTTGAAGAAAGTATCGTCGATATACTTATACTCCAACAGACGAGGCTCGAAGATTACCATAGAATTTCTATTAGTAGCCTCAAAGCTAAACAGCGGATGGGTTATCATGTTAAGCATCCCAAAAGGAGTCTTCCACTCCAGAACCTTAATGCCATAAGAAGTTGTTGCACCGGTTATCTGAAATTGACCAGATGATTTAATCAACCTGGTTATTCCAAGCAATGCACCACTACCTACGAAGGCCAACTTCTCACCAGAACCAAATCTAAATATTTGTTCCAGATAAGCATCCAGCCACTCCTCACCGCCTTGCAACCAGGTTAGACCTGAGTAATCAGCATTGATTGAGAAGTTGTTACAATTAGCTGCGGCGCCGGCCTTTATAGCAGTAATCAACCCCATAGTAGTTCTCTCAGGCTTACCATTAGCACCTATACCAGAAGTTCTAACACTCCAAAGCATATTTTTCTCTATTTCAATGGAGTGAATCTCCAAAGCCTCCCGCTTGGCTTCTTTATACGCATCCTCAGTTCTTAAATGAGTTTTCTTAGCAGTCCTCGTAATTTCCAGAGGAGTTCTAAAAATCTGCGTATTATTATACCACTCGACAGAATCATAAGAGATCGAATCCGGCATTGATCCACCTTCAGGATTTATATTACCTATAATAAGAATTCTATCTACATCCGAAAGTCCGTGAGTAGCAGAATTATCATCGGCCTCAAGAAGCTCAACTGTAATACAGGAGTTATCTCCATTTCTATTTACGGCCAAAACCTTACCATTAACATCAACTTCATAGTCAGAAGCATCACGAAGCAGAACCTGATGGCCTGCTCTAAATTCACTCGCTATTGCCTGAGTTACCTTAACATACACAATCGCACCAGCCGCACTTGCATCTTCAGCTGCGGCGGTCATAGCAGCATCAGTATAAATTTCACCAGCTGTTACGGCTCCACCTTGAGACGCCAGAGATTTAGTCCACCAGTGAAATACAGGATCGTCTGTACTTGAATTCTTCATCTTACTCAGAATGGCCGTGAGAGGCGCCATGCCGTTAGGATAAAGACGAAGAATTCCTTGCCTCCAGTTTTCAGGCCTTTCGTTAGCAGCCCAATCGCCAGTTCCACGCATTCCTAAAAAAGCCATTTTAATTTCCTCCTAATTTAAACATAATTATTTAATACTCTTGACCTTGGTTTTAGCAACTTTGATCACACCTGTCTTTATAAGATAGGCTTTCAAACCAGGGTTCTGAGCAATTTCCTTCATCAATTTAGGTTTATTCATAATATCCTCCTATGTTACTAACGCTCCATTGTTATAACTACCATTGACCGATCTACAACCATCGTAGCCATTAGTAGACTCGGCAAAACATTTAGCCACATCAATACACGCAATCGCATCGCTGATAGCATTTACCATAACAACGCCACCACCAAAGAAATAACAATCAATTACTTTGGAAGAAGGTCCGACTAAAGAAGCACTAATCTCAATTCCCGCCGTGTCAATCTGATCGAAGATACAACCTTTGATTAGTGCATGAGCAAATTTATCTCCACCATCTGAATAGTTAACATCAATTCCTTTATCAAGACAAGAGAATTGAGAATCAATGCACCTAAGCATTGTACTATCCATTGTTACAATACCCTTACCAGTAGACGTCTCAACAGGACCTGAGAAATAACAATCCTTAAAAAGAACGTTATTGAGAATCTCAGCATCAAACGCAGCATAAGTAGTCTTAGATTGAAAACCAATATTATAAAAAGCCGAGTTGATACAAGACCCAACATCAACAGGTGAACCTGCCGTAGGGGTAATATTGACACCTATCTGAGCATCCTTCATATCAAATTCCTGGCCAATCATAATAGCACCATAAGGCATAGCAGTCAAGTTCTCATCATACGTACCTGGAGCAATCATAATTATATCACTATTTGCCCAAGGCTCAGCCGCCCAATCTATTCTACCATTCACAGTTGCTATGGCTTCTTCTATTGTACTATAGGCCTTATCCCACGCGATTCCAGGACCACTAGAAGCCATATTTTTGTCTACATAATAAACATTTCCAAAAGGGTTAAATACATTTCTGGCAGTGACAACACCTCTAAAAACATCTATGTCATTGCCATTGCTAGCAATTCCAGCCTTTAGCATATCTCCGTGCCAAGACATAATAAACCTCCTAATTTAATTTAAAGTTAATTCTATGTTATGAGATAAGTAAGGAGATACCATCTGTAACCATCACTATAATAGACACCAAAGTTATCAGAACCACTCATGACAAGATCAGCCTTAGCTGCATCGTCTCCTAAATCCTGAACAGTTACTTCATTATCATCCGCATCAAATCCCCAGATGGTATATATCTTTCCCTTAGCCTTCTTAACCGACGGAAGAGTTATCGTAACCACGGCGGTATTACTTCTTACATGAACCACCTCGTCTTCAATCTCCATGGCATAAGCTTCATTATCCACAAGAACGAAGTTCTCTCCCTTCGTGTAAGCTCCGGAAGTTCTATAACTTCCCCATAAGCCATCGTCTATAGCTGCATGATCCTTTTCAAGAGCCATCTTAATTCCTCCTATTAATAATTAATATACTGTGATTGATTTTCAATCACACTTAACCTATTCCCAATCCTCAAGAAGATCACTAACTTCTTTAGCAATTCCGGTTTCCTCTATCTGAGCACCACCACGTTCTCTCCTTGCACCAGACTTAACAAAAGCAGGATTGGGTTCCTTATCCTTCTTCTTATCATCCTTCTTAAGAGCTGCTTCTTCCAGCCCTAAAAGCTTTCTGGTTCTAACAGCTGCTTCTTTAAATACCTTTTCAACAGCCCAGTCTGAATTCTCAGCATGAACCTCATTAGCAACTGCTCCGACGGTTTTCTTTACATGAGACAAGTCTTTGTTATCGTCGTAGAATTTATCAACCATTCTGGTTATGGCAATTCTATTAGAAACCTGAGTAGCAACAATCTGAGGAATTGATCTTAGAATTTTCTCCACAGTTTGTTTCTCTCCTCGTTCCACAGCCTGAGCAGAAACCTTATTCAGAACCTCATTGAATTTAGCAGGATTTTCCAAGAGCTCTTCGAGCTGCTCAGCCTTAATAAATTCCATAGCCTCAGGTTCAACAACCTTATCAGCAACTTTCAAATCTGGTTCAATAGAATCATCTGGAACGATTTCTTTAGGAGCTCCTTCAGTTCGACCTTCCAGAAGATCAAGAAGCTTTTGGTTACGAGCTTCTAAAATTTCTACTGCGTCAGTTGGTTCTGGTTCAGGTGTAGAATCAGGCTCCGGTTCTGGACCTGGATCGTCTGGATCAGGTTCGTCCTTATCAGGTTCTGGTTCTGGCTCTATAACCTTATCAACCTCAGGTTCCTTAATTGGCTCTGGCTCAGGATTATCCTTCTTCTCAAACTCGTCAAGAAAACTATCTATTGTATCATTTACGTCTACGTCCACTTTTATATCTCCCATTATCTTCCCTCCCTCGATTGATTAATTAAGCTCTTAAATTCCTGAATAACTCCAACCACCATCCATTAGAAGTTCCAGGATTTCCACCTATATTTACCAAAGCAAGAACATCATAAGTCTGACAAAGCAAATTAGTTCCGCCTGAGTTAAGACTAAGTTTACCTGCGTCATATACCCAAGTTAGAAGATCATCGTCTTGAGCAATGAATATCTTAATTTGTCCTTGTGTGCAGCCGGTTATCTGAGTAATAGAATTTCCAGCTCCATTAGCAGTTATAAGAACAGTCTCCAAAGGAGCATCTGTCAAATCAGTATCGTTGACCAGAAGTGCTTGACCAAGACTTAGAGTCAATTCTCTGGTTGTGCCTATAGCTCCACAAGCTCCTACAGCCGACCAGAGTAGATTGATTTGCTCACGATTTTCTCTTATATAATTATCCAGACTAAAAGTAAGTCTTGTTCCAGCTGGTTCTGCAGCATCTACAGTCATGTTAAACTCCTATTAATTAATACTCACTCCACTATACCCCACACTCGACAGATTAGGTGCACCTGATTCAACCGGCGAACCAGGATCTTCGCTACAATCCCCAGGGCAATTTCCAATCGTCTCACCTATCGCCACGTTGCATCCCTCGATGCCGCAGCAATCTTCCACGCTACAATCATCCGTACAGCCGGAGATACATTCGCCTGTTCCACACACACCATTTCCACACTGACTTGCTGAAGTCCAATCAACTTCATTAGAATATGTGCTTTCTAAGAGATTATCATATTCGTTATTTGTATACGCTGTTACTGCAAAATAGTATGTTGTTAATTCCTCAAAACCTGTGAACGTAATTCCTAAATTACAACCAACATGCACAGGGGAATCTCCTTGGTCCAATCCCGTACCGCTATAAGGACTACCTGACCCATCAGTATCATAATATACTTTATATCCCTTTAAACACCCATACCCATGTTTACAAAACGGGTGCATGACAACCGAATCAATAACACCCATACTAATACCAGTATATCGTATCGAAGCATTTTCTTGCCAGATAGTACTATTATATCTCGTCCCTGTTTGATTCAGTAAAAGATGGTCGTGCATAGGACTATTATACTGCATACGATAATACAAAGGATCTATGTCTGTACTTTTATCCCACTCCAAATGTACATCTTCAACGGCAAATGCAGTTCCAGCAAAGAACAATAACAAAATAAACAGAAATTTATTCAAGATTAGTAACCTTTGTTTCTTCCACTCTAACGGCATACGTAGCAGCATCATCACTATTATAAAAATTAATCTTATACGCAATAACCCCGGCTGGCAGTAAAATTGATGTCATACTCACATCATCCAGCAGATCATCAGCACTGTCGTAGACATTCACCAGGTCATGATCCGCTGTGTAATAGTCAGCATCCACCCAGCCATCAATTACCACAATACACGAATTAACGAGCGTGCCGGTATCATACAAGAAGAGCGCCTCTTCACTACCTGTATCCCAATCGCCGGTATCAGCCACCTCAATTCTCTCTGCATTGGCCTGTCCATCACCACTGGCAGCGGCTAAGTCTTCTTTGACAGACAGTGTTGTTCCGCACATATAACTATCCAGGCGATGCCAATTCTCATTTGTAGCACCTGCCCGTGTCCATATAGATACAGTCACCGTGCCGGGGGAATTTGTATCTAAGTGGCATACATCAATATGGAGCATCACCTGCATATCATCTGCACAGGTTACAGCTCCAGTGCTGGCAAACGGGGCATCAGAAGCCGTATCATCCAGGAGTGTCCAATCCAGTTTTACAGCCCCGCTGCTTTTAGTGTAATCCGAAGCTACAGCAACCATTGATGCCATTGCTACAGACAAAAAAATTGCAAATATCACTAATATACGTTTCATTTTTTTCCTCTGCTATATGTTAATGTAGTTTTTTTCATACCTAATGCCCTTGCAGCATGAGCACGTACACCATTGTGCTGCGAGAGAGCATCATCCACTATAGCGGTACGATATTTTATCCACGCATCGGGCAACGATTGATTGCTATTTGGAAACAACCCTTTTAATTGACTAACGGTCTGCAATATCTCCTCTGCAAGTGCCTCTACCTGAAGAATCATTAGAGTCTGATTCTGATTGATAGTAAAAGAACTGTTATCCCCGACAG
>Ga0207997_1001652_pt1 | contig 11454 bp, 15 predicted proteins | sample AntAceMetag02UKN_FD_184777 | JGI IMG/M metagenome (GOLD analysis project Ga0207997, IMG submission 184777) | Saline lake microbial communities from Ace Lake, Antarctica - Antarctic Ace Lake Metagenome 02UKN (SPAdes) (version 2) | ecosystem: Environmental > Aquatic > Non-marine Saline and...
TATGGAAGCGTGGATTCAGCGATACGAACGGTACGCCGAATTCTTCGGGGTATTCGCCCCGGTGATTGACGCTTTCCGCCACGTACAAAAGCAACTGAATACTACACTTACCAACGGCAACGGCAAAGCACACAATCGCAAATCCAAGATAGGGAGTGCGCGATGAACCAACTGGAGAAGGTGCGCGGGGCGGTACTAGCCTACGACAAGGCAGTGCAGCACAGGAACGACGCCGCAACAGCGCTGAAGGAGGCTGAGAACGGTCTGCACGGTGCCAGTAAGGAATTGGTACGGGTACTCGGCCACACGACGGTGGTGACCTGCGACGACGTGGTACTCTGACACGAGGAGCGAATTATGGTTCTAGCACGCAAGCTGGAGAAGAAGCTGGGTAAGGCGAACAAGCGGAAGGCGAAGGAGCCCGTGTGGAAGGGGCCCGAGCAGGACGGCATTACGCAGTCCCTGCTGAGTCGGTTCCTGGTCTGCCGCGAGCGGTTCCGCCTGCTGGTCGTGGAGGGGCTGCGGCCCGCCGACCAATTCAACCATCGCATGGAGTACGGCCAGATGTGGCACACGTGCGAGGAGGAGCTGGCCAGAACGAAAGGCGCGGATGACAACTGGCAGCGAGCACTCAAGCAGTACGCCTCCGGCCTCTGCCGCAAGTACCCGCTTCAGCAAGAGCAGGTCCAGCACTGGTACAACGTCTGCAAGGTGCAGTTCCCCGTCTACGTGAACTTCTGGGCGAAGCATCCCGACGTGAAGGGGCGAACGCCCTTGTTACAGGAGCAGGTCTTCGACGTACCCTACACGCTCCCGAGCGGGCGTATGGTGAGGCTGCGGGGGAAGTGGGACAGCGTGGACTTGATTGGGAAGGGCAAGGCTGCGAGTGTCTATCTCCAGGAGAATAAGAGTATGGGGGACATCAAGGAAGAGCAACTCAAGCGGCAGTTAGCTAGTGGGTTTGACCTTCAAACTATGCTCTACCTTGTGGCAATGGACCATTGGCCTGCAAAGGATTGGAAGGAAAAACCAATCCGTGGTGTCCGCTATAACGTCGTGCGCAGACCGTTGAGTGGGGGTAAAGGGTCTATCAAACAACTCCAGAACGTAAACAAAGGAAAGCGTGGACCTAAAGCCGAGAAGCTGCCTCCCAGACCGGAAACCTCAGAAGAATACTATGTACGGTTGGGCACTATTATTGAGGAAGAACCAGAATTCTTCTTCATGCGGTGGAAGGTGGAGATTACCCCCGCCGATATAGAGCGGTTCCGGCGGGAGTGCTTAGACCCTATTCTGGAGCAGCTTTACCATTGGTGGGAGTGGGTTTCTCATCCCAAAGTAAAGGAACCGTGGTATCATTCTAGCGGGCACCACTTTCGGTATCCCTACGGTGTCTGGAACACGATGCTAGAGGGAGGCGTAGGGGAAGTTGACGAGTACCTGAACACCGGGAGCGAGCTGGGGCTGGAACGAACCGACAACCTATTCAGGGAGCTAGACAGTGAGACTTAACCAATCGTGCGGGGCCTGCGCCCACTGCCATCGCAGAGACAACCTGAATATCGAACAGGGGGAGTGTCGCCGTGAACTACGGAGCCAGATGATAATGGTGCCGGGGCCGGTGGTCGGCACCGTAGGGCCCCGCACGTTCAGCTACTACCCTGAGGTAAAATTAAAGGATCGGGGATGCAGCCACTTTACCCTAGCCCTGGAGGTGGCCGATGCCTAAGATACGCAAGCCTGTGGTGGACGTGAAGCCGACGAAGCAGCCCAGGACCCTGAACGAGTTATACGACGACTTGGAAACGGTACGCCTTGTCTTGGTGCGGCAGATCAATGTACTGTACGGTGTGACGGCTGGGTTGGCGGAGCGAGGCGTCGAGGGCTACCCGCCGATCGAGGATGACTGCCCGTTCTGAACTGAAAGAAAAGGAGCGACCATGCCGCGAGTGACAAAGCAGACGACCAAACCGAAGAAGAAACCTAGGGAAAATAGTATCCTGTCACGGGCCGTCCCTGTAGCATCAGTTCGGTCAACGTACCTGCGAACGGTGATCTATGGAGAGAACCGTGTAGGTAAGACTACCTTCGCATGTACATTTCCCAAGCCGCTATTGTTAGTGAGCTACGAGCCGGCGGACGCGGGTGGGGTTGAGTCCGTCACCGATGTAGATGGGGTAGAGGTACTACAGCTCGGTACCAAGGATGAGCTACTGAACCTGGCGGCCGAGCTGAAGAACGGGAGTCCGTATAAGACCCACGTACTCGATACCGGGACTAGTTTTCAAGATGCTGTGCTACGTGAACTATTGGGGTTAGAAAAGCTACCCGAGCAACTCGGATTCGGTACCGTCGGCAAGACGAACTATATCCGACGGGCGGAGATTACCAAGGAGTCCCTCCGGCCGTTTATGGGACTTCCTGCGCATACTGTGGTTTTGAACAAAGAGAAAGACCACCGACCCCGTGACAAAGACAACTATGACTTCACCCCGCCCTTCGTCGCCGGGCTGAAGCTAGACTCGTTCATTGCATCAGACATGGGCGGGGCAATTACTGGTTGGTTGCACGACTGTTGCCCCTACGTATGTCGGTTGTACCTGGCACCAGAGACGGAAGAGCAGAGAATCAAGGTAGCCGGCAAGGTGCGGACGGTGTTCAAAGAGACGGGGCGGCAGGAGCGCAGGCTACTGTTGCAGCTCCAACCGAACTTTGCAGCGGGGTTCCGCGCTCCGACGAGAGTAAAGGTCCCGGACTACGTGAGGATAGCCAACGACGGCCATGGGTTTCAGATTCTATGGGATATTATTCAAGGGAAAGGAGGATGAGCGATGCTGGTGCTCTCACGGAAGGTGGGCGAGCGGATTATGATCGGAGAGGGCATCGTGGCCCTTGTAACGAAAATCAGCGGGAACAAGGTACGACTAGGGATCGAGGCCCCCGACGGCGTACGTATAGATCGGGAGGAGGTGTACTTGGCACGCCGACGGGACGCGGACGACGGCGGCGTGGTAGAATAACGTTGTTACCTACTACTTCTTAGACAAGGAGCCATAACGATGGCAAAGAAGCGAGCGACGAGTGCCCTGGCGGGTAAGCTGAACAAGAAGCTCGGGGCATCCCTGGCGCAGCACGCCGAGGACAAAACGAAGCAACCGGTGGATTTCACTAACCTGCCGCCGGGGATCAACGGAGGGATCGCCGAATTGAACGCGGCAAGTCTGGGCACGTACAAGACCGGCGACAACCAGGGGGAGCCGTTTATTCGGCTGGCCGGGGCAGTCTTGGAGCCGAAGTCGGTCGTGGTCAGCGAGCAGGTCTTCGTGGACGGCAAGGTGCAGCTCCTCCCGCCCAGGGAGGTCCGCTGTGCCGGGTTGATCACGAGCATGATGCTCCCGCTGTGCGAGACCACGAACAGCAAGGGGGACACTACCAGCGACGACGACAACGTGGCCGCCGCGATGAACTGGCTGCGCGTGCTGGGCGGCGACGAGTGCACGAAGGGGGTCGAGGACGAGGCCAGCTTGGTCGCCCTGCTGGAGGAGCTGGCGGGGGCGGGGATCAAGTTCCGCTTTTCCACCAGCGCCGGCACTCCGACAGCGCAGTATCCCAAGTCGCGGACCTGGGAGAACTGGGCGGGACCCCGCGGCCTTGAGGACTACGAACCGGCCGCCGAGGAGGCCGTGGACGACGCTACGGGGGACGCCGAGCCCGAGACGGACGCCGAGCCGGCCGACGACGTGGACCTGGACGCCCTGGCGAAGGCCGCGGACGGCGGCGACGACAAGGCGGCGGAGCAGCTCAAGGCCCTGGCCTGCACGGCTGGGGTGGACGAGCCCACGGTAGACGACGCCGAGGACTGGGCGGCCGTGGCCAAGATGGTCGAGGATGCGAGCGACAGCGACAGCGACAGCGACAGCGACGACGACGAGCCCGACGCGGACGAGGGCTGGACCAAGGGCGACTTCGCGATGTTCAAGCCGCCGAAGGCCAAGAAGGCCCGCAGCTACGAGGTGACGGCTGTGTTCGAGAAGAAGGGCACGTGTAACCTCAAAAGTGTGGCAGACGGCACGGTGCTCAAGGGGGTCAAACTCGACGCCTTGGCGTCTCCTGAGTAGTGGGTGGTGGCGGTCTCAGGCCGCCCCGGGCAGGGCTAGCGGGGTTACTCAGCTCGCCGCATGGAGCCCGCCGCCCGGGGCGGTCGTTTTTACTCACACAAAAGGAGAACGTTATGGCACAGGGCGACTTTACGAAGCAAGAAGCGGAAGAGACCAAAAAGGCGTTCGATGAAATGTATGGGTCCCTGTCGAAGGCAAAAAAGATTGAATGGATGGGGCACGCCAACGACATCTATCTGTTTCTTGAATCCTGCATTCGGAACTGCCCAAATGAGAAGGCTAAGAAGAAAACACGGAAGTGATTCAGTCCTTGGGGCGACCGTTTTTACCTGCGTAGGAGGCTCCAGCATGTCCCTCAGCGACCGTCTACGGAAGGCCCAGGTTAGTATGCCCCCGCCTTACCGGGCCCGTCCCAGGCTGCTCCTGCTGCCCCGGGTGCCCAAGCCCCTGCACGGCGTGGCTCCACGGGTAGTCCTGGGGAGCAAGTGGTGGGACGAGACACGACGGGCTGCCTACGCCAGTACGGGCTACCGCTGTGCGGCCTGCGGGGTGGGCAAGCAGCAGGCTACTTGGTGCCGCTGGCTGGAAGGCCACGAAATCTACGATCTGGACTACCTGTTGGGACGCGCCGTGTATGTGGAGACGGTGCCGCTATGCCACGCCTGCCACAACTACATCCACGCCGGGCGAATGCTGGCCCTGCTGGAGAAGGGCGAGATGCGGCAGGAGAAGTACGACTGCATCCTGGCCTACGGCGACCGCGTGCTGCACGAGGTGGGGCTCGTCCGCCCTGCGCCCTATGAAGGACCGTTCGCCGACTGGGGTGACTGGCGCATGATAATCGACGGCAGGAAATACCCACCGAAGTTTAAGACGTTCGAGGCTTGGCTGAAGGAGTTCGGATGATGCTACTGCAAATTGAACTACAGTACGAAAGATGATCTACGCCCTAGATACAGAGAGCACGGGCCTTGACCTCTATCACGGGGCGCGGCCGTACCTCGTTACGCTCTGCGACAGGGACGGGGTGAACACGTGGTGGGAGTGGGACGTGGAACCCAAGACGCGGAGGGTGGTCGCCCCCAAGCGAGACTTATTGGAGCTGCGGGAGGTGATCGACGACGCCAAGCTGCTGGTGTTGCAGAATGCAAAATTCGACTATGTAGGGCTGCGGTTGCTGTACAAGGACGCCGGGCTGAAGTTCCCCTGGGACTGGGCCAAGGTACGGGACACGCTGCTGGCTGGGCACCTGCTGGCGAGCAACCACCCCCACGACCTGACGAGCATGGTGGTAGAGTATCTGGGCGGCCACACGGCTCCCTACGACGAACGGCTGGAGGAGTGCGTCAAGGAGGCACGGGCCGTAGCCAAGGGACAATACCCTACGTGGCGACTAGCGAAGAAGGGCGACCCTACGATGCCCTCGGCTAAGGAGAAGGTCTGGAAGTACGACGCTTGGGTGCCCCGGGCCGTCGCCAAACGGCAGGGGCTTCTTACTGGAGAATGTACGGTCGTGAACAAGAAGACGGACCCCTATGATATCTATATCGGTCGGGGCAGCAAGTGGGGGAACCCGTACCGGATCGGTCCAGACGGTGACCGCCGTACCGTACTGGCTAAGTATCGAGAGTATCTGCCCGAACAAAAGCAACTGATGGATTCACTCCCGGAACTAGACGGCAAGCGGCTAGGGTGTTTTTGCAAGCCCATCGATTGCCACGGGGATATCCTCGCTGAACTACTGTTTCAACTACGGCACCCCTGGTGGACGGTGTGCAGTGAGTACGCCAACAGTGACAGTACCAGCACCCTGTATCTGTGGCTGCGGCAGGAGCAGCTCATCGAGGAGCGGGGGCTAGGGGCGATCTACCGCGAGCGGTTACGGTTGCTACCGGTGGTGCCTGCCATCGAGCAGAGGGGAGTAGCCGTCAACCGCGCCCGCCTGGACGAGCTGGAGCGCGTCTACTGCGAGGAGAGCGAGGAAACGGGGGCCGTCTGCATGGGCATCGCCCGGGGCCTGAGCTGCGAGCTGCAACTACCCAAGAGTGGGAACAACAAGAGCCTCACCACGTTCGTGTTCGGCGGGCTGGGGCTTTCGCCCGTGACAAGGAGTAAGAAGACGGGAGCCCCTAGCCTAGACAAGACCTGCCTAGACTACTGGCTTGCTACCCTGCCCACGAAGAGCAAGCAGTACACGTTTATCAAGTCACTGCGGTTCAAGCGGCAACGCGATACTAGCCTTAGCTATCTGGAGGGATATCGCCGGTTCTGGATACCCACGGGTATCTTTAATAAGAAGGGTGAGCAACTCTGGTACCTACTCCACCCGTCGCTGAACCCGACGGGGACGGACACGCTGCGGTGGAGTAGCAGCAATCCAAACGAACAAAATATCAGCAAAAAGGAGATAGGGGGCTTTACCCTGCGCCACTGCATGGGACCGACTCCGGGGCGAGAGTGGTGGAGTATGGACGCCAAGAACATCGAGCTGCGCATCCCAGCCTACGAGGCAAATGAGGACGAGATGATCGCCCTGTTCGAGCGGCCAGACGAGCCACCCTACTATGGCAGCTACCACCTACTGGTGTTCGACACGCTACATCCGGACAAGTTCGCCAAGCACGGGGCGGAGTGCAAGGAGGTCTACGCGGATACCTGGTACCAGTGGACGAAGAATGGTAACTTCGCCGTACAATACGGGGCTGTGGAAAAGAGTGGTACGGCCAACCGAGCCTACCACGTACCCGGGGCACAGAAGCGTATCCAGGGACGGTTCCGTAAGATCAAGCAACTAAACGACCGGATGATCACCTACGCCGAAAAGTACGGTTACGTGGAGACGATGCCGGACCGGAGCGTGGACCCCGACCGCGGCTACCCGCTACTTTGCACTAGGAACAAGTGGGGCCGTGGAGTTAGCCCTACGGTGCCGCTGAACTATCATGTGCAGGGAACCGCCTGCTGGTGGATGGCCAAGGCGATGGTCCGCTGTCACGAGTACCTGGAGAGACTAGAGATCGACGCCGGGATCGTGATGCAGGTACACGATGAGCTGATGTTCGACTTCCCGGCGGGCGAGGGCAAGGAACCCTGGGGTACCAATCTTCTCCACGCCAGACGGCTGCAAGCTCTAATGGAGCAGGGGGGCGAAGACTTAGGGCTGCCCACGCCGGTGAGCTGCCAATACCACGCGACCTCTTGGAGTGAAGGAGTGAACGTATGAGTAGATACAACGCACCCAGAAAGATGATCGACTGGGAACGGAATAGTTGGCTTCAAGTAGCCAAGATGCTAGCGTGGGTAATCAAACAGCGAGAACCCGTGGGTCAATATGAGCTGTGGGCAAGGTTTGGGCAGATCTGTGAGCGAGTAATATTCTTGGTGACTGGAGATGTTGGCATATCCTTCAAACGGCTGCGGGATCATACGTCTGCTGTGCAATCCAGGAAGATTACACATAACAAACTATATCAGCGAGCTGACAAGGCACAGAGGTACAGTGAGTTTAACCTGTTCAAGGGGGCAGTAGAGCAATCTTACCTTGCCGTAACTGGTGCTATGCCCAACCGAGACTCAAGAAGGGGATTCACTGATGGTGAGGTGCGAAAGGCTACTGTGCGGCAGGGACACAAGTGTATTCTGTGTAGAGCACCACTTAATGAGTTGAATCCACCACAAGGTGATCATATACTTGCGCATAGCAAGGGTGGGTCCACATCGCAGGACAACTGCGCGGCAATGTGTACTCATTGTCATAAGGACAAGGGAGACATGGACGTAGTAGATTACTCTCGAAAGCTGGGAATGCTGGCCGCTAGAGGTAGGAGCAAGATCTATGTTGATTGATCGAGTTGGCAAGCTGCCGGTCCTGGAGCGGTTCCTATACTGGATACGGGAGCGACATGCAATCTACTTGCGCCGCGAAACTGGGAAGCCTAAGCCATGGACGGACGATAAGGTACTGCAACAATACTTCTTCACCAACCCCTACCGCGAGCACGACAAGACGACAGTGTGGTTCCGCAAGCACGTGCGAGAACCGTTGCGCAACGATCCGCGGGTGCTTATGGCTACGGTGATCTTCCGATGGTTCAACTACATTCCTACGGGTGAAGTGCTGCTGCACCATAGGTTGTTGACGGACTGGAGATTGGCAGTAGCCAAGAACAGGCTTCGCAGGTTGGGTAAGGTGTTTACAGGGGCATTCAACATCAGCAACAGCGGCAGCACCAAGCCCAAGATCGATCGTGTGTGCGACGACTACATTCAGCCGATTTGGCAGGACCGTAAGCGGCTGCTACAGCGGATACAGCAGTGCGGTACAATGCAGGCTACCCACACTGCCCTACGCTGCTACATGGGAATGGGTGGCAGTGGGTTTATGACCTATGAAGTGGTGTGTGACCTGCGGCATACGTACCTGCTGCGCAGCGCTGTGGATAAGTGTACATGGAGCAATCCTGGCCCGGGTGCCAAGCGCGGTCTGAATCGACTACTGAGCAGACATCTGAAAGAACCGGTGCGGGACTGGCTAGATCAGAGTGGACGGTTACTGTCTACGATGCAAGATAGGCTAGATGAAATGCCCGTCTTTGAAATGCGGGAAGTGGAGCACTCCTTGTGTGAGTTCGATAAGTACGAGCGGGCACGGCTAGGAGATGGACACGTGAAGCGGAGGTATACAGGATGTTGAATCTGTTTTATCTATCCGGCAACACAACCGGAGGGTGGGTTACATACACAGCCCACTTAATCTATGGGATGCAGCAGATCGGTATTCAGGTTAGGCCATTCAAGGTGGGCAATAGGACTGAGAAGCGTGTGAGGCGGTTCGGATACGGCGTGGAGTACCGCAATCTGTCACTACGAGAGGCTACGAGCCTCCCTGGTGTCAGTGTAGTAGTTGCCCTCCAAAAGAACTACAGAGACAAGGCTGTTGCGCTTGTGGGTAGTGGTGCATGGATGGTAGTGCATGATCCAGCAGAGTTTCATAATCTACCCCTCGTCGCCAATCACAAGTGCATCACAATACGCAAGGCTGTCCAGCAACAATTACCAGGATCCAAGTTTACACCCCATCCCTACAGAAGAGCGTACAGTACGGGAACCATAGCCACAGGGCAGTGGTTAGCTTGTTCTGTGTCTCGTATTGACTTTGATAAGCACACGGAGATTCTATTGGACGCTAATCGGTTATTGCCCGATAGCGATCGCATTCACATCTTTGGATTTGAGAACAGGCTGTACACCAAGTTCAAGATATGTCCTCAGTATCCTGAGTGGGAACAGTCGAAAGTGGCTTTTCCAAGGGATGTAAAAGCGGCTGCTGATCTGTGCCATAGATCCACGTTCACTGTTGATATGTCTATTATCAAGGGTGACGGCGGTGGCACCCAATACACATTTCTAGAGGCTATGGATGCCGGCAGCGCTTGCGTGATTCACCCAGAGTGGATTATAGCTAACGATGAAATGGTGCCCTTCCCACAAAGAGGAGCGAACTGCTTTACGGCTGGTACGGGGCAAGAGTTAAGAGATCTTTTAACAGATAGGAGCGTTAGAAAGGCTGTCCCAAGCATACTAAAATCAAGTGGCAGAGTACTCAACAGACACCGATCGACCATGGCCGCTCGGATTTTTATGGAGGTTATCCAACCGTGACATACCCACAAGGGCCGCCATTCTGCGTTCAGGTAGAACTCACTGAGGGCTGCAATCTACGTTGCGCCTTCTGTGGCCTGGGAGGTATACGGGGCAAGGCCAACAATTTGCAATTCATGTGTGTGGAAACAGCCCTTCGTATTATCTCCTTGTTACGGTTGTCCGGGTGGTATCCTCGTATCGAGTTTGCGATGCACGGCGAACCAAGTCTGAATCCGAACCTGCTGGAGATACTGCGGACGTTTAGACGTAGGCTACCACCTAAATTCCACCTGATGATGACCAGTAATGGTGCGGGGTTTGTTGCCAACCCAACACAGACAATTGATGGGGCTCTGCGATGGTTGAACGTGCTGGCCCTAGAGGATTACCGTGGTATCCATCTGGTGGAGAAGATAACTACCAGGTACCAGGGACCGCACGTACCGACCTGTTACCCGCAGTCCAAGCAAGCCAATCCTCACAGGCGTCGCAAGCCCGGGGAGCATGACTGGGTGATTATCCAGGACATTGACGAAGCTACTCAGGGAACACACGCCGCTCTCAATAATCATTCTGGGTGTGGTTCCCCTAAGAACAACCGAGGGGACGGTAGGCGGTGCGCCAAGCCGTTCCGAGAGCTGAGTATACGGTGGGATGGCAACGTGGCGATCTGTTGCAACGACTGGCGAGGGTACTGCAAGATAGGCAACGTACTTTCGAGCACGTTAGAGGAACTGTGGCAAAGTCCGGTTATGCGGGCTGCTCGTCGCAAGCTGTATCACGGGATGCGGGATTTTGGCCCTTGCCACGGTTGCGACGCATTGAGCTATCGTCCTGGGCTGTTACCAGACAAACACGGTAAGCAGATATTACCGCAGCCCACTAAGGAGGACTGCAACGCCATTCAGAATGCTCTAGCAGGGCATCCATACACTGCTCCTGTACCGTGCCCCTGGGAGTCCTAGTAATGGCAGCGCATGAAAAAGCCCCGGTGGCTAGCCGGGGCTGGTTACTTAGCTGGGGCAGGTGTCCTCAACTACTCGCTGGTCTGCTCTTTCAGGGCCTTGGCAGGGTCCACGTTGCGCCCCTTGGCGGTCAGATAAAACCCGTAGCCGTGCATCCCATCCAGCTCCGCAACACCAGTCAGTCCGGCGGCCTTGGCATGGTAGCAGTAATGTCGAACGTCACGGGCCGTCACACTGGCCTTCTCAGCCACGTCCTTGGCACTCCTGGCGTCCGTGGCACTGGTGGCACGCAGAGACTTCAGCGCCTTGAACACAGCCACCTTCTTATTATTCCATGGCAGGTCATGGCTGCGGTCCACACCGTACTGGGCTTGGCCGTTGTCTGCCGGGGTGGCGGGCTGCTTGGCCGTCTTCTTCGCGGCCTTGGGGGCGGTGGCCTTCTTCGTCTTGGCGGCGGGCTTCTTCGCCTCGGGGGCCTTGGCCTTGGCCTTGGCCTTGGCCTTGGCCTTGGGGGCTCGCTTCTTCTTGGCCGGGGCGGCGGTCTCGACAGCGACGGCAGGGGTGGCGGCGTTCTCGTTGGCCTTTGGCATCGTTTCGCTCCTCGTGAAAATGGGTTCGTGGCGCCTGGTGCTCCCAGGCGATGCCCTTATTATAAATAGTCATCGGCAGAAGTAAACCCCAGTCTTGGTGATTTTCCTCGGATTTTGAAGAATAGTTGTAACCTCTTG
>Ga0207997_1001653_pt1 | contig 11453 bp, 7 predicted proteins | sample AntAceMetag02UKN_FD_184777 | JGI IMG/M metagenome (GOLD analysis project Ga0207997, IMG submission 184777) | Saline lake microbial communities from Ace Lake, Antarctica - Antarctic Ace Lake Metagenome 02UKN (SPAdes) (version 2) | ecosystem: Environmental > Aquatic > Non-marine Saline and Alkaline...
TAGTACTTTAAATCTCGCTATAACCTCTATTAATTTAGGGGATACTGCTAAACAGTTTGGTGTAGGTATATTATTTAAAGTTAATGGTACAAGTTATATTCACACGGATTTGCAAAAAGTAGATCTAGGTTTAATTTATATTCCTAGGATGGGAGTAAATCATACAGGAACAGATCCTGTTATAAGAGCAGAGTTGTATAATTATAATGATCTTTCTCCTAATTTTATTTCGCAAACAGATAGACTTGCGGAGTCTCAATGGGTAACTTTGACTAATACTTCTAGTCAAAGTGTGTTATTTAATATGACTAATTCTAGTACGGATACGGATATTGATCCCGAGCCGGATACTTCTCCCTTGCCTATGGATAATAAAAACGGAGCATTGGGATCACTGCGTCAATATGTTTTAATTATACGTAGTCAGGATACTACCTTCCCTGCTGCGGATTATGCAAAATTCCCAGTGTGTGACAATACAGCAATCCCTGGAACAGTACAGGCTACGGTAAATGATAAAATTGTAAATTCCTATATGAATTTAGAATATGTACGGATGTTACATGTTTACTATAATGGAGTTGCGGGGACAGGAATTAATAATCCCTATGATATTGTTGTTGCTGCCAGTAATTTAATCCCAGAGCTTCATATAATAACCTCGGATGTTATTAATAAAACATATGTTCCAAATTTACCTACTTATACTTCTACAGGGCTTCTTACGAATATATCCCGGCAATTATATCCTTTAATAATTCGAGGGGAGGCTAAAATACAAATAGAGGGATTTGCTATAGGGTCTAGTGGTTTTTGTTCCACGGCTAGTTATAAGCCTATAGAAATAGATCAAGATGCTACTGATTTAATAGCTAGGCGTTATCCTAGTACCTATGAGATTGTACCTCCTCACTTACTTCCTATAGACACGGCAGCAGGTGCCTATCCTGCTGAGGGTGTGTTGGAATTAGATTGTAATTTGAATGTAAGTCAGTGTAATCAAAATATAGGAGAAGTGGGTATATGGGCAAAACTTTTAGAAAAAACACCATCTTCTGCGTTACCTGCAGGGGCTCCTACGTTACCATCTACGGGAGATTCTTTTCTTTTTGCTGTAGCACATATTCCGTTGTTATCTAAAATCAATCAAAATGTCCTAAATTTTAAAGTCCTTATTCCTTTTTAAACAATTGCTTTTTCTAGGATTTATAGAGTTTCTATTATTTTAATATAGAGAACTTTTATACAAGAGGTTTATTAAACTTATGGCAACAGCTCGACGAAAATCCGGTGGATCTTTAGAAATATTAGACGAAGGTGTAACAATCGATTCTGCCGTAACTGCTATTAATTTAGTAGGTAGTGGGGTCAATGCATACGGCGGGGTGTCGGGAGTAGTTACGGTCTATGTTCCTTCTTTAATGTTTGCTCCCTTCTTTAATCACGATGCTGCTGAGGTTTTAAATGAAGGTGTTCTTAGGCATGTAGCACAGCCTACGAGTGAAGGAACCCCCTACAATATAGGTACTTGGACAGGAGGAGATAATCATAACACTGTCAATGCAGATATTACCTGGTCTACGAGTTCGGAATTTAGCATTTTAGATAATGCTACCACAGAACTTACGGTTACTGTAAGAGATGTAGATGTTGCAGGTACCGTAATTGCAACAAATTCTTTAATTTTAACTGGGGATGATGTCGATACTTCCGCAGGAATAACTATTGAAATAAGTGATTGGGCTGTTGATAATTTTAAATACAAAGCCAACGCCGAGATAACTTTGGATCTCTCAACTATATTGCCTTCGGGGGGCAGGTTTCATATAACCATTGCTCATGATGATGGAGTAGATAATAACCCCCCCAGTACACCCTATTCTAAAACGCAGACACTTTTTTATGATATAAATACTGTACCTGCTACAATTGGTAATACCTCAATAGTAGAGAATACCGTTACGGGTAAGTACTTGTCTGGTTTATTTTATGCTGCCTTAAATGATTCTTTTGATATATCGGTTTTAAATTTAGATCAGTTAAATAATCAAAGTTATCCCCATGTGCAGTTAATTGTAAACGCCTTTATTTTTTACGGTATAGGACAATCTCTTACTGCTAACCAGATATCTTGTTCAAGTATTGATTTTACAGGGTGGACCCCTCTTTATAACAACACAGGAAGTAGTTATACTGTAACTGGTTTATCCGTAGATAGATCTAATTTTAGATTAATTTCTCCAAGTGCTGCTACGGCCAAGGTAACCTCTACCATATTTGATTGGGTACCTGTAGCATCTTCTGATTCTACTTCCGCCTCTTTATTGATAGATACTTATATTGCAAACAGTGGACCATTAGCAGAGTATTTTACAGACGAGATTTATAGAAAAAAATCGGATTTTAGTACTCCCTGGGATAGTACTCAGAATTTAACTGCTTATGATGGTAATAATGGACTTATGATTCAAGATGGAGTATTACAGACTAGGTGGGGAGATTGGTCTTCTTTTGGCCCAACTACGGGTAACAGTCATGACTATAGTGGTTTTATAGGAACCGGTTCTTACTATAGAACTTTTATAGATGTTACTAGCGGGGTACGAAATAGTGCAACATTAAGTATAACTGGAGAATTTACTTTAACTGATATAATAGCGGGAGATGTTGAAATTTGGATTAATATACCTGGGAGATTTACAGGAGCTTGTTATGTGCACGGTGCATCTACCTTTAGTTCTGCTTCTTTTAATGCAGATCCTCAAAATAAACCAATAAGAAAAGATTCTTGTACTATGAATACTATCGAGGTTAGTTTTGGTACTTGGGGCTTAACTCCCTTACATAATTATTTTGAACTAGAAATAAAAATAGCTAACACTCATTCTACGATACAACCATCTTCAGTAGTGGTATCTTGGTAAAATAGGAATATTATAAATGCCCTTTTTAAATGAAGAATATACTAATTTTAGTCTGAAGGGCTGGTTAGGATTATTCGGTACAGGGGATAGATACACAGCGCCCGATAATTTATCTTGGTACGAAGAACAATATTCTTTAGATTCCTCTATTAAAAGTACTTCTGTGCTTTTAGATTTTACAACTATACCTCCTGCTAATACTGCAGCCTCTGCTGTAAATGCTTCAATAGTCTTTCCTTCTGTAATTCAGAATTATGCTAGTGGTTCTGCTGTACACTTAACTCCCTCTTTAAATCAAAAAGCTTTTTTAATTACTACTACTTATGGTGATTTAGATACCCGTGTGGGTAATTGGATTATGCCCCAGTTAATATCAATGCCCGTTACAGGCTTAGCTTCTTGGGGATATAGTATCCATTTATGGAACGGAGATCCTAATCTTCCAGGAAGTATAGAAATAAATACATCTGTTGGACAAGACCCCGGAACATCGAGGGTAGGGTGGTTTATTCATTATGGTTCTGGTATTATAAAAGTTGCTTCGGATTTTGATTTTACGGGAGAAGGAATAGATCCTACAGATGTATGGGTTACAGGATTTAGGTATATTGGACGAACTGCGGATTCTTTAGGTTCTGCGGGAAAGTTAATTTCTGATGTGACTACGGTAGCGACGGTAGGAGAAACCGTATCCGTAGATGGTTATGGTTCTAATATGACAGTTAGTCGTATAACTTTAACTAGCGCCAAACCTCCCCTCGGTATTGTATCTGCTACGAATAAGGTGACTACCCTTGGATTAGTAGAAGGATTAGCTGTTCAAAACTTTATATTGGGGAGTAGTGAAGGAAAAGTTTGTTTTATAGATAGTTCGGGGCGACCAGATACTATCCCTACTACAACTAGTGGGGAGTATATTAAAACCATAGGGCTAATTGTAAGTGCCACACAAGTTTATGTAAGTCCCTCTACTTTTATGGTACAGCGAGCTTAAAACTTTTACTAGATAAAATATTATTAAAAAAATATAAAATTTTTAAAGGGGCTATTGACTTTTTAAAATTACTTGCTATATTAACAGTAAGGAGATTTGTATTATGACTAAAATTTTTATACCTATGAATTCTGATATTTATCAATTCGAACCAGGTACAAAGGTACCAATATGTGTAATTTCTTTAGAGGTTCCCCATATAGGTACGCTGCTTACGTGTGAATTAAATGATCCTTATATTGATACAACTTATATTAAATTTCAATATAAGGGAGAAGGCTGGTATGTTAATAAGCATGATGCTAAAAAAGTAAAAGATTGTTATTATGATATGCGCATACGGGATAAAACAGGCAAGTCGGATAAAGCGATTACTCAGGAGTAGGAGGAGTGATTCCCGAGTATGTTGTGGTCCCTGGGGTACTAGGGGCGGGAGTACTAGGAGCAGGTGCAGGGACTGCCACTGCCGAGTATTCGGACGATCCCTGTAGTGAAGGATTATTTCCTGCATAAACTCTTACTATTGGAGAACTAGGGTTATCTGAATCTATAATAATGTGTTCCTGTTTACTGCAAGGACTAACTTGTTGTCCGGTGCTTGTTTCCAAGCAGTAGGCAGTTGCTCCTTGTATCATACCTCTAGTGGCTATAGAAATCATATTAATAGTTCCTTTCTTCTTTAAAAAATAATAAAAATCCTATAAATATAGAAACCGGATATTAATTTTATAGGTTACTCTCTTTATTTTGAAAGGTATGTAATGAAACAAAATAACTTATACACATGGATAAATGGTAAATTGTATCCCTTTATTCAGTTTGACATTGACATAGAAGGCACCTACGGCTTAAATATCTGTGCCGTACGGCGCTCTCCTCATAGAACAGGTGTTTGGGTACCTGCATTATTAGAAGAAGAGAATACTACGACTCCTGTTATTTTAAATGAGTACCCGTGGACTTTTGTAGATGGGTATAGCGAAGTAGCTGCAAATGTTAATATCTTTAAAATGCTCGAAACAGGATATATACTTTTTGTCGCTCCTCCTTCCTCCGCAGTGGGAGGGAATGAGGATCTTTTAAATTTATATTCTGGAGCAGCGGAGGGTATAGATACTCCCGTTCTTGTGCCCCATATATGTGATTCTGTTGCTTATTATTCTGCATTAGAAAACCCCGATACTGTATTATATCCAAACACAGACATTAAAATAAAAGAATTATCGCTAGTTAGATTATTTGTAGAAAATGTAGGGGATCAGCCTTCTTATAATGTAAATTCGGGCGATATTATAATAATTACTCAGCACGAAACTAGTGAAAATATTATAATGTATAATCAATCTACATTAGGACAAAGACGCACAGAAACTCTTTTGGGTATGACCCCAGGGAGTTCTTTTTCTGTATCTATTATAGATGATAATTTACGTATTGTCCCTGTAATAATAACTTGTAGTATGGATGGAGTAATAACCCAGTCTTATTAAGAATCTTCTACTATTAGTGCATTTCCTTTTGCGAAAAGTACTTGTCCCGCAACGGTTAATAATTTTTTCATTAATGCTTTATATTTTTTGGGGTTATCTTCTTTATACTTTTTAAGTACTTCGAATGTAATAGGTTTAGCCGAAGTAAATGTCTTTTTTAAAAATCCTTTATTTTTTTGAATATCCTTATTAACGAGGTCTAGTACTTCTTGGTTTATACGATTAAAGGTTTTTGCGAAGCTGACATCTTTATGTACAGTTGGTGCACCTGACCAACTCTTATGGAATGTTTTACGCATAAGTTTGAATAATAAGGATTCTGGTATAACTACTTCTCCTGTAATCCAATTTATGTCGGTATCGGGTATATCATTATCTTCTATAAAATGAGGCATTTTGCCGATAAATAATTTGTTTCCTTTTGCAAAACTATTAATTACTTTAATTATTTCATCTTTACGTGTTTTATATTTCACGTGGAACGCCATACCTGTATTGCCCATAGGTTCTATTTTATAAATAGAATAATAATAAAATTCTTTTATACCGTAATCTGTTTTCTCGTAGTGTCTATAAGCGGCAGAAGAATCCGTATTCGCTTGCTTTCGGAATTTTTCGTTTGTAACTTCTACAAATTCATTTATAAATTCATCGAATGCTGTAGCTTTGGTCGGGGACCAGGAGGTCCATACTTCTTCCAATTTTAGTTTAGGGGTAATTATTTTGTCTAACTCTATACCTTGGCGGTCAGCAGACTTAAGAGATACTTGTTGTAATTCCTTAAGTATAGTCATCATTTCTGATTCTTTGTTACTCTTTGTTGCTAATTTAGTTTCAAGTTTATTTATTTTATCATATAGTTTTTGGAGAGTATTGTGGATTACATTAAACTCTTTGGGGTCTATAGAACCTTGTGGTATTTCTTTTAGTTTTTCGTGGGCTTCTGATAAATCCTCGTATACTTTTACTTGCTCTTCTGCTACTTTTTCTGCTTCTTGGGGAGGTAGTCCTACCTTTATATTATCCTCTGTGGCTAAATCTTCTAATTCTGTAGGATTCATATTTTCTATTTCGTCGAAATTAAAGTCTTCTAAATCTGTAGCAATATCTGGAAATTCTTCATCTTCTATAGAGGTATTTTCCGTGGGGGTGGGTAATTCTAAACTACTTGTATCTTCGATATAAGGAGATTGTTGCATCTTTGCTATTTGTTCTGTAAGGTTGTCGTTATCTTTTTTGCTTAAGACACTGGTCATAAGAGTATCTGGGTTTTGAGCAAGATCATTATTTAATTTTATAAGATACGAAGCTTGTGTAATCCATCGCTGTGCATAATCAATAGTGCGGTTGTACCACGATTTGAATTTGTATACAAATACATCGGCTATGTCTTCCGAGAGTTCTCCAGAATCCACAGCAATTTGGACTTTTTTACTTAAGTCCTCGTATATATTTATAGCTTTGGCTATAGTGATACTGTTAGAATTATTATCTTTACCTATTCTAGCTAAGGGTACATATAGTTGTTTTCTTATATTTTTATTATCGTTTGAGGCTAAATCGTTTTTTAAGGAACCTAAGTTTCTGTATGTATCTATGGTAGCTAATGCATTTTTTATATTATTCAGTGCACTTGATTCTGCTGTATATAATTTTTCAGTGTCTGTGGATATATCTTTAACTGCTTGATTTGCCATAGTTGCAGTTATGCCTGAATTTTTTACTCCCCCGGAACGTGGAGTTCTTGTTACAGTTTCTCCTTCTTCTAATTTTTTATATCTATCTGTATAGATAGTACGTGCTTTTTTTAAAAAGGATAAAACGTTATTTAACTCGGTTATATTTACTTGGTCTTTATATGTAGTGGCCAGGGAGCTAATAGCGGTATTAATTTTTTGTAGATTTTCGTTAATAATTATTCCTTCTCCGGGGTTTGCAAAGGTGTGAGAGGTAGGTTCTTTTAATCCTTTTGTTACTTCGTAGGTACCCGCAGGTAGTGAAAATCCCATGCCATAGCTTCCTTTATCTACATAAGGACGGTCAAAGTGCATTGCAACTTTACCCCCGTAGATTTTAGTAACGGCATACCCTAAGTACTCTGCGTAATTAGATAGGAGAGAATATAAGTTTTTATCGGCGATATATTTATCTAAATTCTTTAGATAGGTATTTGAGTTTTGTTTGGATAGAAAGTTATTTAGTATATTTTCGTATAATGTCGCAATATTACCTATACTGGGAATTGCATAGTCTGGGGTATCTTTATCTTTCTTAATGAGTTTGGTTATTTTTTTATCTTGTTTTGTTCTAGATCCTCCTGGTTGTTTAGGAGAATCTGTAGAAATTTCTGTTGATTCGGGTGTCGTCTGTATGTTCTCAGTCACAGGAGTTTTTTTAGGCGCAGGAGTCTTTTTAGTTACAGGAGCCTTCTTAGGCGCAGGTGTAGATTTTTCCTTGGCGGTAGGTGTGGGGACTTTCTTATGTTTAGGGGTAGTTTCTTCTTCGAATGCAGGAGGGGGTCCAGTTAATGTAAAATTAGGATCATAAGTATTGAAGTCTTTGTTAGATAAATCTGTAGCTAAGTCAAGAGCTCTATCTTCGTCCTCGTTTGCTATTTTTAATAGATTAACTATATTATTTGCTAAACTTTTAACTTTAGCATTGTTGCTAGTTTTTGCTATTTTTGTTGGTAATTTATCATCGCCCAAAGTGTCAAAATGTTTAAGTAGATTAAATAAAACTTCCGGGGTGTTGTTTTTATCTTTTAGGATTAAATCAACATTTCTATTTAGAGCCTTGGGGTATTTATCGCTATCTAGGTTTACATTATCTAATAATTGAGCAAGGAGTTTATAATTTTTATCATGAGCGGCTAAATATAATAAGTTACCATATCCCCTATCGTTTAATTCATTTTCAAAATCAGGATCGGAGTCTAGTAATTTTTGTATTTGGTCTTTATTGTCTAATAGTTGTTGGAAGGTTGTAAAATTATTTACAGTTTTAGCTACAAGATTAGGGGTTTCTTTTGATTTTTTAACTGGTTCTGTTGCTTCTTCTTTAGTTGGTTCTTCTTCTTCTTCTTTTTTAGTTGGTTCTTCTTCTTTTTTAGTTGGTTCTTCTTCTTTTTTAGTTGGTTTTTCTTCTTCTTTTTTAGTTGGTTCTTCTTTTTCTTCTTTAGTAGGTGCTATTATCTCTTCTTTAGTTGGTTCTGTTGCTTCTTCTTTAGCGGGTGCTGTTACCTCTTCTCCTTTTTCCTCTTCTGTGTCTCCCTCTAGCCCTACTTTTTTCCTAATAGCCGTGGAGTAGTTTCCGGGGCTATCGCTAACTTCTAGAATTAGAAATTCTTTTAGGTCTGCTGCTTCCTTGTTGTTCATAATAGTTTTATTATCAAACAAGTTAGTTGCAATAATATTTTCTGGATCTATGTTATTTTCCAGAAGGCTAACATATGTATCATCGTACTGGGGATTTTTAGGGAATTCTGTGTTTTTTGCAAACTCTCGCAATACGTCTAAATATTGTTTATTTTTTTTAGGAGTAAGTACAGGTTTACCCTCAGGGTCTTTTTTTTGTATTTGGTCTTGGGCACTTTTGCATACACTTTCAATAAATTCTACAGGGAACTCTTTCTTAGATTCGATTAAAATTTTAAGTAATTCAGGAGAAGCTTGGTTTAATACGGCTTTAAAATCTTTTGTGGTGTAGGTGTCATTATTAATTAGTTTAGTTGTTTGTTTTTTTGCTTCGGATACAACCCCTGGATCGTCGTCGTCAAGAATAGTATTTATATCTTCTATAGAAATATTGGGATTCGCAACTAGTGATTTCTTAATAGGTATGGAGTTTAACTTTATTAATTCTGATTGTGTATCTGAACTGATAGCAGGATTTTGTGCGAGTTTTTCTTTAGGTGATTCAAAATCTTTACTTAGGATAAAATTTTGTGTTTTTTCATCGATATTAGGATTACCTGCCAGGTATTTTATATTTGATTCGTTCATACCTGTGTCAGATGCCGTATATAAATCTAAAATATCGGAAGGGGTTTTAGCGTTACGTAGGATTCTGGAAGCAAGTTCTGTATCTCTAATCCCGCCGTGCTCATTTAGATTCTGGTTTCCTATCATATTTAAAATAAAGGGAGTAGTGTTTTTATGGTCTACTAACTTTTTATATGTTGTAATTGGAAACTTCCCAGTTTCGGGTTCTTCGGTTTCTCTTGCAATTAAAAGTTTAGTTATATCTTCTAAAATCGAAGATTCTGTTTCTTTGCGGTCTACTAGTTGTTTTAATTGTCTTGATTTTAAATGAGAAAGGTTGCTTTTTGTAGGGTCTGCCATTATATTTCTCCAGGAAAACTGTAGTATATTAACTATATCTAGTTAATTAAATAATTATTTTTTTGTATTTTTGGACTAATTCCTATAAAAAGAATGTAATTAGTTACGTATTACCAAAGGAGTTTTTTGTATGTCATTAACTAAAACACAAATAAGTTTAGATGTTAATATCGTATTCGAGGAAGGCAAGTTGTTTCAAACTTTTCTAAATATAATAGAAAAAGAATTACCTGTAGGTAGTTCTATTTCTAAAAATAAAAGAATAATTTCTTATGCTTCTGAAACTATTACTATAATGTTTTTACGTTTTAAGAACGAAGAAGATCACGATAGGTGGTCAGTATATGAGTGGCAAAGTACTGCGGGTATTATAATTTCTATATTTTCTTCGTTTATTGAATATATATCTAATAATGATAATAACATACCCCAAGAAGCAGGAATGGAACCTTATAACTATTTGTTTGAAAATTTTATATCTAATATTACCTTTCGTCCAAGTAATTTAGGAATATTAGAGGTTCTTTCTTTGTTGAAAGTTTTAAATGCTGCAGACGATAAAGTAATTGATAGGTATGTAAACTGGAAACAAGAATCTGAAGACTTAGAGAACAAACCGTCAGAGGAAGATGTATTTATAAAAAATCCCAATATGATAGATGCTGAGATATCTGCATTTGATAGTACTTTTGCTGAACGTACTGAGCTAGAGGGGGCATTGCCTGTAGACAGTCTTGAGGATACGGAAGAATGAGTAGTCCTTATAGTATATTAGGTGTAGATAGAGACGCTACAAGTAAAAATATAAAAAAGGCATATAGACGGCTAGCTTCTCAGTATCATCCCGATAAAGCTACAGGTGATAGTGATAAATTTAAACAATTGGTTTCAGCTTACGAAGTAATAGGGGATCCTATTAAAAAAGAAAATTACGATCTATCTTCTAATATATCTGCCTGTGGGAATCGTAATTATACGCCTCCTTCCAAACAGCATATTGTGTTTGTAGGGGATAATTTATATGTATCCGAGGTTATTTCTTTTATTGACGCTTTGTTTGGAACTAATCTAACGTTGAATATAGAATCTAGGGTACCTTGTTCTAAGTGTAAAGGTACAGGGGCAGAATCTTTTCATACCTGTTCTGTTTGTGGGGGTACGGGATTAAATATTTTTTTCCCTACTGCTTGTGATATTTGCGGGGGTTCGGGAATAGTAATAGACAGGACATGTGTTGCCTGTATGGGTAGGGGTGCCACTAAAGCATCCTCCAATATTGACATTGTTATCCCCCCCGGTTCTTTGGGTTTAACATTATTACGTGTTAAAAATAAAGGTAATAGTCCTGTTATAAATAACAATGTATACAGCGGGGCTATACATAAAGGTATAGTTAAAATTATATACGGTGATATCTTTTTAAATATTGATATAAAAGACCATCCTATTTTTTCTAAAGGTACTAAGGACACACTGACAAGCAGTTATACGATTTCTTATATAGATGCTATTGTAGGGGGTGATTTAGTTATAGATGTTATAGATAAAAAGAAATTAATTAAAAAAACAGTAGCTTTTCGTCCAGGCACTCAACAGAATGATTTTTTAACTGTGCCTGGTTATGGTATACCTAGTAATCCGAAGATACCTCAAAAACGCGGGGATCTTGTTGTAACTATTAATATTAAAGTCCCCAGTATAG
>Ga0207997_1001657_pt1 | contig 11447 bp, 12 predicted proteins | sample AntAceMetag02UKN_FD_184777 | JGI IMG/M metagenome (GOLD analysis project Ga0207997, IMG submission 184777) | Saline lake microbial communities from Ace Lake, Antarctica - Antarctic Ace Lake Metagenome 02UKN (SPAdes) (version 2) | ecosystem: Environmental > Aquatic > Non-marine Saline and...
TCATTAATCGTAAATTTAAGATTTCTAATGCGTTTGTCCAAATGTTGTAGTTCATTATCAAATACAATATGTATGTTATATTTTCCAATCATTAAATAATTATTAATTAATAATGAAATTGATGATTTATAATTACTACCACCAATTGCAATATAAAGTGATTTTTTATCAAAGTTATTATAAAAATTAAATAAATTGATCAAATCAAATGCACCTTCAGTTAATATTATTGATTTGTAATCGTGATTTTCAATATTCTGAAAATAATATAATGTTGAAATTGGTGGTTTTATATATCGTTTCGTTTTGAATGGGGTTATTATTCTAGCATTAGTTGTTATCCCATCAGCATTAAGTATTTGAGCAGTTAATAAATGCTGATTAAAAGCTGGAATTAAAAAAAATTTAACAGGATCAATATCTAAACATCGATAGTATATGTAATTTTTAAATCGTTGTAAATCGTTATGAAAATTTTGTTCAAAAAATTGATATTGTTTTATAATTTGTTCTTTTACATCTACTGATGGTTTATTTCTAATCAAGTACTTTGTTGAATGATATGTTATATTTGCTATTTGTTTTAAATGATTGACGATTTCAGCATCTTGAAATCCGGTATCTATTAATAATTTATCCAAACCGGCTTTTGTTTCACATCTAAAACAGTTAACAAATGGACTTATTGGGGAAATATAAAGATGACCATGCGAAGGATTTGATTTTCTGATCGCATCATTACACCATGGGCAGAATATTTCAACCCATCCAGATGAATGTTTGTGATATCGTCTAGATATTGTTTTTAAATGGTTTACAATTTGGGGATGTTCCTCAAAGTTAAACATTTTTTAACTCTTTTGATTTTGAACGACAAAATGTTAATTTCTAGCATCTTGCCGTTCAAAAATTAAAATAATAATTTATCGTTGATAAATAAAACTCGCATTATTCTTTACAGTTTCATAAAAGACCACTTCTGTTTTTACAAATATTATATCTTTATCTTTTAGGAATGTTGTTAACAATCGGGAGATGCATTCTGACAAAGCTTCCGCTGTTGGTTCACTTGTGAGAGTGTGAATCTTTTGTCCTTTCAATAATTTAACAAGTGAATCACTTTCATTTAGTATCAATACATGATCAAATAATTTTTCAATACTTTTTTGGAAAATTTTCAATTCTGAAAAATCAATAACCATTGAGTTCTCATCTAAAATAGGAGCTTCAATTTTAATGACAACTCTCCCTGAATGTCCGTGAATATTTTTACAGGGGGATTTATAAGGCAATTGTAGTCTGTGAGCATATTCGATGCCAAATTCTTTTGATATATTATGCATTATTTGTCTCCCAATTGTTTGCCTATAATTTCTTTAACAGTATTAGCTCTAGGTGCTTTTGGAGCTTTCTTGCCATTTTTCTTTTTGTATGATTTGACCGGTTTAGTATTTAACCGTTCTGACGGAGACATCACTATGACATCTTCAAGTTGTTCTTCAGTTAATAGCTTTTCTAATTCGTCATAATTTATAGACCGACGTTCCGATTGTGTTATTCCAAGTCTCCATAATTGTCCTTTAGTATCTTTTGTCTCATATTCATCTAATTCATGCATTTTGAGAAATTTCTTAACGGCATCCCGGATTTCATCTTTTTCCAATTGCAGCTCGTCGAGTTTAGTCATAATAGTCTTCAGTTTTGTTAATGCACTTTTCAAATCATTCTCATAATCTAACATCATCAACCTCCTAAAAAGAAACCAGAAAATGCCACAATAATACAGCCAATAATTACACCAATTGTTAACCCTACGATACATTCGACTATTATTGAAAGCATTAGTTTTCTACTCCTTACGAATTTACAAACAGTTGTATTTGATATTTAATAATGATTGGAGACAATACATTTTCTTTGAATTTGTCCAAATCATTGTCAAATAAGTCTAAGAAATATGACCACTTTAATAATAATGATTTAACTTCAATGCTTTTGACTTCTTGTATGATTTCACGTAATACTTCTATTTTTTCTAGAACAGTATTCAACAACAATTGTTTTAAAACATCTATATCCATTGTTAATAATGTCTCTGGTAATAATCGTTCTCTTTTTAATGTTTTTGGTAATATTTCATTTACGAGATCTATACATATAAACTCATAAACATATCTTCCCAATACTTGTAGGGATTTTGCATTTGATACAACTAAATCAATATTATTAATTAATAGATAATTATCATTAACAAAGCTGATAATATTTACAAATCGAGCATCTGAAAATTTATTACCTTCAAGAAAATTAATTCCTAAATTATTAAAATTTTGATATTGATTTTCAATTTCAACATTTAATAATTCTTGATCAACTTCTATAAATGTATATTTCAAATATTCGTTTGTACCCAATGCATATTCTGTATTGGGTGTTTCCGGTGTTATGTATTTTTGTAATTCTATATTTTCCATCAGTTATTAACTCCTGTATTTTTACAAATAAATTACATAGTATAATATCTATATGTAAAATTTGAAAAGTATTCGTTAAATCAGCAATGTTTCATCACTTACCGGCGTAACAACCTCAAGAACATTAATATTAACAATACTTGTATTAACAACAGTCGCTAACCAATAGATACTATTGAGATGCCCTAAGCTAATTTGATAATCTTCCCCATCAACTTTTAAAAATGAGAATGAGCGCAATTTCATTTCAGCTGTTACATCATCAATTTTTTCAGTAATGTATTGGGGAAAAGAATAAATAGCAGTATCTGGAACATTGATTCCTTTTAACTGATCTGCATAAATTAGAAGATCAATATACTCGGTATCGATAAGAGATGAAATTATATTTTTTGCATCTTTGTCAATTGTAATCATATTTCCCATTAAATTAATTGTGCTCAGATCTGGGAGTGATGATTCTGATACTTTAAAGTTTTTAATCTGTTTTGGTAAAAATACTTTGATATCGCCATTCGTGATGATAAATCGTTTATTCGTATCATCATCAATTATAAATATATCATTATTGCCTTTAATTGATTTTAACAATTTAATATATTTTCTAGGATTCAAAATATCTATTGTTATTTTTCCAACAATATCAACAATATCACAACTTAATATGGAAGTGCCATTATTAACTGCTTGTTCAATTTTAGAATCCTGAATCGAAATTGGAGTTTGAACGTCAAAAGCATTTAGAGTTTTTACAAGTGCATCAAATTTTGCTGGTTGTAATTGACATAGTATCTTTTGATTTTCATCTATTACTGGTTTGAAAAACTTTAAAGTTTGTTGAGTTTGTTGAGTTTTTGGAAATGTAGCCATTTTTTATTCTCCTATGTTATTATTTCCAATGAATCTGTAAAAAATTATCTTGAACTGAGAGTTCAAACATTGTTAGATTACGGAAAAATCGTTTACAATTTTTACCTGTTTCTTTTTCAATATAGTTACTGAATTCACGAGCGATTGTAATTTTTAATTCATTAATAAACTTTTCAACACCTTCAATATAAACGGTTATTAATTTTGTTTGTTCAGGCGTTTTACTGTATGTAAATTCACCTTTCAATTTTTGACTCAGTTTCTGAACTGTTTCTTTTAGAAATTTTGTAACGATTTCATTTGGAATTACTAACATCCCATTCTCTTTACTAACTTCTAAATCTTTAACAACTTTGAAAACTTCGCCATTACGTTCAATAAAAGTTCCATCTTTAGTGTATGATACTTTATCCATGTGGTCTCCTTCAATAGTTTAAAATTAAAAAAATAACAGATTTATTGGAATGGCCGGATTTTCACCGGCAAGGGTATCAGACACCAAAGTCATGGCGCATGGTACACAGACAGTGCAAAATTTCATCCCCTCGCACCGCATTCCTATAACATAATATCTATATATAAAATGTTAAAATTAAGCTTGTTCAGATGTCCGTAATCCAAGAGCAGTTACATACATATTCTTTAATTGTTGTGTTTTTCCTGTACTTGTTAGTATTGGCATATCTACTTTTCCATTTTGAATAATTTCCATTTGCATTCTTCGTTTGGCTCGAACATTATCAGAACGAACTGTTAGTAATTCTTTAAGAATATTAGGAGCATCATATGTTATAATATTGTAAATGTCTAAATTACCCAATGCTTGTCCACTATAATCAGTACGTCCTTTCTTAGGTTGTCCTGTAATACCGACATAAGCACCAGTAGATCTAAGACTTTCATAATCGGTTGCCTGTTGTTCCATTCTGTTAAAATATTGTACACCAACAGGAACTTTAACTTTCGTCCATGTTTTAGTTTCAGGGATAAATACTTTTTCATCAAGAGGAATATTAAGTACTTTTGCAACAGATTTAACGTTATCAAATGAAATGTTTTCAAATGGCTGTACTATAAAATTCAGTTTTAAAGTCTTTTCAGTAAGCATTTTTCGTAATTTCTGTGGAGACATTTTAGAAAGTTTGTTAGATATTGATTTTGTATATCGTTTATCTTTTGATCCGTCGAGTGTTTCATAAACAGTATTTATGAGAGCAATAAGCGATTGTGTTTTCGTTTTTGAATTAGAAGCTTTTTTAGAAAGTATTTCTGGAAGCAAATAAAAAATCTTGCCGATATAAAGTTCTTTAATAATAATCAAATTCTTACGACCCAAGACTCCAGATGGTGCAATAAAAATATCAATATCGCCAATAGATTTAACATATGGTGTACTGTCTTCAGGAATTATATGACCAACAACTCCTTTAGCACCAAACCTATTACACATCTTGTCGCCTTCAGACATTGATTTTTCCCGTTTAATAAAAAAACTAATCCTAGCACCATCAAATAACTTTCCATGGTACTTATGTGTTCCGGTCCTTAGCATTGATAAGTCTAAATTATCATTTGCTTCTAGTTTTGCTTCTTTTGTTTTCTTATTCTTTCCATAAAGTTTTTGTCTAGTTTTAAGATCAGTGACAAGTTCTTTCCAAAGTTTAGTAATAGATGGGTCGACTTGTTGTTTATTATTAATGAAAATTTTAATCATTACCAGTTCACCACCAGGAGAAAGAATCTGCATTTTGTTCTTTTCATATGTATATGCAATCATTTCTTCTTCGCTGGATGTATCGTCGATAATATTGTATGCTTCCAAGTAATCATCCAGATCACCCATATATGAAAAACTCATGAGCTCATCGTCTTGATTTGTTTGTGTTCCTAATTTCGTAATAATGCTTAGTATTTTCGTATTTAACGGCACAATGCACGTTACTTCTTCTAGAATATCGGTTTGAAATTGTGTTTCTGCTACGTTGCTAGTAATTGAGTAAGAATCCTCATGGCTAAATCCTAAATAGTTCATAACTGCAATTTTGAGATTCTTTCCTGATACATAACAGTTGTCTTTATTGAAAACTTTTGTCCATGCAATTGACTCTCCAACATCAAATTTCTCACCTGTTTCTAATGTTTCTAAATCCAACAAGATAAATGATGCTCTACTGGTAGAAGAATTTCTTGGTGTTGTGTCAATATATTCTTCCATTCCATCTTCATATTTTACTTTAACATAAACATCTTTTTTAACTTCAATAACTTTACCTTTCTTTTTCGCTTTTTGTAAGAATCGAGATGATGCTAGTTGTGGAGTAATGTATTCTGCTCCAGTGGCAACAAATGGCTCATCACCATCTTTAATTGGCATTACTTGTGCACGGTGAGTGTAAGCCAAAATCGCACGACCAGATTCTGTTTCATTAATGAATGGGACTAAGCCTTCGTCCAATGAAACCATTTCCCAACCACTTACGTTCTCGATATTCTTCATTCCAAATGAGCCGAATTGATTGCTCAAAAGTGGTGTTAATGTATTATGATTTACTATACCTACATCCGAATACTCGGTTGTTGCATTTGCTCCGATATTACCTTGGTTTGATTTGTGTAAGTTTCTGTGCTCTTTCTTTGCTTGACGGCTAGATATTCCACCCGGACCTGATTTGATCAATTTGGACGCCATTTTTAATTCAGCTACAGGATTATACGGTTCAGCAATTTCAAGAACCGAGTTACCCTTCGTATGCGGGTGAATTCCTAACAAACAATCGATCACATAATTATTGTTCAAAAATGCTTTCGCATCTTCATTTCCAAAATCAACTTCTGTTTTATAAGTGTTATGTGCAACCATTAACACTTTATACAACAACTCAAACATAATTTCAGCTTGTCGAGATCTGTAGATTTTCAGATCAGATAACGCATCTTCAGGTTCATTCAAAAGTTTATCAACCATATCATGACCGACAATATCGACCATGTTTGTTGACTTATCTTGGAATTTTAAGATATCTAAAGTTATAGGATCAATCATGTTGTTCGTTGAATGGTTTATGTTTTTAACAGCTCTTGTACCATGTTTCGCGGTAATATAACTTTCAACGGATTCTTGCTTGTTAACATTTGCAGATGTTAGTTTAAGTTTATTAACATTTGCAATAGTCAGCCCATTAACAATTAACTGTTCTCTTTTGTTTTGAGGATTAATAACTAATATTTCATCATCTTCTAATTTAACAACAAAATCATTTCTCTGTCGCTGATAAGTATCTGTTGTTGATATATTATTATCAATTCCAAGTTTAATTAATGCATTAATCAAACCTAATTGCTGCCAGAGATATATTATTAACGGTATTTTGACATCACCCAAATACAGTTGAATATAAGGAATTGATCGCGAAGATTTCTGAAGTTTCTCATCTGGATTGACCTGACTTAAAATCTCTAAAATCTTTTCAAAAATAAACTCTGCTTTACCACTTTGCAATGCCTGTTCTGTTCCATCTTTTTCAGTTACTACCCATTTATCAGTATCTATGTCATATGACAATATTTCTGTCGGAGAAATATAAGCTTCTTGTCCATACAGATCAATAATAACATCATTTGTTAGTTCGACTTGTGTTATTTTATCATTATCTTTTTCAACATTTTTAATCAGATCTGGGTATGTTCTTGTCATATAATCAAGAATTTTATCAAGTTCAGAAATGTTAAATTTCATATTAACTACACTGAGAGTCATTGTGGCGAAATTAGTAAGCAATCTACATTCTAGTGGATCGGTTTTAGTAATAGGAACAAAGAATTGTTGATTCGCAATTATGTACGTTTTGCCGTTCAACTTAAAATATCTATCATTAACCAAAGCCGGAATCTTAATACTAACATCATAAGGTTTCTTATACCCACCAGCTAAATTCTTCAAAGTAATGTTATATTTAATGACCCTATCTAAATTATTATCTTGATATTCATGTGAGATTTTCTGTATCTTAATCGGGTTTGATTTCCTAGTTTCTAATGAATTGAAAAGTGTTTTAATGTTAGTATGTATATTCTTTGAAAACTCATATTCCTGCCTCACCAATCCAGTAACTCTGTTTAATTCAATTACTTTGGGTGATAAAATATGTGGGGTTTTTGGTTCTGGGTATGTCAATTTCTTTTGGAATGTATTAACTTCAATTAGTTTTGAAATTAGTTTTGATGGGTTGTCTAAATATTGACTATCTATTTTATCAGTATTAAAAACAGTTTGATTAATCGCTTTTAGTATTATTTTTTCTAAGTCAAGTTCTCTAACAGTGTCTTTTTTAGTTTTGAGATAGTTGTCAACAGATTGTTTGATATTATCAGCAATATTCTTATCATTAATATTTAAACGGCGAAGTACTTGATTTAATTCTTTTTCATTTACTTCTAGTTTAATAATACCATCATCAGTTACTTTTTCAGTAACCTTTTTTGTTGTCGTAATAGAAATCGCTTTTAATTCATCTTTATTAATCGGCGTTTCCACTGATGGTTCAACTTTAAGTTTTACTGGTTTGAGTATTAATAATTTATTCATAAAATTAATATTTTGTTTATAAACTTCAACATTACCATTATCTTTATATCCAGCAATTGGAAACAATTTTGCTTTTGTTCCACCAACATTAACGGACACCATCATAAACTTATCAAATAACATTTTCAATTCTGATGCTTGGTGCATTGGTAATCTATTAATCAAATCTGCCATTGATTTCTCGGTTTTTTCAGACCCCATTAGAAACATCAAAATATTTTCAACATTTGGCAATTTTGATTTTGTATTATAAAATTCATTTTTGATCTGATTCAATAAAAAGAAAACAGTTTGTTTTTCTGATGTCATATCTTGGATATATGATGTTCCTTTAGATAGTATTGAATGATCGATTAATATAAATTTATTCTTTTCAATTGTTTTAGGTAACATTCGCACCACTGGTATTACTTTAGATTTATTTTCATCAGTTGTTAATGCTGATTTTGTATCTAAATATAATTTCTTTGTATTAAATGTTTTGTGTCCTAACTTTACAGTTTGTGCTTTTGTAACTAAAGCACTACAATTTGTTAATTGAATTCCAGAACCAAACAACAATTGATATACATTTTTATTAAATTCTGGAACGAGATGTATTATAGTACTTGCTGTAAAAAATAATTTATCTGCTCTTGTTGATTTGACTATCTGTTTATAGTTCATGCGTTTTCAACTCCTTATGGGCTGCTGTATTACAAATTGTCCTAACTTTTCTTTTGGAAAAATTGAATAGAAATCAGATTTGAGTAAATCATTAAATAGATAAATGTAAAAGATATCAACAATACCATTATATTTTAATGCAAGTGATAAATCACACCAGGTATCTAATTGTAATGGTGTTAATAAAATTGTTTTCTGAGAATGAAATCTCACAATCAATAATGGAATACTTTGAATTTTAGTTCGTTCACTGAGCAATTTATTAAGCCACTGTTTTATTTTAGTTTGATTTGATAATGTTGCTGTGTGTTGTTTGTATCCAGATTTACATTCAATTATTAGTGGCCATGTTGACCAATATTTAGAAAACTTTTCAACATTGCTTGGAACAATATCACCAGAATATGCATCTCCTTTTCTAGCACCACTTGTTGATTCGCGCCACAATAATCCTTTATCATTAAAAAACCAAGTACTTAAATTTCGTGAAGTTTCGCGTTCAAATGCATTACCTTTACTTTTTCCAATTCCCATTTCACACCTCAATCAATATAATCCAAACCTTCAACATCATCAACACTTTCAGGTATGATTGTTTCTTTTTCAGTATCCTCTTTATCTTTAATTTTGTCTTTAACCACTAATTCATCTTTAACAGTTATTTTATATTCACCCATTTTTTCTCCTTAAAAATCAAATTGTTCGTTTGCTATTTTTTCAATAGGATTTTCTTCTGTAGGCTGTTTGTTAATTAATCCTTTATTAATTGCCTTGTCAATATTTCGATACATCATTGCACTTTCCCACGAATCTTTAAATGGTTGAGCGGTTTGACCTACAATAATACTATCTTTATAATTTCCTGTAAGTCTACATCTCTTTGAACCATCATCAGAGTTACGAAACATATTTGATATTAAAAGTTCTAAATGTACCGAATCTACTCTTGGTAACATTGTTCGTAACATATTAAGTAAAATTATTGGATCTTTAATATATTTGACTCTTCCTTGTAATAAATTGATTATCATTCTAATATCAACATCATCAGGATAATAATCTTTATGCACAACTACTTGATCTTTTTCATAGTTAATTGTTATAGTTTTCTTTTCAATTTCAGTATCACTACTTTTCATTAAATTAACATTATAGTTTAAAACTATTTGTGAATAATCATCAAATTCAGGAAAATAAAATGTTAAAATTCCTGGAAGAGTATAGTATGTTGCTGTCTCTGGAACTTCTTTATACTCTTTTTGATCTATTAAAACACTACATTTGTATTTTGTTAATATTTCATTTTTTTGTACATTAAAAACTTCATTTGTCTTAAGCATTGAAACTCCTACTTGTAATTATGCAATTAAATAAGTTCTTCTTTTTTAAGTTCTCCTATTTCTTTTGGAGAATATCCAGCTTCTTTAAGAGCGAATAATGTTCCCAGATTTATTTTTCCTGTAAGTTTTGCAGGTTCTCTTTTGTCAATTAATTTTTCAACAGCTTCTTGCATATTATTATGTACAATTTCCAATTCACTTGAAATTGATTCTTCACTTTCTTTTTTAATATTTGTTATTTGATTTCCAAATTCTTCTTTGAGATTGATGATATTTTTTTCTAAATGGGTTTGTATTTCAATAATATCATCAGAACTAGTTTTATTTACCATTTCTTCAAAAACTTCATCTAATCTTGTATTTAAATTTTCAATATTCTTATTATTTTCAAATAGAATTTCAAGTTGAGTTTTAATTTTACTATCAATGATAATTTCTAAAAATCCTTTGCTTAATGTCTCATATGATGATTTCTTAAAGAATATGAATTGATCTTTGTAATCGTATATATTTCCAATATATTCTTCTGGATAACAGTAACCGTCTTCTTCTTCATTTCTCGTCATTTCGGGAAGTATGTGCAATTTCTTAAACATGGTTGGTCTCCTTTGTTAATTAAATAGTTAAAAAATTTTTTGTTAGTTTTGTTTTATCGATATCTTCTGATATGAATAAAAATTCCCATAAACAATCACCATCTTTATCAATACCCAATTCAAATTTTCCATAGGGAGTTATATTAATAAATGGTCCGATGTTAATTTTAAATTCATTTGTAATTTCTTTATCAGTTTCTAGATCGTCTAGAAATTCAAACCAATCACATAACCAATTATATATTTCTGCCCATTCTGTAACTTTAATTGCTAGTTCGCAATTAGGTTTCCAATATTCATGTACGTGTTCATTAAATTTGTCGAATTTATCGCATTTGAATCTATCTTGCATATTAGCTCCTTTTTTAATGGCTGGGGTGAGAGGACTCGAACCTCAAATATCAAGAACCAAAATCTTGTGTTCTACCAGTTGAACTACACCCCAATTTGTGTTTATTTTTACGTTTTATATATAGATATTACATTAAATAATAACTTTTAATTTAAATTTTCTTAGGAGGATGTCATGAAAAAGAGTCACAGTTATCAAACATTGTCTAATGTTGTTTGTGCAAGTAAAAATTGCACAAACAAATTGAAATTGCGGTTGGTTGAAGAACGACCGACTGTGAAGTATTGTTATAAATGCTGGAAGAAACGAAAGTAGTTTGTCTGAGGGACGGGACGATATTTTGTTCCGTCTCTATTAAAATATATTATTTTTAATTTATGGAGGTGTTATTGATGGAAAATTCAGAAATTGATCGATTAAAAGATATTGTTCAATTACAAGAAACAATAGATTTAATTATTTTAATGTTAAATAATAAAGGGTACGATCTTAAATTAATTGATAATAGGGATCAGATAGATGAACAAACAAAAATAGATGAATTTAAAGACAAATATCCAGAAG
>Ga0207997_1001659_pt1 | contig 11443 bp, 21 predicted proteins | sample AntAceMetag02UKN_FD_184777 | JGI IMG/M metagenome (GOLD analysis project Ga0207997, IMG submission 184777) | Saline lake microbial communities from Ace Lake, Antarctica - Antarctic Ace Lake Metagenome 02UKN (SPAdes) (version 2) | ecosystem: Environmental > Aquatic > Non-marine Saline and...
AGTGGTGGCCGAAAACTGGAGGCCGTCGATGAAGACTGACCGCTTGCATAAACTGGCCGCTGGCGAGACCGCCGAACAATAGCCCTTCACCTTTCTTCTCCACCGCTTGACTTTACGCTTGCATAAGCGTATAGTGGTGTTACAGCGAACCAGACGCAGGGAGGCGACGATGGACACCTACTCATATTCCAGACTCAACCTCTTCACGAGGTGCCCTGCCGCCTGGCACATGAAGTATGTAGACGGGCTGGTGGAGCAGGCGTCACCGGCGGCGACACGCGGCAGCCAGTGCCACGAGTTCGCGGAGGCGTATGCGAAGCACTGCCGCGAGACGAACGCCCGCACCGACTGGGACTGGGGCCGTGTGCAACTGGCGTCATACCCCGAGGCCGTCCGCGAGACCTGCAAAGCGTGGATGGCGCAGACGGTCTGGGACTGGTCGCTGGTGGTCGCGTCGGGCGAGGGCGTGGAGCGCGAGTTTGAGACCGCGTTACCCGACGACCTCGGCACCCTGCGCGGGCGCGTTGACCTCGTGCAGTGGAACAACGCGGAGGAGGCGCTATGGGTCACTGACTACAAGTCCGGGTTCGGTCCGCGAGAGAAGCCCGACGAGTGCCCGCCGCAACTGCGCTGCTACGCGTGGGCTATGCGCGAGGAGTTCGGCGCGGCGCGGCTGGTCGTGGCGCGCTACCTCTACATGGCTTCCGGGATGGTTCACGAGTGGGAACTCTATGAGCCGACCCCCGCGTGGGCAGTGAGCATCATCAGGCGCATCGAAGCGGAGACTGACTTCCGCCCGACGCCCTCCGCGAGTGCCTGCCAGTATTGCGGCTACACGAAGCAGTGCCCGCTGGTGAACGCCGACCCGACCGCGCACCCGACGAATGACGACGAGGCCCGGCGGCTGTGCGAGGTGACCTGGGCCACGCAGGCGCGGGTGGCCGCGCTCAAGTCCGCACTCAAGGACTTCACTGCCGACCGCGACCCGCTGGAATACGGTGGCGCTCAGGTGGCAGGCAAGTTCCCGCCTAAGTCCAACAAGCCGAAGGCGACGCTGGCGAAGGACATCGACCTCTTCGCGTTCGTCGCGGCGGCGCAGGCGGCGGCGATCCCCCTCGGCGACCTGCTGAAACTCGACGAGGTGAAGCTGGCGAAGCTGTTGCACGACGACTATTCTGCCTACGAGGATGACCCAGCCCCATTCGACGACGCTGACGAGGACACCCCCGAACTCGCGGCGGTCAAGGCGATGCTGACGGACAAGGCCGCCAGTAATCGCAGGACCTTCCGGCTCGACGACGCGCCCGCAGACGCGGGAACCGACGAGGGAGAGGAGGCGTGATATGTTCGACATAGCCTACCTCAAAGCCATAGAGGACGAAACGTTCCGCTTGGTGTGCGAGGAGACGCTCTGGGAGGCCGGATGGAGCGACCACGACCTAAAACCCTATCTGTGGCGCATTTGTCTCGTGCGCAATACTGAGCAAAACGGTCACGGCGAGCGCCGCGTGCGCTACGCGGGAAGTATTAGCCGCGACGTAACAACTGACGGTGAGGACTGGGTTGTGCAGACCCTCTGCGAGCCGTCCGCTGCAAAGGCCCTCGCTCGTATCACCGAATACTTTTGGGAATTAGTGCCTGCCAATTACTGCGCCAAAGAGTGGGAGGCAGCGCGGGAGGACAGCGCACTGGCGCGCACTGCCTATGACGAGGCGCTTGCTGAGGAAGCGTTGTGTGCTGTGAACTTGGCTCAGACACTACAGGGAGAGGAGGGCACGAACAATGCCACAGTTTGAGGTAGACCTGCCAGGCGGCGGGAAGTGGATCGGCAACGCGGCGAACCACCCGGCGGCAATCCGGGCAGCGTGCGCGAAGTGGTCTGCGGTCAACGACCGCCTACTGCCGAACCCGCTGACCGTGACGGTGACGCAGAACGCGGACGGAGCGATGCTCCTGCCGGAGAAGACGGACGCGCCAGACGAGGGGTAGCGTAACGCAACGGGGCGCGGGTGTTTCGACCTGCGCCCCAACGAGGAGGCAGAATGATGAAGAGAGGCACGGTAGTTTGTAGCATCACACAGGGAGATCGTTCCGCGATACAAATCGAGGTTGCCGGGCGGTTGGTAGATGGCAAGGGCGACGTGTCATTCGACCGCGAGGACGTAGTGGTCTACCGCGCCGACGCCGACCCCGCCGCTCACGTCGTGGACTGCGCGCAGAAGATAGAGGATATGCTGGATGAGGACGTGTGTCGCGCCGACCGCGAAGAGACCTCGATGATGCGCATGATCCACATGCGCTCTGACCTCTTCGCGCTCACGGCGCAAATGCGGCAAGGCAGCACCGCGCCGCAGGAGGCCGCCCGCACCGAGGAGGTCGCTGACTTCGCGCGGAGCTTGATGCTCGACATAGATGCAGGCGTCGGCCTTGCGCTTAGTGACACGCAAATCATGGACAACCTCCGCGAGAGGCTCGTTGCGACGACAAGCGACCCCGACGCTGCCGACCCCCACATGGAGGCGTTCGAGCGGGGTCGCTTGCAGGCCGCCGCCGTCGCCGACTACGTGCGGGAGTTGGGCGAGGTGCTGGAGGAGTGTCTCGACCTCCTGCGGGAAACGCATCGCGGATATGAACCGCGCATCGTGCGGGTGCCTGCATACAGCATGTTTGTGTGCGTGCCCGTGAACTCCAACGGGCACACGATCACGAACTACTGGCACAAACAAGCCGATCCCCTCGCCGCCGCTCGTGCCCTGCGCGACGCCCTGCGCGGGCCGGAGTGGTATCACACGCTGGTGGAGGCGCTCGAAGCCGCCGCCGACGCGAAGGAGGCGGGCGATGAGTGAGCGCATGGTGTGTCCCTACTGCGGGCTGCCCGCGAAACTCGTAGACTCGGAGATCATCTACAACGGGCGCAGTTTCGGCAACGCTTGGGTCTGCTCCAACTACCCCGAGTGCGACGCTTACGTGGGTTGTCACCGCGACGATCCCGGCAAGCCGAGCAATCGCGCAAAGGGAACCCTCGCGAACGCGGAACTGCGGGAGTGGCGCAAACGAGCGCACAAGGTCTTCGACCTCCCGTGGAAAGACGGCGGGGCGAAGCGGCGTGATATGTATGAGTGGCTCGCCAAGGTCATGGGTATGACCGCTGACGAGTGCCACATTGGGTTGTTTGACATCGCGACGTGCCAGCGGGTAATAGAGGTCTGCGGACGCCGCGATGAGGAGGAGGCGGGAGAGAGTGAGTGACTGGAGACTGGTTAGTTCTCTCTCACTGGAGACAGAACACAGTTTGGTACACAAACATTCTGAGACCAGCATAGTGCGCGAGACCCATACGCCGTGCAGTGGTGGCGACTACACTTCGCGCACTTGGGGCGAACCTAAGCGCTGCTACTATGACCCGAATGACACAGAGACGCACGACACCTATGAGGACGCGCTTGCATGGCAGGAGGCCCGCGATGAGTGACCACCTGACGCGCGCCGCGTCGTGCCTACTCGCGACCGCCACGCTATTCGTCGCAGGAACCGCCCTCGCTGGCGCTGTGGCTGCACGCGGAGCTAATATCGAGCAACTCCCGCCGAGAGACAGCGCGAGGGCGTTAGAGGCGCTTACAGTCGCGCAATCGCAAGGAGGAGACGGATCATGCTTTGGTGCAAGCGCCACAAGCGCGAGGTCAAAGGACCCGAGACCTGCGACGAGTGGAAAGACGCGCTTTGCTCGCGAATACGCGTCTGCTACACCTGCGGGCACCGCACGCACAACCGCCCCGGCGACGAACCTGCTGGAGCGCGAGACGCACCGGCTGCCGACTGACCCGTTCCAGCGCGTCGCTGTTCGGGCGCTTCGCGGAGATTGGGGACCGCTTCCCGACTGGAAAAGGTGCGCATACGAGTGGGGCTTGGCGCGAGGTGTGGAGGTCTGCGGCGTCGCGAAGGTGACCAGCTACGGTTACCTCTGGGAACCCGCGTGGCTTGCAGGCGGCACCACCTGCGCCTCGGGCGCGAGGGTCTACGTCGGCGAGTGTGCTGCGAATCCCGAAATACCGTTCGGGACTATCATCTGGACGGCGGCTTACGGGCTGGCCCGCGTGGAGGATCGTGGCGGCTGGGTCAAGGTCGGTTACGCCCGCGTCCACGGTCGCATGAAGCGCGTGACGAACAGGCGAGAGACCGCGAACTTCGACTATTACAGCGAGGAACCGTGGCCCACGCGGAGGAACTGCCCGTGGGCGAGAGTAAAGCACTGAGAGGGGAAACTGAAATGATGACACCAGATCACGAGCGTTGGGATGAGTTTTATAATAGGCTTGAAGGCCCCGAGGGTTGCGACTTTCAGGAGGAAGGCGGCTGGAAGTGCGGGGGAGGCCACGACCAGACATTCTCGCGGGCGATACTGACCGCGATGGGATTCAGCGAAGAGGACGTGGTGGCGAGCCTCCAGTTCTTCACTGAGCGCGGAGGGCACTGCGACTGCGAAGTGCTGTTCAACGTGAAGCCGTAACCCCGGCGCGTGCCGGGAGAGAGGAGTGACGCGATGAGCCGGGAGATGCTCTGGCGGCTCGCCACATTCGACCGGCAGAACCTCGTCCTCGCGAACATGGAGAGGGCGCGAAAACGAGAGAGGGATGGTGCTGTGAGCGAGAAGCTGAGTCAAAAATTGATGGATGTAGTGGGCGACATCAAGCCGCGAATATCGACAGGTGAGTTGGAGGATTTCGCAAGCGCCGCCGCCGCGCTGGAGGCTGAGGTCGAACGGCTGCGCACGCTGGAGGCCCTCGTCGCGGAGGCCGGGCGCGTGGAGTTCCGCAACGACCTGCCGGGCCTCTACCCGCTCGCAGTGTGGCTACCGGGGAAGCCGAACGTTCACCCGATGACTTGGGGCGCGACGCTGGACACGATGAACCAGCACGGCGGGCGTGTCACGCCGGAGATGATCGCCCACGCGCTGGAGAAGTTGCGCGAGGCAGTAGCCGAGGAGGACGCTGACGATGAAACCCATTGACGCAAGCAAGGCCGCGAAGCTCATCCGCCAGATATTCGGTATGTGGAGGTATCAGCCAGAGCCCAAGCCCATGATCGGCCCGACGCTGCAACGGTTCCTTGACATCGAGGCGCGGGGCAAGCTGTTCGCGGTGCCGTCGCGGGAGATTGACGAGGACGCGCTGCTCGCGAAGACGAGGGGGTATCGGGGATGAGTTCGCAGATACCGATGCAACTTTTCCGTTGCCGACTCTGCAACAAAAAGTATCGCCGCCCGGTTGACCTGTCCGGCCTGTTCAGCGGCGACTTCGACCCTACATGTTGCGATAAGTGCAACGCGGAGGCAAAGGAGAACAGCCGCATCATTGCCGAGGAGGACGCGCCATGACCACGCACCCCAGGACCGGGATAACCGTCAAGCTGCGTTGAGCATGGAACATTTCCGCACAGGAAGCGTCTAAGTAAATACCTTGAGAGGTAGCAGCGTGTTTTGCATATCCGGCCCGACTACAACCACTTTGCCCCGCTTGCAGGCACGCTGCTCCTCTCAAGGGAAGCGATCTGCAAGCGGGGCTGTTGTTGTACGGAGGTGGCGTGAATGACTGCTGTGCAACTCCAATTAATTGAGGTAGAGAGGCGATGCACTAAATGCGGGATTGTGAAGCCACATGACGAGTTTTATAGGCGGTCGGAGCCGGGCAAAATCCTGCATAAACAGTGCAAGGCTTGCATGGGGGCCGCCCAAGCTGTCTACAGGGCCAAGCCAGAGGTTCGCCCTGCTAAGGCCGCCTACCACGCTGCCTACTACGAAACAAACACAGAACTGATTGCGGCGCGCCGTGCCGCCTACCGCGGAACGCCGAGGGGAAAAGCTGCTGAGAGGGCGCACTGTGCCGCTTACTACGCAGCTAACGCCGAACAGATTAGGGAGCGACAGGCCGCCTACAGACGCACGCCGGAGGCCAGAGCCGCTAAGCGAGCGTCTGATGCGCAACGCCGCGCGTTGAAGGCTATAAACTGCACACTGACCGCTTCTGAGTGGGCGGAGATTCTGGAGGACGACGGCGACGCTTGCCATTACTGCGGTGTCGCATACACAGCAGACAATCCTCCCACGCAGGATCACGTTGTGCCTCTTTCTAAGGGTGGCCACCACACGAAGGATAACGTCGTCAGCGCGTGCCTTTCCTGCAACTGTAGCAAGGGAGCTTCGCTCGATTGGGCCAGCGACAAAGTGGAGGCGCGCGCGGTGCGGCTCGGCTGCGTGGACGCGATTGAGTATCTGACGGGCCTGGCGCGGATGAACGTCCATCTGGAGGCCGCGCGAGGTGCGCAGGGCGCTTGACATGCTGACCGCGCTTGACATTCTCAGCACGGAGAGTATAATACCAGTTGACCTTGGGAGACGTGCCGAAAGAGGCTGCATACGATGACCGCCAAGCGACTACAATTACAGCCCGCCCGCAGCCTCCATACGTCTCCCAAGGTGTGTGGTCACGCGGCGGGCTTATACTCTGGACGGTCCCGTTGCCTTCGTGGTGACGGGACCGTTCTGCATGTACGCGGAGGTGGCGACAATGAGTGACCGAGGCGTGAAAGCATCCGAGAAGAGATTGCGGTCGCTGGTAGGCAGTATGCGCAGGAACATAGCCAGCGCAACGGAGAAGCAAAACAGAGTCATCAAGGGGTTTACCGAAGAGGTGGACAGGCTGGAGGCGTTGCTGGAGGAGAGCGCTGCGCCGAACTACTACTTGAGCCCGAAGGCGGCGGCTGGACTCCTGCGCCGCGCGGCCAAGCGGGGGAGGACGTTGCCCGCTGCCTTGACAGCGGCTCTGGAGGCGACAGCGGCAAAGAGCAACAACGAACCTTTGTCCCCACCACGGAAGCACTTCAGGGGCAAGGCGTGGCATCTCCGGAAGAAGTATCTGACGCCGAACGACCCGGTGAGGCCTCGTTTGTCCCAGAAATAGTCGGCCAAGCGATCTCGTGCAAGTGGGCGAAGGGCTCCGCCGGCCCCGCAGGCGACGAGCATCACAACCTCGTGGCGATGGGCGAGACCGGGCAGGGCTTCTGGCAGCCGGGGATACAGACGCTTCGCGCTGAAGGTGAGAACAGGCCAAGCAGGCCGGGGCATGTGGTCTACCACGACAACCCGGTGGCGTTCACTCCCGGCCATATCCGCAGGGGGAAACCAGCGGGTGCCCCGCAGGAGGGGCTTGCCCACACGTTGACCTCGCAGACAAAGAGCGGCGATATGCACCAGCACGTTACGCGGACTACCGGTGTCCGCAGGTTGGTGCCGGTCGAGGTAGAGCGCTTACAGGGCTTCCCGGACGGCTGGACTGACCAGCACACCGACACGCACCGCTACCGCATGATGGGCAACGCGGTCACGACGAACGCGACTTACTGGCTCGGGCTGAGACTGATGGAGGAAAGCTAATGGCGAAGCAGTGGGCGAAGGTGCATCGAGGAAGCATGTTGTCCTCGCGGCTGGCCGCACTCTACAAGAAGAACAAGGCCGCCGCCGCACTCTACTGGCCCCTGAAAGCGGAGGCCGACGACTTCGGCAGGTTCCGCGCTGACCCGGCACGGTTCGGCGTCGCAGTTGGAGGCATGGCACAGGTCACCGCGAAGCAAGCCGACAAGATACTGACCTCGATGGAGGAGTGTGGGCTAATCACCTTCTATGAGGTCAACGGCGACCGACACCTGGAGATCGTGGACTACGCCGGACACGACGCGCCTGCATGGTTCTACGTTGGCAAGGCCGAATATGACCCGCCGCCAGGATGGGAGCCCCCGGCCGACCTCGTGGAGTTTCTGCTGGAGAAGGCTGGCAACCGACAGGTCACGCCCGAACGCTACGGTATCCGGCCCGGCGTAAGTGCGGCCTGCGACAAGGCTATCGCCGACTACCAGCTCCGCAAAGCACAGTTGAACGGAGGCCCAACGGAGCCCGAACCACAGCCGAACCCAAGTCCAACCGCAGATGAACCACAGTTGAACCACAGTTCAAGTGCAGATGAGGTTAACTCCAGTGACGTTGACGTTGACGTTGACGTTGACGTTGACAGTGACAACGACCTTAAGGGCAACGACGTTAACGGCGGCCCCGAAGAACTTGAAGACCAGACGACACCAGCACAGCCTCTCCCGGTGCCCGACCCTGAACCTCCCATCAAAGGAACTCCCGGTCCCGGAGGTATCACGGTGCTGGACGGCTACGGTTCCGACGACGGCCTGCCTTCGGATATTGGCGCGCTCAAGCAGAACCACCCGTTACTCACTGCCGCGATCTGGAAGCGCCAGAGGTGGGAACGCAAATACCGCGACAAGTGGTTTCTCACGCTCTTGGACGCCGTGGAAAACGACGCTTACTTCGGCACAGGCCCCGGCGCGGAGAAGCTGGTATGCGAGTTGCTATCCGAATACACTCCCGATGCCGAAGAGAAGTGCCTCTGCGCAAAGTGGATTGAGCGCGTGAAGCGGGAAGAGGGCAACGACGCCGAAGTCCAGGACCCGACGACCATCGTGAAGCAGTATCCGGTCTGGAAGCTTGAGCAAGGGAAGACGGACAACAAAGGGCTGACGGCGAACAACATGACCTGCACATGGGACGATCCGCGCAACGTGCTCGTGGCGCAGTTGGAGGAGGCAGTAGCACATGAGCGAACTCACGCTTGAGACCCGGTTGCCCCCGAATGACCTCTACGCGGAGCAAGTGACGCTCGGCTGCATGTTGTGGGATGCCGCTTCTGTGTCGCGGGCGTTGTCCGTGGTATCGGCGTCGGACTTCTATCGTGAGGCCCACAGGCATATATACGAGGCGATCGTGGCGGTGAACGCGAAGCGCGACCCGGTGGACATCGCGACCGTGGGCGCGGAGTTGCGGCGGCTGGATAGACTGGAGGGAGTTGGCGGCGCGGAGTATATGGACTCTCTGCGCGGCCAAGTGCCCACGTTCGCGAACCTGCCGCAATACGCGAGCATCGTCCGCGAGAAGGCCCTGCTGCGTGAGGTGATACAGGTAACCAGTGCGGTGGGCGGCGAGGCGTATGAGCAGCCGGAGAACGTGGCTGAGTTCTGTGCAGAGGTGATGGGGCGGCTGCGCCAAGTGGCGACACAGGCGGCGGGTGGTGCGGGTTCGCAACCGACCTCCACGACCGTGGATGCGCTGGTGGAGCGTGTGGAGGGGCAGATGGCTTCGCCCGGTGGGATTGTTGGGGCGCGGTTCGGTATTCCGACTATTGACAGGAACCTGGGCGGCTTGCAGGGGTGGGGGTTGCTGCTGGTGCGGGCGGACACGAAGCACGGGAAGTCATTGTTGACGGGGCAGGCTGCCCTCGCCTCCGCGCAGCACTTCCGCGACTGTGGCAACAAGCGGTGGGTGTTCGCCTACATCCTGGAGGCGGTAGACGAGTGGAATGAGAGGGCACTGGCGTGGCTGGGGAACTTCCGCAAGACGACGTTGGAGGCGCGTGGGAACCCCATGACTGAGGAGGAGGAGGATCGTTACGGCCGGGCGGTGCAGGAATATGCGACGCTGCCCCTGACGGTATCTGACAAGCTCAACGACATCGAGCGGATACTGCTGGACGTGGAGCAGCAACAACTCGCGGGCCGGGTGCCGGGGCTCATCCTCGTTGACCACGCGCAGAGGATCAAGGGCGGCGACGGGGACGTGCGCAACCAGAAGCTCGCGGACGTAGCGGAGAAGCTGGCGCGGCTGGCGGTGGAGTGCAAGTGCCCAGTGCTGTTGCCCTCGCAGGTGACGATAGACCAGAAGAGCAAGGAACGCACGTCGATGCACTCGCGGGGACTTGACCAGGAGGCGTCGCTGGTGATAGACCTGATACGGGGAGGCGGTGACGCGAGCGCGAACTGGGGCAAGGTGACTGCGCCGATCTCGCGGCGTGGCGAAGCGTGGTGGGGTAGCACGCAACTCGTGTTCGATGGGTTCGGAGGCACCGCGAGAATATACGACGAAGACGGTTGGAAAGCACTCGGGCGAGAAGTGCCGGGAGAGGAGACGGGATACCATGACAACGGATAAAGAGTTACAGGACGCGCAGAACAGGGCCTACCGCAAGCGGATGCACAAGCTGGATCTGATGGTGGAATGGTTGGCTGAGAATATCGCGGGGTGGGGAGTGCTGAGTGAGACGGAAGCGGTTACTTTGGCGCACAACTACGCGAATGGGTGCATCGAGCGCGAGAACAGGGAGGCCGAGGGCAATGAGCAGAAGCACTGACGCGACCGTGGCGGCATACGCGAAGCGCGTGAAGACGAAGGGGTATCAGGTGGAGTGGCTGGCGGCGAAGCTGGAGAAACCGTGGGAGGCACCCGCTGACCAGACCGCAGAGGGCTACATGATCCTCTCACAGACCCACGCAGAGGAGCGCGTCGAGCGCGAGGAACGGGAGGAGAAGGCGTGATGAGTGCCTACGCAATGGCCACAGACGAGAGGGACTACCAGCGCAGGCGTTGGGATAAACTCAGCGATGAGGTAATATGGGAGACGGCCAGCGATAGCTTGGGTTGCCCCTACCACTGGCGCATACAGCTTCGCCGCTATGTCGAGCAGAATGGCCTCGGGGAGCAGCGAGTGAGATACCGTGGAAGCATCACCCGTGACACGAGCTTAGATGGCGAGGATTGGATGGTGACATCGACAAGCGGGGATAAGGCGGCAGAGGTGGTCGCCGGTATCGCGGACATCATGTGGCGGCTGGCCCCGGAGCAATACTGCCCGGTGGCGTGGGCGAGGGCGCAACGGGAGACGGTGGAGTACCGGGAACAGTTGGAAAAGGCGCAGGTGGAATATGCGGATGCGCTGGCCGCTGAGGTGTGGCACGCGCAGAACTTGGTGCAGGTTGTTGGGCAACAGGAGTTGCAGAGGGAGGCGGCTGACGATGGACTTCAGCACTGACGCGACCGTGGCGGCATACGCGAGGCGGCTGCGGGTGAAGACGTTGCAGGTAGAGTGGTTGGCGGAACGGCTGGCGGCGTCGCCAGGTAGTTTCGCGCACACGACGGAAACGCTGATGCTCACAGCGCGGACCCACGCAGAGGAGCGCGTCGAGCGCGAGGAACGGGAGGCCCGAAATGAGTGACGCAGCGAAGGTGACGTGTGAGTGCGGGGAGTGTGTGTTGAAACTCGCTGACTGGCCTACATGGGAAACTCAGTCGGGAGAATACTTGTGCTGTTGCGGCGACCCCCAGAGTTGGGCTTTCTGTCCGCGTTGCGGCGCTCGCTTGTCCTTCGACGCTGACGGCAACCCGGTCGCCCGGCGCATGGTGCCCGAGGACGAGACGCTCGAGGAACTCATTGCGCGGAGGGATGAGACCCCGGCGGACTGGTCGAAGATCATCGGCCAGTGGCCCGGCGACGAGACTGACGAGGAGGTTGCGCAGGCGTTGGCGGGCCTGGACGGGCCGCCGCTGGTGCCACGC
>Ga0207997_1001660_pt1 | contig 11441 bp, 17 predicted proteins | sample AntAceMetag02UKN_FD_184777 | JGI IMG/M metagenome (GOLD analysis project Ga0207997, IMG submission 184777) | Saline lake microbial communities from Ace Lake, Antarctica - Antarctic Ace Lake Metagenome 02UKN (SPAdes) (version 2) | ecosystem: Environmental > Aquatic > Non-marine Saline and...
AAATCATTTAATTTCATAACTAATGGAGTTGGAATTTGAGCATTGTCAGAACGACCTCCAAATACAACATCTTTACCATTCCACATTATTCTTATATTTGTTCCATCAACCTTTTCTGTAAATATCCATTGGTTATCTTTCAGATATTCTAATTCAGGAGTAGTCCATTCACCAATGATAAATTTTTTATCTCCTTCCATATTTCTTTTAAATAAGGATAATATTTTGTGATATTTGTTTGATAATTTCATATTTTTTATTTTAATAGTTCCTTGTTTTCATATATATTACCGATTACTTCAAAATCCCAATCTATATAATGTTGTGGTTTTTTCTGTCCAAAACTTGTAGATGGACCAGACCAATGATTGTTTTCATATTGTTCTAATGTAATAGATGTCCATTCGTTATTTACCTTGGGAGTATCAAGACGAAATCCATAATTGAGCCATTTGACTTCATAAATTATACCTTTTCCGTTTTTAATAATATCCCCTTCATATGTCTCTTTTTTGTTTTTGTCTTTTAGCCCTGTGTATTGCATTAGAATAATTTCATTAAACTTAAGATACTCAAGTGCCGGCGATGGAGATACCCCAGATCTTTCTTCATCTGGGTCATAACAAGAACCAGTTTGAATTTCTTTAAAATTAAAATCAATATAGTTAACGCTTTCAATTTTTTTATGAACTAAATCCCACACTCTGAATTTTATTCTTTTCTGTTTCATATTTTTATTTATAGTTATATCTTATTACATAATATAATATAAGTCAAGCTTACATCCTGTGGATAACTTATTTTATTTTAATGTTGGAATATTAAGAATCGAACTTAAGTCTCTACAGTATCAGAGTAGCGTTCTACCATTGAACCATATTCCATTATAGTATCCTTAATAGGACTCGAACCTATAATCTACTCCTTAGAAGGGAGTTGCTTTATCCATTTAAGCTATAAGGACATGTATCCTTAGGGGTATTAATATTTAAGAATATAATAGATAACATAAAACCAACCAAATATTCCATGAATAATACACCAGAATATTGAATGATTTACTGACCAAGAAAGAATAATCGCAATAACTGTTCCTATTCCTACTCCTGAACTTGTTGTTTCTTTATTCATAGCACCCTTAGTAGGATTCGAACCTACACGAACTAGTTTCGAAGACTAGTGCTCTGTCCAATTGAGCTACAAGGGTATATTTGATCCTTGATTATTTAATTCTATATATCATTAACTTACATAATAACTTATTCCACCAAGATAATTCTATATCAAAAAGACACATATATGCATCTGCTATCATATCAAATATTTCTTCTTGAGTTCTGCCTTGAGTAATTATTGTTCCTTTTTTATTTGGTGTTTTGCCAGTAACAACATATCCCTCTTCGCATTTTTTAATCTCAAAGTTGTATTTTCCTGTTATTTTCATAGTACTGCGAGAAGGAGTCGAACCTTCAACAAACTGAGCCTAAATCAGTTGCCTCTGCCGATTGGGCTATCGCAGCATGAAAGGATGGGCAGGGGTTGACCTGCAGAACGATTTTTTGGGAATCTTGTCCTTGCTCTATGGACTAACACGGCTATGTATAGGTGGATCAATAAGTTCGTTAGACTTATTTTTTAGGCCGTGAACCTCGTGGTGTAATCCTTATTTCCACTTGGACTTCAGGATTGTTATTTCTCCCCGAGCAGGGTTGTATAAGCGTGCCACCATACGCTCTCGTTCTCACCACACTTCTTACGGATCACTGTCCGCAACCATCCTAGTAATGGAGACAGGAGTCGAACCTGCAGAACAATAGGTTTGAGCTATTGATGTTTACCGATTACATCACTCCATCTTTTCATTTTTTTTATATTCACAAGCAGAACACATATTACCTTTTTTACCATGAGTAAAACAACCGTAAATAGGTCCACCACAATAAGCACATTTAGAATATTCATAAATATCAATTTTTAAATCTTTACAAAGTTTAATAAAATCTTCTTTATCTCCGTAATAATGATAAAAGATATTAGTCCATTGATCTTCTTTCCCTTTATAATCCATATCAATATAATTAGCAAACCCTATTTCTGGCTCAGAGGATCTTTTATCAGGAATAATTAAACCAATAATATTATCCATATCGCCAGTATATCCATCTCCAAGATACATTTCATTATAAGGATTAAACCTCTTTGTTCTTAAAGGAATTTTAATTATTAAATGTGTTTTATTCTTAGTTATTTTATTCATAGTACCGAAGACAGGATTCGAACCTGTAAAATCGTGATTTTAAATCACGCATGTATGCCGTTCCATCACTTCGGCTTTTTTACTTTTATAATATTTTCTTTTTTGTTCATTTATTTTGTTTTTATTTCTTTTATAATAATCTTTACTTTTTTTTAATATCTCTTCTTTATTTTTTTTATAATTATTTCTTTGCCATTCTTTTATTGTTTCTTTATTATTTTGATAATATTTTCTTCTATTTTTATTTAGTTTATCTCTATTTTCTTTACGATATCCAATGTAGTATTTTCTCATTTTTGCAAGTATCTTTTTCCTATTTTTTTTGTAATATTCCATAGTAATAGCACTATGTATTTCTCGATAGTTTTTATGATTAACCAACCATCTTATTTGTGTTTCTGACACATTAAATAATTTGGCTAAATATCTAATTGAAGTAAAAGTGCCATCATATAGATCCCTTATTTCCATTTTTTCTCCTCTATCTAATTTTTTTTTCATATATATATTTATTTCTATTTATACCATAACAAACAACAGATCATCATTGTTGTTCCTGTGGCTATTAAAATTAATCCAAAACAAGTCATGGTCGGGGTGACAGGATTCGAACCTGTGATCTCTTCGTCCCAAACGAAGCGCCTTAGCCACTAGGCTACACCCCGATTAATTTTTTATTATTTTATAAAATTCTACCATTAATTTTCATTTTTTAATATTATTTTTATTTTATTGGCTATTATTTTTTCAAATCCTTTTTTCATTTTAAGAACTTGATCATGTGCTCCATTTTCTATTAATCTTTTATTGTTTTCTGGAATTGATGAAATTGCTATAATATGTTTAAATTTATCTTTGTGATTTTTTAAAAACCAAGTTCCATTTCCATCTGGCAAATCATGATCTATTAATAATATATTCCAAGGTAATTTTGCTGGATTATCGAAATCGTAATATCCATCTCCACATCTATTAGCTTCATCTAAAGTAGGAACAACGGTTACTAAATCAACATGTTCTGGAAATCTATTTGGAAGAGCTTTTAATATTTCACTTACCATAAAAAAATTGTTTTCTACTATTAATATTTTCATAAATCTTTTGTTGTTTTTTTATTCATATTTGTAGGGATAGAAGGTAATGCTCCCTCGTTGATAGATTAAGAATCTATTGTTCTTCTATTGAACTATATCCCCTTATGGTGGGAATAGTAGGATTCGAACCTACGACAGATGGATTAAAAATCCACTACTCTAGCCAGGCTGAGTTATATTCCCAATGTGCACTCTTGTGCATATTGTTTCAAGGGTAGGATTCGAACCTACAATCTTCTGGATCAAAACCAGACGGCTTACCAATTTGCCCACCTTGAAATAATTAGCTAACTTGTTAATGTGTCGTAGTCTGGAATCGAACCAGAATCTTTGATTTTTCAGACCAACGCTTAAACCATTAAGCTACTGCGACTCTTTTTTTAATTTCCTTTTTCTATTTTTCTTTTTATTTAATCTTGCTTTCTGTCTTTTTCTATTTTTTTTCATTTATTATTTATTTATGTAAATTTTTTCCTTTTTTAATATTTTATTTAAGACTTCTTTTTTTATCTTATTTATGCGAGTCGGACAGGATTCGAACCTGTAATCTTTCGTTTTGGAGACGAATGCTTTTGCCATTTAAGCCACCGACCCTTTCTGCGGGAATGATCGGATTTGAACCGATGATCTTTCGGTTGACAACCGAACGCATTAAGCCAGACTATGCTACACTCCCAAATTATCATGGTGACTGACGAGGATTGAACTCGCAATCGCCTGCACCACAAGCAGGGGCTTTGCCAATTAAGCTACAGTCACAGAGATCAGGATGGGATTCGAACCCATGATTGGACAATAGTCCCAGGTTTTGCAGACCCGTGTCTTAAGCCACTTGACTACCTGATCATGTTGGGGATGGTGGGGATTTGCCTATATTGCTTTTGCAAAAGTCAATCGATAGTACATTCACCCCCACATAAGATAACTTTTACTCGCCCTATTCATTCCTTGAGTTTAATACACTTATCAAGGTTGGAAGCGATACTCTCGGCTATGTATATTCGCCTAGCGTCTACTATTCCGCCACATCCCCGTTAAGAGTTAGTGAGGATTCCCGTTTATTCCACCTCACATAATCGTCATCTTGGTTGATCCAATCTTTCGATAATGGATTATCCCATAAGGACATTAATCTGCCAATGTGTTTACTTTTTAGAATCTATTTGCCTCAAGACTTAAAGATTCCTTACGTCTATTTCACCATAACTCTTGTGGACCGACTGGGAATTGAACCCAGAATTATTGCTTGCAAAGCAATTGTGTTACCACTATCACTATCAGCCCTTTTTTGTTTTTTAGATAATAATATTGTTTGCGGAAGGAACAGGATTCGAACCTATACGCCCTTTCGGACACCTGCTTTCAAGGCAGGGGAGATGCCAATTACTCTTTATCCTTCCTTGGCGGAAGAACTGGGAATCGAACCCAGAGAGCTTTTACACTCACAGATTAGCAATCTGTTGCAATGCCATTATGCGATTCTTCCTAACGCTTTTATTCTTTTTGTAGAGCTCCGTGAAGGACTCGAACCCTCAACTTCAGTTTACAAAACTGTTGCTTTACCTGTTAAGCTAACAGAGCATTATATTATTCTATCATAGCATAAACAAGAATAGTAAGTAAAATACAAATATATATGAATAAAGCTTGATTATGTGGTTCTTTTGGAAATATTTTCATGATTTATTTAGTACGAGAGATAGGATTCGAACCTATAACCAACTGCATGTAACACAGTGACTCTACCATTGAGTTACTCTCGTGGACTAGTACTGGAAGTAGGATTCGAACCTACGGCTACTTGGATATAAGCCAAGCGTTCTTCCTCTGAACTATTCCAGTATATTATTTTAATAAATTTTTATTTTCATATATATTGTCAATTACTTCTTCCCATTCAAAAGTACTTATATTTATGTTAGATTTTTGTAATTGCTCTTTCACACTGCATAATCCTTGAATATAAATAGCACCAGAATTATCTTGAATTATATCATCCTCATAAATTTCTTTTCCATTTCTATCTTTTCGCCCTGTGTATTGCATTAAAATAAACCCATATTTACCTCTAGCCATTTCATAAAAACTTACATCACATCTTTCCATATTATTAAAAGTTATCATGCATTTATTTTTTTTATTCCAAGCTCTATATTTTATTTTTCTTTTCATGTTATTTTTTCTAAAAAAGTTTTTAATAATATTGGTTGATAGTTATTATGTTCTAAGCATACTTCTTTATGGTAATATGGGTCAAGAAAATGATAATATTCATTTGCTCTATGTAGATTTCCATGCGTATGTCCATGTATATTTATATCATACTTATCTTCTGGTATTTGTGGTTTATGAGAAAATAGAATTTTCTTTCCAAAGTATTTAGCCGAAAAAGATTTACAAACAAAGTTCCATCCATGATTGAAATACCAGGTATTTGATTTATTGTCATGATTTCCGATAACAAGAATTCTTGAATTTAAATTAGAAGTTAATGTCATTAATTTATTATTAACTTCTTCATCGTGTCCTATACATATATCTCCTAAATGTATTAGTATATCGTTCGTGTTTAACATTGTTGTTAAGTTCTTAACAATCAATTCTTCAAAATTATTAGGTCTGTATCCAAGCTTTATAATATTAGTGTGGGAGAAGTGGGTATCTGTAATTAACCAAATGTTCATATATTTGAGCAAGAGATGGGAGTCGAACCCATAGCATCTGGTTGGAAGCCAGAGATTTTTGCCAATTAAAACTACTCTTGCTTATTCTTTTTATATTTACCTATTTTTAATAATTTAGTCAAATGTATTCCATTAAATATAATATCCTTATTCTTATCATCATAACTAATTATTATACTTTCTTTTTTAAGTACATTTCTTATTAGATCTGTTAATTCATACCATTGGTCACCTTGCTTTTTATATCTTAACCAATATAAATCATATAATAATAGAATTTGTCTGTTTGTAATCATTCAATTGAGTTACTCTTGCTTATATTTAATCTTTTTCTTTTTTAAGATTTTTAAATCATCTTCGCTAATAATATATTCATTATTTGGTAGACAATGCATTATAGATTTATTATTTTTTAATAATAATTCAAAAGCAATCATTCTATCTTTTTTATCAATTTTTATTATTATCATTTTCATTGGTTATTTTTATTCTTTTTTAAAAATTTATATAGATCTTCTGCAGTATCTAATTTAATCTCTGTCTTGTCTTTATGATATGCTTTCATCTTTTTATTATTACCATCTCTTTCATACATCCACCAACTTATCCAATCATCCTTGTCATTAAATATATCTTTTAAACAATCAAACAATGCTGTTAATATATCTGTAGACATTTCTGAAATAAATCTACCATCTACTATTTTATCAAGTGCGTCACAGAATTCATGTTCTTTATCCGATTGTTTTCTAATAGCTTTTATTGTATTTTTGAATGTTTTTAATGTTATCATAGTTTTGTGACCCTACAGGGAATCGAACCCTGGTTGCTGGGTTGAAATCCCAGTCGCTTACCACTGGCGGATAGGGTCTTTATGCACATTGGTTCATATATTAATTTCTTTTTACTGGATGGTAGAAATTCAATAGGTCATCAGCTTTCATATAACTGGGTCGTTTCCTAACCAGTCCTATAACCGATAGGGGGCGAAAAGTCCCCACCCACATATTCTACAAGCTTCGCTTACACCACAACCTCCCAAAAGTCGTCACTCTAACAAGCATTAGTAAATCGGTCAGTGCATTATCTTATAAGATCTATGCATAGAGCTACTATGAACATAAATCTCTAAAGATTGTTCTGCCACATCCAGTAAGGAAAAATTAATATTTTTATTGTTTTAAGAGAATGTTTCTTCATCTAATCTAAACCACTTATAATATTCCATCTGTTCTTCGCCTTCGTGAATTATTTTAATTGGTAATTTGGCTTGTAGCCTGTGTATGTTCATAATAATTCTATAGGTGCGTCCGTTCCCGTCTTCATGGGCATGTACATTTTCAGCCATTACATGCCAAAATTTAATTTCTTTCCACTTTTTTTCATCGCTTTTATTTTTTAGCTTGTTAATATCACACAATTTTAACCATTTTTCTAATTGTTCTTTTAATAATGTTTCACTTATAAAGTGTTTTCTGTGCCCACCTATCCATACATCACAATCTCTCCATTTACCTGCTATATCTGGTCGTAATCTCTTCATCAATAGTCTATGTATTTCTAAAATATAGTCAAGATCTATTTTATTTTTATTTTTATAAGCGAATTCCCATGCTTTTTTTGCATCTTCAAGAGCTATCTCGCTATATTCTCTTTCAATATAGTTTGATTGTTGTAAAAATTTCTCTATTAATGTTTTATTATTTTTATCTTTCATATTTATTTCCTATCATTTGATAATTTTTACCACTACTTAGATTAAATCCATTTCGGTTATTCTTGATAATCCTTTCAACCAATCTCGGTTTATGTTTTCCAGAATATCCATTATCTGTTTTGTTGATATATTGAACTATATCTCCCTCGTAAATTTCAACTCCGTTTTTATCTTTTAGTCCTATATATTGCATAGGAATTAAAGCAAGTTCAAATTCAAAATGAGTCATTGGACAACTTTTTATTTCTTCCCAATCAATCATCTTTTCTCTGTGAGTATCCCAAAATCTAAATTTTATTTCTCTTTGTTTCATATTATTTTAATAGTCTTTTTATCTTTTGTCCTTATATAAAGTTCTAATTTTTTTTGGTCATATTCCCAATCGTAAATCCAATTATTTCCATCACTTTTTGTAGCTGGTGCAATAAATCCTTGAGGATGAATTCTAAAATCTCCCCAGAATTTCTTCTCTTCTTTATCCCAACATTGAAATTTCATCAATCCCTTTAATGAAATTTCTTCTTTCTTATATTCTTCATTTTCTTCTTTGTAATCTCTAACTGCCATTATCATCCAACCAAACCAACCACATATTAACATATATGGTATCCAATACCAATTTGATTCTATACTATCAGCTATTGATAATAACATACAAAATATTACAATCTTTATAAGAACTGGTATATATTTTTTTATAGTCATATTTTTTTTTATTTATATTTATTTATATTATCCTTTAATTACAGCCAATGGAATTAGTTCGACTAAGATCTTGACTAAATCTTTTTGATTTTCCATTACTGTTTGAATATCTTTATAACTACCTGGTGCTTCATCTAAATCTTCATTATGTCTTATTCCGTGAATAATACCTTTCATTTTCTTTTTTTCTTCTTCAAGGTTAAGTTCTCTTTTTGCTTGTGTTCTACTCATAGCTCTACCAGCTCCGTGAGAACAGCTATTAAAACTATCTGGATTTCCTAATCCCTTTACTATGTATGATTTTGTACCCATGCTACCTGGGATTATTCCAATTGTATCTTTAGTTGCAAGCGTTGCACCTTTTCTATGCACCATAACATTCTGACCAAAATGATTTTCCATTCTAGCATAGTTATGAGCTATGTTAATCATTTTATCAAATTCAACACCAGGCAATTTATCGTTTACACCTAAATCCCAACCATGCCAAATTTCCTTGAAGATATTTTTAATTCTATCCATCATTAATTCCCTATTAGCTAAAGCAAAATCTACACAATAATTCATTTCGTCTATATAAGCTTTTCCTTCTTCTGAATCTAAAGGTAAAAATGCTAACTCCCATTTCTTATCAACTGAGCTATGCCATTTTGCGTTTAATTCTTGAGCTAATTTATTATAGTGATTAGCTACTTTTAATCCTATGTTTCTACTTCCACTATGAACCATAATCCAAATAAAACTATCGGAACCTTTTTGTATTTCAATAAAATGGTTACCTAACCTCCCCCCAGCGTTCCAAGCTGAGAGGCAATTTCCTTTCTTTTTTGCTCGTATTTTTCACGAGTTATTTTGATCTTCATATATTTTTTATTATATTCTTTATAACTTTATTTTTATTGTTTTGATATTCATTCTGCCAAACTATAAACACATTAAATCCATTATCTTTTAAAATCTTAATTCTCTCTTTATCATTATCCCAAATTTGTTTGGCAATAAGTTTGTGATGAACAATATCATTGTTTTTATATGTTTGTGGATTTGCATGCCAATAATCTCCATAAAATTCTATTATTATGTCCTTATCAATTCTTATGTCTGGATAGAACCATCTATTTTCTATTCTAATTGTTGATTTTCTGACATTTCTATTTGGTAATAATATTATAAATTCTTTTCTTAATTCACGTTCCATTTTTGATTCATTTATAGAATTAATATTTGGTTTTATCTTTCCCAATCTCCAACTTTTTTTCATTTTTTCTCTTCTAATTTCTCTTTGTATCGGATTATCTTTATACCATTGTTTTACTCTTTCACTTTGTTCTTTTTTAAAACTTTCTCTTCTTGGTTTTGAAACTCCTTTTATAATTTTATCTCTGTATTCTTTTGTTTGCCATAATCTTTTAAATGTTATAGAATTTTTCTTCTTTATTATATCCATTGTCTCCTTACTATGAGTTTTTCCATAAAAAGGATTATTTTTACCACTTCTATCACGACATTTATTACAATATCCAAGATGGCAATTTTTAGAAACTTTTTTACCGCATTTTTTACAATATTTATATTTCATAACATTATTAGTTTCCTCTACCTAATGTTATTCTATTTCATAGTGTTTGTCAAGGATTTCATCGGCGATTTTAAGATTTTGTTTATATTCACTACTATTTTCATTGTGATGCTCAAATCCAACAGGAATAACTTTCCTAATCTCTCCCATTATCTTTTTAAGTGTATCTGTATCAATATCAGTTAAAGAAGTTTTAATAGCCACCATTCCACAGCCAATATCGCAATTATGAACAAAAATTCCAGCGGATAAAGCAAAGTTATGATATTTTTCAACTGTTAGGCAATATACATCTTCTGTGTATATCAGTTTATTTATAAATAATACCTTGTGATTATTTGCTTTTTTACCAAAGCCATATTTTTTACCCATTTCTGAAGATTTTAATCTTCCTTTTTTTGATTTGTTGTATTTAATCAAATATTTTGCTCCTCTTTTGCCATTGTCTTTTATTTTTTCTTTCCATTCATCATAATTGTTTTTCATATAGGTAGTCATATTTTTTGTGGCTACTTCTTTTTTCATTTTGTCGAACTTTTTATCCCAATAGTATCCCCTTTTTCTGATTGTTTCCATTTTTTTTCTTTGAAATTCTTTTGTTTTGAAGTTTCCTTTTTTTATAGCATGTTCGCTACTATGGATATTCACATCTTTATATTCTAAATTTTTAGGACTATTATTAAACCAGTTTTCGTCTTTATGATGAATAATATCTGTGTCTTTCTTTTCTCCTAAAAAATATTCTGCTACCATTTTATGCGTAATAATGCCATTGCCAGATTTTGTTCTTATTCTTTCATAGCCATCTCTTGATTGATAACCACGATACAATGGCATAAGACTATCAAATCTTTTTAGATCTTTTGCTTCTTTATATGAACCATCTAAAAGCATAAATTGATGATCTGGCGTGCATCTAATAACTTCTCCACCGCTTATAACTATTTCAACTAAGTTAGCGTTTTTTCTTGTCAATTTAGCTTTTGCTTTTCCTGGTACTAATTTTAAGTCTTTGTTTAATGAATATACATAATGAGTTCCTCCCGTTTTGTGTAGTTGCTCTAATGTCCTTTGAGTACCCTCTAAAAGAGGAATCTTTGTATCTCCAGTAAAGCATCCAACTGCATTGGGAACTATTACTCCTTTAGTAGCCATAACTCCACCAATAGGCATTCCAAATCCTTGATGACTATCTGGCATAATAGCTATATGTTTAAAAGCAAAAGGTAAGTTAGCTAAGTTTTTAGCTTGTTCTAATGCTCCATCTTCTATATCGTCTAACCAAAGTTTAATTGGTATTTGTTCTGTTGATATTACTTTTTTCATTATTTTTAATATATTAAAGTATAGCTAATAATAATTCCTTTTTTAAGCATTGTTTTTATTTCTGTATTACTACGATATT
>Ga0207997_1001662_pt1 | contig 11433 bp, 16 predicted proteins | sample AntAceMetag02UKN_FD_184777 | JGI IMG/M metagenome (GOLD analysis project Ga0207997, IMG submission 184777) | Saline lake microbial communities from Ace Lake, Antarctica - Antarctic Ace Lake Metagenome 02UKN (SPAdes) (version 2) | ecosystem: Environmental > Aquatic > Non-marine Saline and...
CATCTATCTTTTTTTCTCCTAGTTTTAATATCTTCGTCATTTTTTCTCTACTATTGGCTTCACTGGTTTTACTTTATTCCCGAAAGGTTGAGTGACTGGTTTCTCTAAAATCTTATCAAGATACCAGACTAAAACGTATGATTTGTTTCCCATAGAATAAGCATTACGACCATTTAAAAATCTTTTTTCATTATCAATAGTTTGGAGAAAGGTATTAACTTTCTTATCAAATGTTTCTAATTGTTTGATATTGGGGTTTTCAGGTGAAATAAAAGATTTCACCCTCATGGAAGCACGAATTTTTCTTTGACCTGTATTTGGTATATTTGGTTGCCCGTTTGGCATTTTCATTCCACCTCCTTACTGTTTACTAAATCTATGCATATTATACTATATATTAGCTTAAAAATCAATTTTCATCGTGAGATGATTCATCTTCTTCTGGGTTTTGCTCTCCTGGTTTTCGTTCAGGTTTCCCTCGCGGTGCGTCAGGCGAAGAAGTTTCTGGTTCTCTCCCAATAGCATTTTCAACTTCAATTAATGAATCATTTTTTGTGCCAACTAAGTAATATTTATTAGCCCATTCTTCATCAATTGGTAGTAATCCCATAGATATTCTCGCTTCATTAAATGAATATAACCCTTTATCTCGTGCAGCCATAAAGTCTCGTCTTGAAGCTTCTGATTCTTCTAATCCTGCTGTCTTAAAGTCTAATCGCCATCCTTCAATTTTCATACTGTCTCGAACAATATCTTTAGTTATTTTCTGAGAGATTAATTTTCTCAAAGGGAAAGCGTTAACAAGGTAAAAAGAACGCCTCATTTCACTCATAGTAGCTCTATTTGTTCCTTCAGGAAATCCAATCATAGGCAAAGGAACACCATATTGCCCAGCAATAAGTTTTAAGCCATATTTAAGAAGCTCTAGATAAGACATATCTTGTAGTGTTAAACCTAAAGCCTCTGCCCTTGCTCCTTTAAAAGAAATTAATGTTTTACCAGCGTTATGCGCTCCCATGTAATTTTTTTCAAACCAAGCTGAAACTGACTCTGCGTCTGCTTCAGTTGAATCTTCGGGAAGTATTAATTGAATTGGAGGGCGACCACCATTTCTTAAAATATTAATGTTATAAGTTAATGCTCTTAGAAGTAATTGGAGTGTAGCTGTGTTATCTTCTAATACAGCTCTGCCATATAAATCAGCTTTTCTGTGAGGTCGCTTACAATGTAAGATTTCATCTAGGCTGTAAATAACTGCTTTGTTTTGTGTTGTTTTTCTTCGAAATCCTGTTTTTACCAAAACGCCTTTCTTTTTTTGGGCTGCATCAACTAAGATTATTATTTTCGTTGGGTCAAGATTATAAAGCTCAGCAACTTCCATTGGTTTCTTTTTCCAATTGCTACTTTTCTTTGTCGGAACTTTCTCGAGATAGAAGTTACCATAAGCTAAATAATTCTCAATACAAACACCAAGAAGTGTTTCGATAGTATCATCAGGATTAGGTCTATCAAAAAAATCAATCAATCGTTTTAAGTCTTTTTTAGTGCCTTTTTTACCTTCAACTGAGGGTTTAATCACATATCCACCACCTAGAACAGCATCTCTGATCCTTGAGGCACATTGGATTGAACCAGGAGAATCGCTAAACAAAGTGCTTAATGTATCGTAGTTTTTACCTGATTGATAAACATTAGCGAGAAATGTCTCTCCAAATCCTACACTAGAAATATATTTTCTTGATTTAGAAAACTTTCTGTCTAGAGCCTTAGCAGTATCTAATGCCCATTCCTTTCTAGCTGTCACCAAAGCTTTCTTAACTGTTTTAGACACCTCTTTGTTATATTGCGTTTTCAATTCTTGCTGAAGTTCTTTTTTAGCTTCAGTTTTAGCTTCAGTCTTAATTTTAGCGAACTCTTCTTTGACATTTTCGCTATTTAAAATGGGTTTTTCTAGAATTTTTGGAAATTTCATAACTTTCTAAGAAAATAATATACCTTTTATCAAGAAAATGCAAATCTTAACCGATAATCTTAAAACCACGCCCTGGTACCCCTTGAGCACAATGATAACATACTCCAGCTACTGCATCAGCGACATCTTTGCTTCCATTTCTCGGGTGGTCAATCTTTGTTGCCCTAACTTCTTCCAATTGTTGTAGTTCCTCGACCAAGGGATGATAATGATAATAATCTAATCTTTTGTCTAAAAGGGCAGATTTAAGAGTATAGTAAGCTTCTGATTTTCTATCTACAGAAAAAAAGTCGGCGTTAAATCCTGCTGATCTTAAAGTTTGTACACTATCAACACTTTGCCACCCATCAAAAGTTATTTTATGAATATTGTATCCAATATCTCTTAATTTATAAACTAATTTTCTAACATCTCTAAACTGTATCTCGCCTTTCGGCTTTGCTTTTATTCTTAACATAAAGTCAATAAAAATTCTAGGTCGTTTCTCAATTTTGCCTTGAGAACTTTTTGCTTTTATCCAACCATTGAATTTACCCATAGCGAAACCAGCACAATCACCTTTCCCCTCTTTGTTTAATCCTAAGTCGATATGAATGAATCTTCTGTCAGAATCAAAGTTTTCACTGCTTTTTAGATTATAGAACCATTCAGAAAAATCGCCTGTTTTAAGGCTAATCGGGTGTTTCCTATCAGAATTGGCGTTAGCAACAATAATGTCGGCATCATTAAAAAAGCCCTGAATTGCCATTGAAGGTTCTGCACCATAATCTCGCATTGCTCTTTCGGGATTTTGTTGAAACTCATTTTCATATTCAACAGGAATCATTAACTTTTTCCCTTTATATTTAGGAATATAATTACCCAAATCGAATTTCTCTCCACTAAACATATCTGCGGGCATCGCTTTCCAGAGAGGCGTTCTTTGTCTGAGAACGTTGGAATTATCTTTTTCTTCTTTCCATTTCTTTTCAGCAAAGTCATAAATATATCTAGGAGAAGTGATAATGAACATTTTGCCCTTACTGAAAAATCGAGAACGAATACGTTTCTTAATTTGATTATAAGATTCTTCCGCATAGTCTTTATCCTTAGTCAAAGTGTGAAATGAGGCTTCGTCAATAACTGCTCCAAAAATGTTATAACCGAGAGGAGCTTCTTCATTTGAACCTATAGGGAGAATAAAAATACTTTTAGGTAATCTGATTTTTGATTTAATTCTGGGGTCGGGAGGATAAAAGTTTTGAAACCATTGATTATTATCAATTCTATTTTTGATTTCACCAAAAACAATATCTTTGGCTTGGCTAAACGACTTAGAAACATTAATAAAGGCAATCCTAGTGCCCTTGGCAAATCTAAAGTATTCTTGTGGATTTTCTAAACAAAGAAGGCGATAAATAATATAGGTTATCGCCATCGAAGAAACGTAGCTATTATGAGTAACAGTAAAATCGTCAAGTAAATATAAATGGTTCTTATCTAATTCGAAGCCATAATATTCACCTATACCAATAGGTTTTATTTTAAAACCTGTAACTAATACATCTTTTATCTGTTTTCTTTTAGTACATTTCTTTCTTAATAATTTGACAGGTATTTCATCTAAATTACCAGATATGGAAATTCTGAATGATTTAAAAGATTTTCCGTTACAACTTGTATATCTTTCTTTAATGTAAGCAGCAAAACCAAGAGAACGACATAAATAAAGTACATCTTCACATAATGTCTTATTTTTATTTGAAAACTCTAAACAGTTATTTTGTTGAGAACCATCACTATCAATTAAACCAGCTAATAATTCAAGTCTTATTTTTCTATTATTCACTTTATAGTCTTGAGGGATATGTTTATTGTTAATAAGATTGTATGTTTTTAGTGCTTTTAATAATGGATTTTTATTAATGTCGGGGCCACCATTTCTTGTTCCTGAGGTTATGGTGTAAGTTGGGCAATCTTTGTTTTTATTTTGATTGATATTAACTGTTAATTTTAGACTATCAGATTCTTTGTAAATCGTCTTCTTTATCTCTTTGTCTTTAGTAGTTATTCCAGTATTATGATTATTACCATCACCAAGCCAAATGCCCAAGAGATAAGGATTGATTTTAATTGATTTTTTCTTAAAATCTACTCCTGTTCTCCATAGTTTTAATATCCCTTTCATTTTTTTACTGAGTTTTAAATAATCTTTTATTGAGATATTAACTATTTTGCCAGCCAAATGGTCTTTTCTACCATTTTTAGCAATAACACCCTTGTTGGTTCTTTTTAAAGAAAGAATATGAGAAGAATTAACAATAAAAGGTTTTCCTTTAGTTGGGGTTATTTTATACAGTTCTTCTTGCCCTGAAGTGGTAGATAAAATTTTTCTTGCGGTACTATCATCCCCCATTAACAAATCACCAACTTTAATATTTTCTACTTTTTCTATTTCTCCAGAATATTTCAATATTTTTGTTCCTTTAGCAAGACATTTCCCAGAACCGATACCAGCAATGTAAAGAACTTCCTCATACTTCCCGAGATTTTCAAAGCTCTTGAAACCTCCGTCAGTATCATCAAAGATTTTAATTAAAAGTTGTTTATTGTAGGGTCTAGCTGCGTCTTGTTTGGTAACAAAGTTAGGATTTTCTAGAAACTCCCTCATTGTCACTGGTCTGTGCTGGTATTTTGGATGGCTCGCTAAGAACTCGAACACTTCCAGTTCCTTCAGACTGGCGTTTTCTAAGAACTTTTCGAATGGTGCTGATAATAGCAATTTTGTCATCTTTATCTAACTTATGAACTTCGGTAGCAAATTTGGTTATCCTCGCTTCTGCTCCTAAATTAACATTTAATCTTTCAGCTGATTTTATGCCTTCTATTTCTACTATTTTACCTAAAACTGCTAAGGCTGTATTCATAAAACTGTTTCTGGTTGCTCCTGTTGCGTTAGTATATTCATAAATCGCTCGATTGTATAAAAACCGAAATTTGTCTAATATCTCTGTTCTTTTTTCATCAAAGTCTACATCTTGTGAAAGATCTTCTTGTTTAAGATAATCTATATCCCTTTGAATAATTTGTTTATTGACAGAGAGAATAATCTTTTTCTGATTTTTACCAACCTTAATACTTTTTTTAAGGATCTCAACAATTTGGTTAGGCTCATATCCCATTCTTACTAACTCTCTTACTTTACCTCTACGTAAAGCTATTTTATTAATATCGTCAGGATCAACATTTTGAGCCTGTAAATTTAACTTTTGGGTTGTTGGTAACATACCGTCAGGATTTTTTCTTGCCATGCTTTGTTAGGTATTCTAAACAAATTATTACCAAAGATTCAGCAATGTTTTCTTTCTTTGTTATTTCAATCGCTTTTTCAATAATATTATTTTGTTTAGCGTTTAACATGATTTTAAATTCATATTCTTCGGGTATACCTTTTCCAAGCTCAACCCCTTCATCACTAAACGAATCGAAATCATATTTAAGTAAATTTTCTAATCCTTTAAACTGTTCAGAAGTGTAGCCAATTTTTTCTTCTAATTCTTCAATTGAATAGGTTTTGTGGAGCATGTGAATAACTTCAGCTAATTTCAAAGTATCAAATTCTCCTCTCAGTTTATTCATGTTAATAGAAGAAATTATTGCTTCGGGAAGTTTTTTATCAAGCACTATGGCAGGAACTTCCTCGTAACCAATCTTTTCGGCGGTAAGATAGCGATGCTCGCCATCAATGACCTCATATTTTATTTTTCCCTCTGGTTTAATATGACGAAGTAAAATGGGTTGGAGTATCCCTTCCTTTTTTATTTTTTCACACAATTGTGTCATTAGTTCAGGTTCCATAACATTAGGATTATATTTATTCAACCTAATTTCGTCTATTTTAATGATTTCTATTTTGTGAAAGTATTTTAATTTTGCCATTTGATACCTCTTTTTTCCCAAACATGGGTTACAAAAATCTCCATTTCTCTAAATACAAAAGCATTTTCTAAAGTGCGATTTTTATGTGCTTTATTTTCTTTATCAAAAAACTTATAAACATCCACTTTCCTTATTCTATCAAAAATTCGCTTATCTTTATACCATGTGCTTTGTAACTTGAATGTTTCTTTGTCAAAACTGTAAACTGCTCCTACTCGCCCTCCAAGTATCCAGTTGGTGTTATCAACTGAATAAAAGGGATAACGCAACATTAATTCTAAGTCACCAACGCCAAAACCATGAACTTTAGATTTTAATCTAATGATGCGAAAACATTTATCAAGATGTTTAATTCTACGGGATTTAGGAACCCCTACAAGCCCTCCTAGAGCAATATAATCATATTCTTTAATCATTCTCTCTAGTTCTTTATAGGAAGAACCTATATGAAAAGTCGCTAAGGGATGTAATCCTTTACTTTCTAAGTATCGTTGATTTTTCTCTGTTTTTTTCGCATCACCGATAACATCCAAATTAGCATAAACTGTTAAATAAGAATGATATTTCTTTATAAAAGTAGCGTAATCATCAATATCAATCGAAATTTTCCTCGTCCAAGCAGAGAAAGCACCTGAGTCTAAAAAAATGTTTTTACCTAATAAGTCTCTTTTTTTATGCCATTGAATGAATTCACTACCACCTGATTTATTCCTAAAAGTTAGGTAAGATTCAAGCAAGTTTTTTAAGTCTGCCTTTTTAGCTTCATCTGAATAAGCATTATATCCAGCAAAATAAAGTCGCATGTTATTTTCTATAAACAAGTTTCAGAAATTCTTCTCTCGCTCGTTCTTTCGGGTTTCTAAAACATCCTTTAACACAAGATGTAACTGTAGTTGATTCTCGTTTTTTAACACCTCTCATAACCATACAGTAATGTTGCCCTTCAATAACAACCATAACGCCTAAGGGTTTAACATATTTTTCAATAGAAAAAGCAATTTCTTCTGCTAAATCTTCTTGTAAAATTGGTCTTTTGGCATAAAGTTCGGCTACCCTTGCTAATTTTGATAAACCAAGCACTTTACCTTTAGGGATATAACCAATGTGTATTGTACAATCAACTGGTAAGAAATGATGAGGGCACATTGAATAAGCTTTGATATTCTTAACAATAATCATTTGATCATTATTAGAAGGAAATACTTTACTTAACAGTTTTTCGGCTTCTTTCCCATCGTCTAACAATCCTGCCAAAATTTCTTTGTACATTCTTGCTATTCTTTTAGGAGTATCAATTAAATTAGGATCTTTGAGATTTAACCCTAAAGCGATAATTAAGTCTTTTGTTGCTTTTTCAATACCTTTTTGATTTATCATTTTTCATTAACCTCCCAGGGATAGACTATCCATCTATCAGTATCCTGACAAAAATAGTCTGGTTTAATAATAGGCTTATTCTTTGATTTGTAGTGTAACACAATAATTCTACTATTGGGAAACAATTTTTTAGCAACTTTCATTGTTCCGCCAGTATCAATAACATCATCACAAATAAGAGTTGATTTTTCACAAGGTAGTTTTTTATTAATGCCTTGAAACATTGTTAGTTTTTCCCTTTTATCGCCTTTATAAGAATTAAGAGAAATCGTTTCTATTGCACAAGGCTCAAGAAATTGAGAAAGTAACCCACTAACAAATAAACCGCCTCTAGTTATGGCGACTATCATTTCATATTTGAACTGGTCTTTTCTAACTTGGTTAGCAAGAAGTTCACAATCCTTTTCAAGATCTTGCCATTTGTAATACAATTTATTTTTCATATTCAGTTAAATCAACAACTCCTGCTTTTTGAAAAGCTTCTTTTCTTTCACGACAAGTTCCGCACTGCCCGCAATGTTTTTTCCCACCTTCGTAACAACTCCATGTTAATTCAAAGGGTACCTTTAACATATACCCAATTCTAACAATATCTGTTTTATCAAAATTCAAGAAAGGAGCAATTACTTGAGGTTTAATATCATCATCAAAAAATGAAGCCATAAGAACACCACACATTGCATTGACAAATAAGAGTCGACAGTCAGCGTAGATAAAATGATCCCCACCATGAACAGCAAAAGCAATGTTTTTAGCTTTAATTGAGCTAGCATAACCAGCAGCGATTGAAAGCATAATCATGTTACGATTAGGTACAACTGTTGATTTCATATTCTTGGCGGCATAATGCCCATGGGGGATTTTAATGTCTGACTTTGTTAGAGCGGATTTAAGAAGGTTTTTTACTGAAGATATATCAACTACCTTATGAAGTATTTTTAACCGTTTTACAATGGCTAGAGCAGCTGAGATTTCCTCTTTTTGCTTCTGCCCGTAATTAAAAGTTAAAGCATATAATTTATGCCCTTTATCTTTTAAATAATAAGCTAAAGTAGTAGAGTCAATCCCTCCTGATAGAATAATTACTGTTTTTTTCATTTTATTACTGATTTTTTCTCTTTCTCGGCTTCTTGTTCAGTTAAACCTTGAGCTTTTAATATACGAACATTGGCTTTTCTAGTAGCTTCAATTATCTCGGTATTAATATTATTTTCTTTACACCATTTAATTAAGCTATCAATATCTTTTGGAAAACATTTACCACCATAACCTCTTTTACCTTTATGAAACACTTCCCAATACATTCTTCCCATCGGTGAACCAACCCATTTAGATGCTTGACCTGCTTTTTTAACTGCTTCAAAATCTGCTCCTGTCTTTTCGCATATATCATAAAAGAAATTAGCGAAAATCACCATTAAAGCACCATGAAAATTATTGACATATTTGGTTATTTCTGCCTCTGATGCCTTCATAATTACTCCATATGGGCTTTCAGGAAGAAGATTTAAGACCTCCATTGAATATTTTCTACTTTTATTTGTGTATCCAACTAATTGCCTATCGGGGTTGATAAAATCTTCCCAAGCAGTAGCTTCACTTAAAAATTCAGGATTAAACAAAAGGGTTAGGGTGGGATACTTTTCTTGAAATCTTTCTATTGTTTTAGGCGGTATAGTTGATTTAATAACAACTACTTTATCATGTAATTTATATAAAACTTCGTTTAAAATTGATAAATCATATACTCGTTGCTTCCAAACATAAGGTGTAGGAACACAAACAAAAACGTAATCAGCATCTTTGTTAATTTCTTCCCAATTGCGAGTTTGGCTACTTCTAGATAAACCCATCATAGGATGAGCTTTTTCTTCAAAATATCTATAAACCTGAGCACCGACAGCTCCAGTATGGCCAATTACAGCTATTGTTTTTTTCATACTCCCCTTTTTGTTGGCGACCAAATAATCTTATGAATTTGAAGATTTAGTCTAACTTTTAATTTGTCTTCTAGAATCCATTTAATTAATTTTTTCTTTGACATTTCTCCCCAGCAGGGTGAAAAATTACAATTAACCTTGCTTATTTGTTTTACTGCCTTAATTGTTTCTTTAGCAATAAAATAATCTTTTCTATTACGGATAACAAAAATTAGATCATCATTTTTTCCCATCTTTTTTAAATTATCCCAAAGAAAATTCCCCCATTCTCCCGATGAGGGTAATTTATAATCTACAACCCATCGGAGATTTATCTCTTCCCAAATCATTTGACTACCGTTTGTATTGATTTCAAAAAAATAACTGTAAGGAGAATTATTTATCAACTGATGAATCTTTTCTTTTTGAAGTAAGGGTTCTCCTCCAGTGATACAAATATAATCAATTCCATACTTTTCGATTTCTTTAATGACTTCATCAACCGTCATCTTTTTAAAATCTTTAGAAGGAGCTTTGGAATAAAGGGTATCACAATAGGAACAATTAAAATTACATCCAAATAGACGAACAAAAACACAAGGGAGACCTGTTTTTTGCCCTTCCCCTTGTATGGAAGCAAAAATGTTATTTACTTTAAGTTTCAGCATAGGTGGCTTTATTGGTTGCTGTTTCATAAACAGTAACCTCAACTAACTTAACCCCTTTAAAAAAGTTATTTGCATTAAAGGTTGACATCAAATTTTTATAAATATCGCAAGCCATATTCTCAGCAGTAGGATTACTATTCATCCAAACAATCCAACCATCTTGAAGAATTTCACCAATAGCTTTATTCTTTGTACCCCCGCTTTTTAAAATTAGTTTATGGTCATATTTACCATCAATATGAGTTTTGAGCAGTTTCTTTAAATCCCCGAAGTCTATTACTGCCCCCCAGTTATTTAATTTTGATGATTCGACAGTTACCAATACTCGATAAGTATGCCCGTGGATTCTTTCACATTCACCTTTATAATCAGATAAACGATGAGCAGCATCAAATTTTGTTTCAGCAGTAATCAAATATTTTAATTTCTTTTTTTTTAAATCTTTTTGTATTTTGCTCATATTCTCTTCTTTTATTTAATATTAAGTTGGAAAGACAAGATTTGAACTTGTGACTTTACAACCTTAACCTATCTTTTATTTTAACACACTTTTCTTCTTAAAACACTTTTTATAATATTGACATATTTTTTGTTCACAATACCAATAAATATTTTCTTTTGTTTTAAGATCCAATCCCTGTGATGATTCTAAGAGCCTTTTAAGGCTGCATGCTTTGTTTAGAAATTCACTAATATTTTTTTGTGGCTTTTTTAAGTTTCTCATAATCCAAAAGAACAGGTGGTATTTTATCACTAATACCATAATAATTAACGTGCATTTTGGTTATGATAGAGAAATCGTTTTTTGAACCACACTTAAAGCAATGGGTCAAATTGCGTGCAGAAAAGCCATCTTTAACCTTCTTTAAGGTTTTGGCTTTTTTTTCACTAATTACATGGTGAATAGTGCCACACTTAAGACACTCTATAAAATTGCGTTCATCCATATTGTCTAAAAATTACTTCTTAGGTTTTTTCTTTTTTTTCCTTGACGATGGGCTTGGTTTCCCTTTTTCTATAATATCTTTAGGTGATTTGCTTGGCTTTAACTTGAGGGTCTTTTTTTGAGGCTTTGATTTATGCTTGGGGTCAGTCAAAACGAAATATGCCACTTCATTTTTGGCAATCGGTATAATTTCAACCTTAATTACTAGGATTCCATTTCTTTTAAAACTATCGAGAGCTTGATTGAGTTTTTCAAACTCACTATATTTATAAAGTTTCATATTTATTTATCTCTTCTGCTTCATTTTAACACACCAGATGAAACTACGGGAGTGCCATGCTTAGGAATATTTCCTGCTTCGGGAACTATATCAAATTTTTTACTATGAATAAATAACCTAAAACTAAAATTATTTGGATTACGAACCATTCTTATAATCTTGGCATCCTTGGGTATCGCATTTTCAGAGGCTATTTTTAATATATCAGTAACAATTTGTTCTGATATGTCTAGATATTTAATTCTATTTTTCATTTTTTATCACCTCCAAATGTTCAAATTTAACAGGAGTAAATTTACCTTCACTTGTTTTCACCATTGCTCCATTGCCAAATATCATAGTTACCTCTCCAA